>ENA-UOOR01003543-UOOR01003543.1-fermentation-metagenome-genome-assembly--contig:-NODE-3543-length-13600-cov-18.291694_pt1 | contig 13600 bp, 14 predicted proteins | sample MGYA00245780_ERZ724029 | MGnify/ENA primary metagenome ERZ724029 (study PRJEB28704, sample SAMN03018315) | fermentation metagenome | biome: anthropogenic terrestrial biome; feature: soil... | reverse complement strand
GAGAATTGGACAGCCTTGGCGGACACCTCATGCCCGTTAATTTCAGGCTCAAAATGACGCTTTTCCCAACAAAAACACCTAAAAACAACAAAAAAAAAGCCATACACAAACCCTTAAAAGGATTCATGTATGGCTCACATATTTTGCAACTAAAAAACGGACATCCCGTGTCCGCTTTTTCAAAATATATTAAACTTTTATAATGGCTCTGCCCCATGTATTTGTAAAAATGCTCTAATCTCATCCATCGATTTTGCATATAGGTGAGTCAATGCAAAGTTATACCAAATATGACTATTGTTATTGAAGTTCAATGAAAATGGTGAGTTGCGAATTATATGACTGCTAATATTTGGCGGTAGATGAAGTCCAAGGCAAATCAATACAATGGAATTAATAGATCCCGGTTCCTCACCATTAACGATACGTCTTATGGTACGCTCGTTGACCAATATTTTCTCTGCTAATTCTTTATAAGTTACTTTTTTCCACTCACGTACTATTTTGAGAGAGCTGGTATAGCTATTTGGCAAATCATTATAGATTCGCATTTCTTCAGCTATCGTTTCGGCTAGTAATTGAGCCTTCTTTTCTGGAGCCGCATACTCAAAACCATTACAATACTTTATATCAAAATCTATATTTGATGTCTTATCACGGTTGAGGAAACATTCAGTATAGTATCTTTCCCTACACCCGGATTTGACTGATAACTCGAAAACCAAGCAGCACTCTTCCATATGGGTTCGTGCGTAGTCTGTAAGTACCGTTTGTCCGAATATATCCTGTGTTAAATATTTTGGATGGTTTAGCACAAAGTGAGAATCTACATATATATAACTTCCGTCTCTAACTAGAGCGGCCATTTCTGGATTGGTTATGCTTTGGATAGCAGCATCCTCTGCACCTATAGAAAAGGTCTGATTTCTTTCAAGCGCACCCTTCTTAAATCTATGCGGCTTGACGTAGCGACCATCTATATAAGTAAAAGTTCCGATTGCTTCCTCATATCCAGCATCAATCATTCGGATTTTAGCTGCTGCCCGAGATACGCTGAAGAACGTTGCTAAGGCGTCAATAACTGGCTCCATTACATCTATAAGTTCAGATGTTCCCAGTTCTGAACTGAATTGCTTAATAAATTTGAACGCTTGGGTTTTAAACATGGCAAGTGGCATTTGTATCTTTGGAGCGAGGGCATTCGCCTGCCATTCCATCCAGTCAGTTGCATCTCTGGTATTGTCTTTTATACCCCCAACTACCTGACACTTGATTCGTGTGGCACTACTATTATATAACCGCTCCAATTCAAATGCTTTTCTATGTAAATCCCAGTGAACACATTCATGTACGATGGTATTATTGACTGAGCCAAGATTACGAAGGAAGTATGCTTTTGGATCAACAAAGATAGTACGGGCATCCACACGGGTTTGCACCATTTCATCTCTATCTTTATCATAAAATTCTGAATCACAAGCGTGAAAAAAAATCTGCCCAAAAATCGAGAAGTCCTTAGTGATTTCTCTCATTTCTACAGTAAGTCCCATTTTTTCCGCTAATACTTGCGGTTCAATCGCGGTTGGATTTTTTATTGCTTCTGGATAATGTTTACGTAGGAAATCTGTAGCAACAGATTCTAATTGTTCCTTATAAATGATAGGAACGAGGGAGTCTGACATAGGTGATGGTTGCTTATTTTTGTTAGCATATTCAGTTACACTGGAGATTGTAAAGTCATCTAAATTACAACCCAAATCTCCAGAGCATTCTAGCATAAACCACTGCCTGCAATTTTCCGATTCATCATAACGATGATTTGATTCGCGGACTTCTAGTTCAGCTTCTATAACAATATCAAACTTTATTTTCATATCCGGTAAGTCATTAACAGACACGAACTTTACTTCTATATCTGACAATTCAATGCCGCCAATGTTTCGAACTCTGTGTAACCGTAAGTCTAAGCCATCGTAGTTTTCTTCCGTGTAACCTTGTATGGCAGCAAACATCTTATTATAGAATCTATCTGCCACATAATCTTTAAATGAACGATTTCCTGCCATACTCCCCCACATCCCCTTATAAACGAAGTAAGCCTATATCCATTTTTTCATTAGCTAGATAATGCGAGTACATCAATTCTGCAGGCAACAGTCTTATTTGTATATTCTGTAGTCCAAGAGCATCTAACATTTCTATATTAACGCGCCCCTTAACAATAACATTTTGTTGTTCGGTTGGCATTAAAAAGCAATTCTTAACATCTTGAATCCCGTGGTCATTAACAAACTTTTTATAGGCCAGCTGATAGAGATACTGCTTTGTAATATCTCCAATTCCAGGTTGTCCCCGCAGGACCTTCCCTTGCTCGAGTTGAATATTATAGTACTTAGCATCAAATATGATGAACTGTTGTGAGTTATTCATCTTATGGATTGAAACAAGGTCTGGAATGAGGGTTTCCTTGGCTATCTTTTGAAATTCAGAACCATCTTGCTTATAACCATTCCACTTTGGTTTTTCTATTAGTGAAATGAGCAAGTCATTAGGATTGTACCCATTAGTTAAAGAGATTGGGAGTGAGCCGAGTGGGGTCTGTAATTGATTGTCCAGCACTTCCGCACACACCTTTTCCCATACTAGATTAAAACTATTTGTACCAAACATTGTGAAGCAATCAATATCCGCAAGAGTGCTACTATGCGCAACATAGGCATACAACGTCTTCAGTAACAGCTGCTTCCTTGTATTAAACTGCAAATTCAATTCATTTTGTATACGATAAAGTATATAGTCAGTTTCCCCGAAATCATCTAGTTCTTCATCAGATACCTCAACTGGCAATATGTCAAACAAATCCAGTAAATCGGCATCTTGTAGTTCTTTTGAGCAAATACTTACAATAGATTCATGGAGTCGTTTAAAGTAATCGAAATCATCATTAATACGTTTTTGCGTAAACAGTTCTGTGTAATATGGCCGATTATTACTAAGATAAGTAAAGGTCTCATTAATCGTCTTGTCCCACAGTATTTCACCAGAACCATTCGTTTCAATTATATCTTGTGTATTTGTATATGCACCGTTTTCGTAGTAGTCATGCATCAAGAAGATCATAACACCAAGCAGATTGAAAGCACTGCTTTCACTGTTATCATTATACATACGAATGATTTGCTCTTTGGCATTGTATCTTTCCAAAACTTTTATGATTTGCTTTAATTCTGTTTTGGGAGCAACGTTACTTATATATTTCGGATAGCATTTTAAAACGCAACCAGAAACTGTTATAACACCCACAAATGTAAAAACATAAAGAAACTCATTTTCTCCAATCTCAACATCGATTACTTCGATATCTTTATCGATTAGGTCAGACATATCCTTCTGCAAATCAGTTGCTTTTACAGCTTTCAAGACACCGTATTCCTTCAATTTTTTTATGATAGCGACTGTCTTTTCGGCTGTACAATCAAAAATGTTTCGCAAGTTTTCCTGTGTATATCGTTTCTGTTCACGCACAAACTTGGATATCATTATTTATACTCCTCTGCCGATTCAGCAACTATTGCTATAGTCCTTGGAAATTGATCTCTAATCTCCTTACAGAAAATTTCTACACCACGCGTATCAAATTCCTCGCAAATAGAAGAATATTTCGTTGTGTCCTTACATCCATCAAATAAAGACGGTCTTTTCTGTTTTGCAGCGTCATCAAATAAATACATTAGAACTTTACTCTTGAAGGCAGAAATAAAGATATCACCGTTAATTTCATTACCCTCACTTGGAACTACGATTTTTCTTGAAAGGAAATAAGGTCCTAATAGTTTATCCTCATTAATTTTATAAGAAGAAAGTGTATTATTGATTGCCTTACGCAGTTCATTCCATTCTATCTCACGACGATAGACCCCGCTACCCACTGTAACAAAATTCCCCTTAATGTCATTCTCATTATGATTTATACCAAGGTAGTCAAAACTCCATCTACGCTTGAAAGCCGTATCCATAGGGAATACGCCTTGGTCGGCACTATTCATAGTGGCCCATATAAACATATTGTCTGGAATTCTTATTTCTGCATAATCTTCAAGGTTACCACCAAGCTTATCAACCAAGTGTTTTTTAATATCTTCAGATGCTTGTACAGGATATTCACTAACTTCTGAATCATCACGGTCTAATAGCTGGAATACATCACCAAAAACAGCAGCTACATTGGCTCTGTTTATTTCCTCTACTATAAGTAGGAATGGCTTCGGTTCGGCAGTTTTACTGTTTTCCAACGCCTTAACATACGTACGCATGAATGGACCTGGTACATATTCATATGTGATAGCATCTTTACCATCACTATCTTTGCATGGTACTGGCTTATATGTACCCACAAAATTTGCATATGAATAGTCTGGATGAAATGTTACTCGTTCAAATTCTCCGCCATCAGCCAGTAACTCATCTTTTTCATTGTTCAGTGTAAAACTTTTACCGGTGCCTGGAGCTCCAAAAAGAATACGATTTCGAGAGAACCTTTTCTCTGACTCATATCCCGTTTCGAACTTAATACTTGTATCATTTTGCTGATTTTCTGTGTTTTCAACTTCTAATATTGGGTACTGTAGTTTTTTATAATTTTCAATGTAATGATAGATAAATTCTGGGCGAAACGTAACTAAGCGTTTACCAGTAGTTGAATCCACATGGAACCCTACGTTTTTTGCAGGTAATATATCTGTTTTCATGTTTACACGTAAGCTCGGATTTGCAGGATAGTTTTTATCAGGCTCTATTGGCCATGCAACTATTACAGCATTTTCAAGCGAGTTTTTATTTTCATATACATAAAAACCTAAAATTATGCCATCATCCATATTTGTTCTTGGGTCATTCTCAGTACCTAATTGTATCTTCTTTTCCTCCCGATTTCGATCAGGATCTTCCTTACGAACATTCCCATGATATAAATGAATTGTTTTGACAATTTGCAAATTGTCATTTTTAAGTTGAATAATATAATGTGCAGTCGTAACTTCATTAAGAAGGGAATATTCCCAACCATTTATTGAGAACATTTCTTCTATTAATGCCTTTTTTTCATTCCTAGTAAGTGTAACAGGTGGCCCTACAACAATAGCGCCTTCAGAATTGATTTCATATCTCTCATCTCGTTCCATTAAAGTAATCCTCCTTAATCTTTAATGCAAAGACTTCAGCAAGTAGGCAAGGAACTGCATTTCCTATTTGACGCCACTGTTCCTTTACATCACCACAAAATTGATAGTCATCTGGAAACGTTTGAAGTCTTTTTATCTCTTCTATTCTTAAAAATCGATTTTTCCAGTGAAAAGGCCCCTGATTGTTAGAGAAACTTGCTTGAATAGTCCAAGATGGCCTATCAGGAGAAAGTTTTAATAAGAACGTCCAATAACGTGACTTCCATTTGAATTTAGGGTCTTTACACCCTCTTTTTTCAGTGTAATACAAATAATTATCACCCGGCGGTATATCTTTAAACAAGTCGTAATCCTTTGAACCAGGACGTTGCAATTTTTCTTCTTCAGTGATTGTGTCAAAGTCACCAATAGCCTCCCGGCAAGTAACCCATGGCAATTTATCACTCTTTTTAGCAGGATTTTCGTGAGTCTCTTCTGGGAGAACAAAAGGTGGATATGCTTTTTTAACGCCAATACATATAAATCTTTTTCGGGTTTGCGGTACTCCATAATTAGCAGCGTTAGCAACTTTATATGTGATATTATATCCTAGATGCTCCGCTTGTTCTTTTAGAAAGTCAAAAGCTTCTAAGTGAGTTTTAAATGTAAATCCGTCAACATTCTCAAAAAAGAAAATTTTGGGTTCAAGTTCCTCAACTGCGCGAAAATACTCAGGAACAGCAAATCCTGCTTTTTCATCTTCAAGTCCGCCCTTTTTTCCAATTAAGTAGTGACGTGTTTGACTGTATGGAGGACAAGGTGGTCCTCCAATTAAACAATCAATTTCTCCGTACTTTTCCTTCAACTTCTTGAAATCAATTTGTCTCACATCTATGCATTCAACTTCATCAGCCATAGAGTTTTTCTTTAGCGTTTCACACGCAACATCCCACACATCTGATGCATATACTGTATGAAAACCCGCCTTGTGAAATCCGATATCTAATCCTCCAGCACCAGAAAATAGACTTACAACAATAGGAGCCTTCATTATATCCACCTACACAATTCTTCAACTACTTTTTTAGCTAACAAAGGTGGAACAGCATTTCCAATTTGCTTTCTAATTGATCTTGTAGAACCTTTAAAAATATAGTCATCTGGAAAAGTTTGAATGGCCGCTGCCTCTCGATTGGTCAACCTTCTATTATTCCAATGAAAAGGGCCTTCCCAATGTCCTGGACTAGCAATTATAGTCCAGGATGGCAAAATTGGATTCAATTTTAGCAAGGAACTCCAGTATCTTTTTCCAGCCACAAATTTAGGATCAGGATGACCTGCTCTTTCAGACAATGCAATATAATTTTTACCGGGAGGAACCGCCTTAAGTTCATACTCATACTTGCCATCAACTACTACTGACTCTTCAAAGTTATTATCATCAAATCTACCAATCCAATCTATAACACGTTCATAGGATGGTAAATTACCATCAATCAAATTTGGTTTTCCATGAGTAGGTTTAATAAAGGCATCAATTTTATTTTTACTTGCAAGGAAAAATACTCGCTTCCTTTTTTGTGGAACGCCGTAATCGGCAGAGTTTAGTTTCAAAAGTGAGTAATTATACCCTAAATCACCAATTGAGTCAGTAATTGATGCTAACGCTTCTGCATTTGAAGGATGTAGCAAACTCTCAACATTCTCCAGTATAAATCCATCAGGCATAATTTCTTTTATTAACCTGAAATATTGCCCTATCATATTTCTAGGGTCTTCATGAGATTTTCTATTCTCATTGGTAACCCAATATCCTGCTTTTGAAAATGGTTGACATGGTGGTCCACCAATTAAAATTAACTTTTCTGGATTATTCTTCTTAATTAGTTCTTTATAGTCACTACCTTTAACATCTGAAATATCCTTGCAATGGTGTTCTACATGTTCAAAATATTTATTTGCTTTCATTGTTTCTACGCTATCTTTAAAAAAGTCTAAACTTGATAGAACTTTCACCCCAGCAAGTTGCGCCCCTATGTCTAATCCACCAGATCCAGAGAAAAAACTTATAGCTTGAATTTTCGAATCTAAATATGTTGGAGGAAACTCATTATATTTATAACCTTTATGTTCATAAGGTATTAGAAGATTACCTTTACTGTCTGTTTTAAAATCTAATAAAAACTCATCTAATTGATGAGGAGTAATATGCGCTAACATTTCTTTTTTTAATACATACATTTCTTGATTCTTAGTTGTATTCATTTAATAGTCCACCTTCCAACAACACTACATTGATATCGATTATTCTAATTAATATCATTTTCTTCACTCTCTACTAAACTCCAAATTCCTCGCTTAGTATTTACGATAATCCCTTTTAAGTCAGTCCTTGCCCATCTTAGTCTATAATCTAACAAGGTACATACCCCATCTGGATGCTCTAATTTAACAATATCATCTGGAATATCTAGTAATTCAATAACCTTTGCATTAATATCCTTAGTCTTTGCAGAACCGCCTAGTTCTTCCAATGCAATAAGAGTTGCTTCTCTTAATTGTTTATTAGTTGGAAACTTATTATCCTTAACCACTATATCACCTCAAACGAACATAATGAAATTACTTTGTTTCAGAACCTTTCATTCCCTTTATATAGTCTTTAATCCATGTACCAATCTCAATAGATGCCATTTTTCCTTCTTTTCGCATCAAATTCATGAATTCGCTTTTAACCTCTGGTTCAATCACTATTTCTATTTTTGCTGTTTTCTTTCTACCAGGTGGTCTACCACCTAAGGAGTTTTTATTATTCATCTTAACCCTCCTAAACTTTCCACTCCAACGATTATATGCGGTTTTTATCATGACGTAAAGTCTAATAAGTATTTTAATAGAGTAATATTTAAATTTTCTTATTGATTATTAGTAGATAATTAACTGTATATCAAAATTAACTTATTTCAAACAGAAACGGTTTAACTCTACTTGTAAAACTGCACCGCTTATACATGAATGGTGTGTGTGAAGCCAATTTCAATATCATAAATAATATATAAACTTGTCCCTAAACAATGTTGGTTAAAAAGATGGGAAGATAACTAGAAAATTACACATCTATCCTTTCTCCTCAACCCCAGTAAAAAATCTAATCTGTCAACTCAACCCTATCGCTTTCAGGGCAGTTGATATGTTCCCTCGAACAATAAAAATAAGGGTTTCCTGGCATCAGCATTTTCGTAAAAATAGTTGAACGAAAGATGCAATGTCAGGAAACCCTTTATTTATCAGTGTTTTGAATAACTCTATTTCTCCACCCTTGACATCAAGGCAACACACTCAACATGTGTCGTCAACGGGAACATATCGATCGTAAACAAGACTGTAAGCCCCTTAGACTTTACGTGTAAATTAATTACATATACAAAAAACCGAAGGCATTAAACCTTCGGTAAATTTATGCTTTGTATGGTGCCCGGGGCCGGGGTCGAACCGGCACGACCGGTAAGGGTCGCGGGATTTTAAGTCCCGTGCGTCTGCCTATTCCGCCACCCGGGCACGGCCAAGGCACTTAGTCCTTCGCGCAAGGTATAGTTTATCAAAATTATCTGTACTTTTCAATAGAAGATAAGGAACTTTCGATATTTTTTTAATTAACAGGCCATGTTCGCTGAGCTCATATCCATAGCCTGCCCTCTGGCCCCGACGTTAGGAGCTGGCCTCAGGACTGGGTTTTTACGTTTTATTTTTTTCACCGGCCCTGTCATTCTGAACGTTAGTGAAGAATCTTCCTTCTCGGAGTTGAAAGATCCTTCACTTTGTTCAGGATTTGCACCGCCCTGCGTCCTTAATAGTCGCAAGGGAACATCAGTTGTACCCGTAGGGCATAGACCGGCCTACGGTTTTATGTACTATGATATGAATTAATAGGAAAGGCTCGTGCAAACCTACACGAGCCTCTTGGTTTTCATATGGAGGGCGAGACCGGAGTCGAACCGGTGAATCGTGATTTTGCAGACCACTGCGTTAGCCTCTTCGCCACCCGCCCTTAATGCGCCGCCTGCGCAAAGATTATTATATCAACTTTTTCCTGGTATTGCAACCAAAACTGCCGGAATGGCAAGCCTTGTTTTATTAGACATAATAAAAGCGTTACATCGGTAACGCCTTGATATTCATGGAGCGGAAGACGAGATTCGAACTCGCGACCCTCGCCTTGGCAAGGCGATGCTCTACCACTGAGCCACTTCCGCATTTCTTATGGTGCCTCGGGGCGGAGTTGAACCACCGACACGTGGATTTTCAGTCACGCCTTGACATCTAAACTCCCAAGTGCCTAGTTTTCGGACTTCCCGAGGATCTAAAACCGAAGTTAATTTGCTTATCCGCTGAAGCTAAACGAGCATTTTTAGATTAGGTGGACCCGCTACATCACTACGGACTGCCTTCGACATTGACTATTATACACACCTGTAGAGGCTAATGCAAGGGTAATTTTAACTTTTCACTGTAAGAAGGCGGAGATTTCCGCTTTTATCTCCGCCCCTCTGTTAGCTTGTCTCTTAAACTATATTAAATTCCTCAATCACTTCATCATTATAGCCACTTCTGACCTGTACTACATTACATCCTTGATTTATTCCCAGCTCCCTATCTATCTCCTTCTCGATAGTAATTGTCTTTTCCGAGTTAGCCGTATCATACTTCTGTAGCACATCTAAGTACTTTATTAGTAGTTCCGCCCTCTGTAAATCTTTCATCTGTCTCTTAAAGGGTAGTGGGGGTTCTGTACCAGGACTTGGTAAGGAATTAGAGTGCCCCATGTAAATTCCCCCTTATCTATATTGATCATAAATGTAACAATATACACGTGGAAACATGTCCTCTATGAAGCCATATTCCTGTACTAAGTAATTTGCTATTTTAATATCTCCAAAAATATCATCACTTGCTAATCTCTGTTCAGCGGTTTTACACATCTCAGTAAATTCTTCAGATGTAAACTTCTTTGTATGCGGTGGGGATTCAGGTATAGATCCCAATTCTATTGTGAGTTACATCTGTGGTAGATTACAGGAAGTCGGTCTCGATATTCAAGGAGGAGGCTGGGATTTGTTAGGCCCAATAGATGATCAGGTAGTTGAAGAAAATCCTACCCCTACAAATTCAGAAGCAAAAGAAGATTTATTGGGATATATACTGGGTACCCCTTTATCTAAAGACTTTTTGGAAAAGGCTATTATCAGAGCCTATCAAATGGATTCTAAATAGACTACTTCCCATTTTACCCCGCTCTCCTCTTTGGTGGGCGGGGTTTTTAAATATAAGGAGGAGATTTTTTGGACGAGAATTTCAAAGCAGATCTGCTAAGAATGTGTGCAATAGTTTTAGCAGATGAGAAAAGACGTAAAACTGAAATTAAAAATAAATCAAATGGAGGTACCCTTGATGGAATCAAAAAAGTGGATAATCGCAGACACACATTTTAATGACCGAGGTATTATCGAATACGAAAGCAGGCCCTTTACTGATCAGGATGAAATGACAAAAGAGATAATCTATCGGTGGAATCAATTGGTAAGTAAAGAAGATGCTGTTTACCATTTAGGTGATTTTGGGTTTGGTACCCAGGAAGAAATTACAGAGATTGTGCATAAATTAAATGGCAAGATATGCCTTATTAAGGGCAATCATGACAGAGATTCATCTGATAAATGGTGGTTGGATACTGGTATTTGTAAGGTGTATGCCTTCCCCATTTTAATGGCCAAATTCTTCATACTCTCCCATGAACCAACTTTTGTTAATCCCCTTATGCCCTATATTAATTTACATGGACACATACACAATCAGTTAAGGCAAGACATCCAAAGAGTTAATTGCTGCTGTGAGCGGCATAATTATATGCCAATCAACTTAGATAGCATTATTGAAAGATTCAGAGCATTAAATCGCTATTCGGAAGCTGCTTAGTATTACATGCCTGCCCCGTGGTGGGGTTTAGGAAGGGGTAATATGCCTAAAGAAACTAAAGGCTTTTTTGAATGAAAAGTAAGGGGGTATTTTGATGATAGAGTTAAATGGAAAATACAACAGTGCTGAAGTGTTCACAGATTATATAGAGCAAAGTGCTATAGCTCAGATAATAGATTTATGCAATCAAGAAGCTTGCAGAGGTACTAAAATAAGGATTATGCCCGACGTTCATGCAGGAACGGATTGTGTAATAGGTACTACAATGCAATTGCAAGATAAAGTGATCCCCAGCCTATTGTATACAGCAGCATATACGAACCGATAAAAACGCTATTGATTACCTTAGAGAGTTATATCGAAGCATGTTTGTATTTTGCAGCAGAAAAAAAGAAGCATCTAATTTAAGAAGAGAATATTCCAAAACTATATCTGGACTACCCTCTTCACTTTATTTTCTGTGATTATGAATATTTGTACCAATCAACTTGACACCTTATTCATATTATTGAACAGATGATTAAAGATAACGATGATGAAGGCGGCAAGCAGTGAATTAAGAAAGCCACCCATGCTTATGTTTGTAACGAAATGATCTGCAATCATGATCGTCCAGGCATTCACAATAAAGCTGAATAATCCTAAGGTCAGCAGGCTGACCGGCAATGTAATCAATAGCAGAACCGGCTTTAATATAAGATTTACTACTAACAGCACCAATCCCATGATAAGAAGTGCCGGGATATTGCCGATATGAATAGTATCTAATACAAATGACAGCAGATATATCGTTAATATGATAGATGCATATTTCATGAACGGTTTCGTCATTTTTACCTCCAATAGACAGGCTTTACCTGATTTTAATTAATACCTGGACTTTATCAGTTGTAACATCCGCAAGATCATAGGGTTCATCTCCGGTTAAAGAATCCAGCAGTTTCATGACCAGGACAACGAGGTCTTTAACTGAATAGAGGGTGATCCGGGAATATGAATTCGGATCAGGCCCTTTCGGTACCAAAAAACATGCGACAGTCAGTAAATCCAGAATACAGTCCAATAACTCCTGAAAGATATACAAAGGGATTGGAAAAGGAATACTTATGAACCTTCTGTTCTCAATCCGGAGCTTGATCCACAATAAATGAAAACACTTAATCGACATATACTCTTACCTTTACCATCGCCTTATGGCTTTCATCCCAGGCCTCCACATCAACGATATTCGGGTCGTCTAGGGTACCGTTTATGATCTCCTCGATTATTTTGGCAAAATCGATGCTGGAAATATCGATACCTTTCGCTTCCATTTCCTTTCTGGCATCCGCCGGAACCATAGTGGCCATTTTGTCAGCGATTTGACCGATCGTGGTCAGCAGACGTATCGGGATATTTACGTTAACATTAACGGAGTTGTCATCCGATGTAACCTTAACCTTAAGGAACTTATAGTTACGGCTTGTGGTTGTTACGCTTTCAACCTTCTGAATGGTTTCTGCTGCTTTAGTCACATTCAGAGCTTCCAAAAGCTCCATACCTTCGGCAGCGGTAATCTGCCCTTTTTCTATCATTTCTAATATTTTTTGCTGTTCACTCATGACTGGACCTCCTGTTATTTTAGATTTTTAATCCGTTCCGTTGCTTCTTTAGGAGAGATTTCACCTTTTGATAATTGGTCAAGAATCTCATTCCTGGCGGCGGTTTTATCTTCATTTTCCTTAATCAATTCTTTTGATGATACTTCATATCCCAGACCCCTTATGACCGAATCCAGTTTACCGCGGACCGTGGGATAAGAGATGCCCAATTCTTTCTCAACATCCTTGATATTACCGCGGCATTTTATGAATACCTTGACAAATTCGAGATCTTCTTCCGGAAGACGGCAGAATTCACACGGCTGGAAATCCCCTTCAATAACTGTGGTGCACTTGGGACAGCCGAGCTTGGTTATGGAAAGTTTTTCACCGCATACGGGGCATTTACCCGGAGCTTTGTATTTCATTGTTTTCACATCCCGATGTATTATTTAATTACAATATACGGTTATAGATTAAATATGTCAATAACAAAATTAATATTATTAATTAGAATATTAATAATATTAAGTAATGAATTAAATATATTAAACTAAATTTTCTTTAATACCTTAATTTTGCTTAAAATGAGATGAATTTACAAGCCATTCATTCGATCATAAAAATTCTCCATATACCTTTTCAGGTCATGAAGGGTTAAAGAGGTATCTGATTGACAAAAACCGCATGGAACGACCGGATAGTTATAATGCAATTGGAAACAATAGCTCAAGAGGTGTTTTCACAATGATATCGGCAAAACTCAACAAGTACAATCAGAAAAGGAATTTTGAAAGAACCCTGGAACCGGAAGGGATAACAGAAATTGCAGGAGATGGTCTGAGGTTTGTCGTGCAACACCATATAGCCCGCCGAGATCACTACGAT
>ENA-UOOR01003541-UOOR01003541.1-fermentation-metagenome-genome-assembly--contig:-NODE-3541-length-13610-cov-4.710660_pt1 | contig 13610 bp, 16 predicted proteins | sample MGYA00245780_ERZ724029 | MGnify/ENA primary metagenome ERZ724029 (study PRJEB28704, sample SAMN03018315) | fermentation metagenome | biome: anthropogenic terrestrial biome; feature: soil; material... | reverse complement strand
CCTTTGCTTGTGGCAACATTCGACATCTTAGCATGAATAACAGCCCGTGTCAATATAATCTTTACTTATCTGGGATCTTAGTAGGAAAACTCATGCCTAGCTCTTGAGCCGCCTCAATTATCTGAGTCTCCCCCCATTCTGACCTTCCAGATGGGAAAGCTGTTATAACTAAAGCCGATATAATTAAACCGACACCTATTCCCAATAAAAAGTCTCTGTTAGACACCGTTATCACCACTTTGAGCCAAACTGAGAACTAACTTAACCTCGCCTTTGCCGATATTTAATTCCTTGGCGATAGCCTCAGCATTCATTCCTAAAGAAACCATTTTAAGAATATCTTCTTCCCTTTGACGCCAACTACCGCTGGCTACTCGTGATTTGATTCCATTCTTTACTACCTTTGCTGACTGATCAGCGTCTTCTTTGGTCGCGGCAATCAGTATTTTTTGCATCTCCGCTAGTTTCTCTTCCATTTGTTCAAAAATTTCAGTAGCTTTTTCTTCAAGTTCACCAGAAAGATCGGCCGCTATTGCCTGGAGCTCCATAGCACCACTTTCCTGAGCTTTAAGTAGAAATCTCTCCTGTAACCTCAGAAAATCGTCGCGCTCCTTAATTTGTTCTTTGCGATCCATCAAAAACGCTGTAATAATACAACTAATTCCAATAAACAATAGTAACCAGGGCAAATCCAAGTCCCCCTGTCATTACCTAGATTTTGATATCAAAACAACCCCGACGATCTTTAGCCTTTTTGGGGTTTCTCTGTTGGCCTCGTTGCTGATCTTGACGATTACGTCGCCCATCCTTATCAACCTTAGCCTCATGAGCTTTGGGGACATGACCTACTCTCTGCTGGGACCTTTCCTGTTGAACCTTCTGGTCCTGACTAGCCAAGGCAGCCCCCTGCTGACTTGCCCGTACTTGTTGAGTATTAACCCTTTCAACTTCAGTTACCCTAGATACTAAAACCTGAAGATCAGGCGAGTTAATGCTCATAGTTACCCCCCCTCCGTGGTGGCCAATAGGATAAATTCGCCGAACTAAACTGCACTACCCTGAGCTAGTTCGTTATCCCGCAAATAGAAAGAGACATTTTGAATCTCATCCTGAATAACTGTGCTTTCCTTACCGATAGTAACTTTAACCCCTGGATAAATCCGATCATGAACTAAAATTCGTCCATGTTTGCCAAGGGCAATTAGTTCTTCCAACTCAGCTTTTCTTCGCTCCATACTAGCAATTTGATCGCTCAAAAGCTGGTGGGTTTCGACTAATTTAGTTAGACGGCTATTATCTACATTACTCAGAATTTTACCAGAATCCACTTCCTGTTTAATCCGAGTTAAACCATTAGTAACCATCTTAAACTGTTGCTCTTTTTGCTTTAGTTCTTCACAAAGTTCGTTAAGTTCCTTGCGAACTTCTGGGTTTGCTCCGACTTCAATCTCTGTTTTCATACCTAGCTTGGAACCAACGGTGCGAACCTGAATTTCCGTTCCGGCTATAGCTTCGCCACCAACTAGACGACCTTGCCTACCTACTATTTGTATTTTTTGACCCGCTTCTAATTGCGAGTACATAACAGCATCAGTAACAACAATATCTTCTTTGGCCCGTACCATACTGTTTTCGAAAAATTTAGCATTAACCGACTTACCGGCAATAATTTGTCCCGTACCCGATCCTTGCATACCATAGTGTAGCACCACATCACCATCAGCAACTATTGTTGCTGCTTCTACCGGCCCCCGAATCTCAACATTCCCGGAAGCATGAATAGAAAAGCCACTACGTACACTGCCTTGAACAACAATCGAACCAACAAAATCAATATTACCGGTCTGAAAATCGACATCTCCAGGAACAGTATAGACCGGATAAACATGAACTTTTCCGTCTTTATAGACGGCTTGTCCACTGGCTTTCGCTAAAAGTAAATCTTCGTTTTCTTCATCAATAGCTGTATTAGCGCCTTTCGGTAAGCGAATTGTTTTTCCGCCCTCAGGTTTAATCTGCTTCCCGTAAACATTAACTCCGGGTAAACCAGGAACTGGTGGTATTCGTTCAACTAAAACCTCTCCAGCATTGACATTTTGAATTAGGTTAAGGTTGCGGAAGTCTACACTTCCATCTGCTAGCTCCACCGGAGCTGCGTCAGGGTCGATATCGAACTTAAAAGAAAGACTAGCATCAACACCATTTACTGGTTGTTGCCCTTCAGCAATTAAATAACGGCCACCAAACTTTGAAGTTAATATCTTTTCAATAACTTCAGATTTAATCCCCTCTTTAACCCCTGCAGACTCCAACGCCTCCATAATCATCTTCTTTGTCAGCGGAGCCCCACCTAATGCAGGCTTAACTTCTAAATAGGCAGTAAACCCATTATCTTCTACTATAACCTTAACTTCCGCATCTCTATCTAGTTCCGGTTTACGAGGGGCAATTAATACTGGTTCACCGGTCTGCTCCTCTAATGCTTGACGAATTGTCATAGTATTATAATCAACAATCTCTTTAGTATCTAAAAGACGTTTAACAGCAGCAAAACTTGGTGTTGCCCCTTCACTGAATGGAGCTACTATTAAATAAATACCATCGTCCTTAATTTGAAGCGAAATCTTTTCATCTGTACTTCCAGTTGAAGTTTCCAGCATGTCTTCTAGTCTATCAATTAGATTAGAAGAACTGTCTTTAGCCTTCATAGAGTTCGACCCTCCTTATCAGTTTTTCACTCGCATTTTTACCCGTAGTCGGGTAATCGCTTTACTGTGAATCTGAGAAACTCTAGCCTCTGAGACATCTAACACTGCACCTATCTCTTTTAAGGTTAGCCCCTCAAAGTAGTAGAGTGAAATTACTAATCTATCACGGTCAGGTAGCTCATCTATAGAAGCTGCCATTCGCTCCCGCAAATCTGTAAATTCTACGTTGTCTAGCGGATCGGGGCTAGATTTATCTTCAATAGCCTCAAGTAAACTAACCCCATCACCTTCTCGACCTTCTTCTAACCAAACCTCGTCTAAAGAAGTTAGTGTGGTACAAGCCACTTCTTGAAGTACTTTAAAGTATTCATCAATAGTATAACCCATAGCTGCGGCAATCTCAGAATCCTCAGCAGGACGACCTAGCTGGGAATCCATTCTGGAAACGGTTTTTTCCAATTCTCTAGCTTTCCGTCGCACCGAACGGGGTACCCAATCCATTGAACGCAGACCATCAATTATCGCTCCCCGAATTCGAGCTAACGCATAAGTTTCAAATTTAATTCCTCGCTCAGGTTCAAATTTTTCTACTGCGTCTAAAAGCCCAAAAACGCCAAAACCAACTAAGTCGTCATAATCAACGTTATTAGGCATCCCAATCGCTAACCGCCCGGCTACATACTTAATTAGTGGTGCATATTCTATTATTATTTGGTCCCTAGCCTCAAGAGCCCCGTTTTTTTTATAGTTTTCCCATAAGCTAGGCAAGTTTGGTGCATAATTACGCATAATATCCCTCTACCGGGTTAAAGCGCTTTTTCGCCATGATCAATAGTCCTAATGGTAACTTCTCCAGTTTCTGTGTCGAAAAGTAACGTGCGTCCGTAGGAGCCACCGGTATCTTCCCCTGCTATTTTAAGGTTCAAACGTTCTAAAGCCGCCTTAACCGCTTCAACATTTCGTCGTCCAATGGAAAACCGTTCATCGTTAAATAAGTTAAACATTTGGGCCCCACCAGCGATCTTAATAATCAAACGCCGTCTAATTGCCCCTAAACGTTCCATCTGGTTAACTAGGTCTGGGATAGAAGTATCGGCAAATTTAGCTGCGTTATCGGTCAGCCGGGCTTGTGTACTGTCGGGTAGCATAACATGACCGAGTCCACCCACTTTTACCCGCGGATCCCAAGCAGCAATTCCAACACATGAACCCAAACCAAAGGTAACTAGGGTAATCGGGGCCTTTCCTACAGCCGTCTGGGCCATACCTACCCTAATTACTTCTCCGTTTGATTCCAAGTATTACGCACCCCCAAGGCCTGCAGAATACGTTCTAGGCCCTCAGGGCTTGGAATCAAGAAGAAGTGCCCACTAATCCCATCCTTATCTGCAGTAAAATTAGTCTCTATAAATAAAGCATAATCACTAACACGCCCTAAATCAGCAAGTACAATATCAATCAAGGCACCCGCCATATCATGAGCATAAGCCGGTGGAGTTGGCTCGAAAACCAAAGAAGTAAACTGGCTCAGCGCATTAAGATAACCGCCAGAAAGAATGTTAGTTACTTCTGACAAAGCCGATTTTTGCATCTCTGAAAGCTGACCCGGAGCCTCGGAAGGCACACCCATAAGTTTTTCAGCTAAACGGAAAGCATCTTCTACACCTAGCAAAAAGAGAATAATACCTGGTGCCGGACCAGAAACCCCTAAAAGAACACCAACGACCTCCTTTTCTGGCCCACCAATTGCTTTCACCACATCAGGAAGAGGTACGAAACGCGCCTCAGGGACAGTCATCGGAATTTTTTGGCCTAACATCGATGCTAATACCGTTGCTGCATTCCCAGCTCCAATTGTCCCTACTTCTTTCAAAGCATCTAATTCAATCTGAGTGAATTCCACGACTTACGCCCTCCTTGTTAGGCACCAATCATACTACTGACAACCTTTTTAAACATCGCTCGCAGTCCACCTGATGAATCACCTACGGGGATACTTGAGAGCTTACCAGCAATTTCAGCTACACAACGACTGGCTTTCCCATGGGGATGACTGATTATAAAAGGTACCTGTTCTCGAACGGCCTGAGTAACTAAATTATCTCGCAAAATAACGCCCAATAAATTTGGCGAAATACCCAAGAACCTGGTACACGCCACATTTAACCGTTCAAAAACCTGCTCCCCCTCACCAAGGCTATCAGCCATATTAACCACTACAAAAATCTCGGCGTTAGGGTCACTCAAAGCTAACATTTTAATTAATCCATAGGCATCAGTAACCGCTGTCGGTTCCGGAGTAGTAATTACAATTGTTTCCTCTGAGGCCTTTAAAAAAGTAAGAACATGTTTATTGATCCCGGCACCTGTATCAATAAGTAATAAATCTAAGTTCTCGTCTAATTCCTGGAAACCTCTGATAAAACGTTCTACCTGCCAAGGGGAAGCATCCGCTAACTCCATTACCCCTGAGCCACCAGGAATAATCTGTAACCCTTCCGGTCCCATAATTACAACTTCAGCTAGATTTTTTTCTCCGTTTAAAACATGTAGTAGGTTATACTTAGGAATTAGCCCTAGTACAATATCTATATTTGCTAAGCCTAAGTCAGCATCAATAATACCCACTTGTAAACCGGTTTTGGCTATTGCAATCCCTAAATTTACTGTAAAATTAGTTTTACCCACACCACCTTTTCCACTGGCAACAGTAATAACCCTAGCATTTCTCCTTATAAATCCAGGGCTGTTCCTTTCATTTGCTACCAGCTGACGAAGGCGTTCAGCTTGATCTTTTTTACCTGCAATCCGGGTCATTTTTAGATACTCTCCCAGTTGCCGAAAAGTAGTTCTGTAACACAATCAGAATCACTAACCACAATATCATCAGGAACATTTTGACCGTTAGTCAAATAAGTTAGTGGTAAATTTACATCTCGAACAGCATTATAAATAGTGCCAAAACCACTGTCAGCTTCGTCAAGTTTAGTGAAAATTAATTGATTGTAATTACAAGGACCAAACCGTAATAAACAATCTTTAACAGCTTGATAACTCATAGTTGCACTAAGAACTAAAGCTATATCAGTGGGGTCAGCTGTAATCAAATAGTCTTGGAGTTCATTAATCTGCTGCTCATTTTTAGGGCTCCGACCAGCCGTATCAATTAAGATACAATCTTTACCTTCTAATTTAGCTTTAGCCGTAGTTATATCCTGTGCCGTAAAAACCACCTCTAAGGGTACTCCAATAATTTCCGCATAAGTTTTAAGTTGATCTACAGCTGCAATACGGTAAGTGTCGGCTGTAATTAAACCAACACTAAGCCCATCATAAAGTGCAAAACGAGCAGCTAGCTTGGCTATAGTCGTTGTTTTCCCAACTCCAGTAGGTCCCACAAAGCCAATAATTCGTGGCCCTTGGGAACTTATTGAGGGTTTATAGGAAGCTATTGATTCTATAATTAAAGTCTGTACTGCAGCCAACAGTTGCTCCGGACTTAATGTTGGATCCAGCTTCTCTACAAACTCTTCAATATATTTATCGGCAACACCCTGTGCCGACAGAAGAGCAGAAATTTCGTGAAACTGCGCTGGTACCTGTGGCCCATTGGGAGAAACAGTGTTAAGGGAAGTAGTTAATGTATTCAAGGCTTCCTTTAACCCTTGAACTTCCAAACGCAAACTCTCCATAGGAGCGGTTTCTTTCTGGGGTGGAGCTGCCACTGAGCGGTTTGGACCAACCTCCCTAACCTCTCTAGATGCAGTTACCTGCTTACGCTGTATATCCTCAGGATTAATAGCGGCAATAACTTCAAATGCTGGCTGTCCAAACAACCCAAAGATTCCGCCTTTACGGATTTTTTTAGAATGAAGAATTACTGCTTCTCTGCCAAGCTCAGCTTTAACCATCATGATAGCTTCTTGCATTGTCTTGGCCTCGTAACGTTTAACTCTCATCTTTTACAGTCACCGTCCCTACAGACTGCACTTCCACATCTGAAGAAACTTCATTATATGAAAGCACTACAATCCGCTTATTAATCCGGTCGGCTAGACGCTTCAAATGACGTCGTACCGGAGCGCTGCTCAATATTACCGGGCTTAGCCCTTTACTAACCGTCTCTTGATAAACCTTAGCTACTGAATCAAGAATTTTTCCGGCCATAATTGGATCCATGGCCAAATAACTGCCCTGGTCACCCTCTTGCACACTAGAACTAATTAACTCTTCAATATTGGGATCAACAGTCAACACTTGCAGTACACCATTGTCATCTACATGTTGGTGGGTAATCTGCCTAGACAAAGCCTGTCGTACATACTCAGTAAGTATTTCTGGGCTTTTAGTAAGTACTCCAAAATCAGCCAAAGCCTCTAAAATAGATACCAAATTCCTAATAGGAACGCCCTCATGGAGCAAATTCTGCAGTACCTTCTGTACCGTACCAATATTTAGAATATCAGGAATTAATTCTTCAACAACAGCAGAATAATCCTCCTTGATATTGTCTATTAACGCCTTAACTTCTTGTCTACCTAGGAGTTCATGGGCATGGCTTTTAATTATTTCAGTTAAATGAGTTGCTAGTACTGAAGGAGGATCAACTACCGTATAACCGGCTAACTCAGCCTCTTCTCTACGGAATGCCTCAACCCATAAGGCCGGTAAACCAAAGGCCGGTTCAGCGGTAACAATCCCTTTAATCGGTTCACCAACACCGCCGGTATCCATGGCCAAAAAATGGTCCGGGTAAAGTTCACCACCAGCAACTTCCACCCCTTTAATTTTTATAGCATATTGGCCCGGCCGTAGTTGCATATTATCTCTCACCCGAATAGCCGGAATAACCATACCCAACTCTATAGCCAGTTGGCGCCGGATTAAGGTTACCCGATCAAAAACATCCCCCCCTTGACTAGGATCAACCATAGGAATCAAGCTATAGCCGATCTCTAATTCAATCGGATCAACACTCAAAAGTGAGAGTACATTTTCTGGCTGACGAGCTCGATCTAATTGAGCTTCTCTTTCTAATTCCTCAGCAGTTGCAGCTGCTTCCGTTTCACCTTGCTGCACTAAATAACCTAAAAGACCAGCAAGAGCGGCAAATATTAAAAACGGAATTGTAGGAAAACCTGGTATTAACGCCACTAATATTAGAACTCCTGAACCGATAAAAAGAGCTTTGGGCTGGGAAAGTAGTTGCTTACCTAAAGCCAAACCCATACTTTCCTCAGAGCCAGCTCTGGTCACTAAAATACCGGTAGCTACTGCAATTAAGAGGGCTGGAATTTGGGTAACTAAACCATCGCCAACTGTTAATAACGTATAAGTGCGGAGAGCATCTGACAGCGACATACCCATTTGGCCAATGCCTATTAAAAAGCCACCTAAAACGTTGATAATTGTAATAATAATACCTGCAATAGCATCGCCTTTAACAAACTTACTAGCACCATCCATGGCCCCGTAGAAGTCGGCTTCCTGCTCGATAGCTTTCCGCCGCTGTCGAGCTTCTGATTCGTTAATTAAGCCCGAGTTGAGGTCAGCATCAATACTCATCTGTTTTCCTGGCATTGCATCCAAAGTAAAACGTGCGGCAACCTCAGCCACCCGCTCAGCGCCTTTAGTAATAACTACGAACTGAATAATAACAAGTATCAGGAAGACTACAAAACCAACGACATAGTTGCCTCCAACCACAAAATTACCAAAGGCATTAATGATGTTACCAGCATACCCTTCGAGCAAAATCAACCTAGTTGAAGAAACATTTAAAGCCAGTCGGTATAGCGTAGCAATAAGCAGTAATGATGGAAATATTGATAACTCCAAAGGGTGGTTAACGTTCATCGTTAATAAAAGAATTAGAATAGCTAAACTAATATTTAACGTTAAGAGCAGATCCAGGAGAACAGGGGGTAGCGGGATAATCATCATTAAAACGATCAATACTACACCGCTAACTATAATTAAGTCTGCATATTTATTGATCCTTTGGCTCGGTCCAGTACTTACTGTAGCCACAGTTTAACCCCTTCCTAAATGGTCCTTCTTCTCTTCCGAAGATTGTAAACAAAAGCCAGTACCTCTGCAACCGCCTGATATAACTCTGCTGGTATGGCCTCACCAATTTCTGCAGTTTTAAAGAGCGTCTGGGCCAATGGTTTGTTTTCGACAATAGCCACACGATGTTCCTTGGCTATCTTCTTAATTTTTTCCGCTAAATAGCCCTGACCCATCGCTAATACTACCGGTGCCTCCATCTTCTTTGGTTCGTACTGCAAAGCAACTGCAATGTGAGTCGGGTTAGTAATAACAACATCAGCTTCCGGTACGGCCTGCATCATCCGCTGCATAGCCATTTGTCGGGCCCTTTGTCGCATTTTACTTTTTATCTGCGGATCACCCTCAACCTCTTTATACTCATCTTTAAGTTCTTGTTTAGACATCCGCAAGTTACGCTCATATTCCCAACGTTGATAAAAATAATCAAAGACCGCTAACGCTAATAAAGCCAGACCAATTCGCCAAGCAACCCCAAAAATTACAGATTCCACATAACGAAGGGCAGCCGGTACTTCCATATCCCAAAGCAATAATAGACTAGGTGCTGCAGATTTAATCGTTACGTAAGCTATACTAAAAACTATAGTTAATTTTAAAAGACTTTTTGCTAATTCTGCTAAAGCCCTAGTCGAAAAGATCCGCTTAAAACCATTAATAGGGTTAAGCCGATCAAATTTAGGTTTAATTAAATCTAGTTGAAAAAAGACACCTACTTGCACAAAGTTTACCAGTATTCCAATTAAAATAGCCACAAGAAAGATCGGAAATAGTATTTGCCCCATAACCAGTATTGTGTTGGTAAAAAGCACAGAGACAGTGTTTACTGTCAATTCCGTTCGACTTAGCTGACTAAACCAGAAGGCCATAAAGCGCCCCAATTGGTCAAAAAGGTTAGCCCCTAAAGTATGTAAGGTGGTAAAGACCCCAAGAAGTAAAAAAGCTGTCGTCAGCTCTTGGCTTTTAACAACCTGACCTTTTTTCCTCGCTTCTTGACGTTTTTTAGGGGTAGCCTGTTCAGTTTTCTCCCCTGCAAAAAACTGCAGGTCAAACAAAACCTGATTACCCATGGACACCGTTTCCTAAAACAGCCCATAAATACTGGTAAAATTGGCTTGTTGGACTAAATAAATTTTGGAGAAAAGTCACATAAACCGGCAGTAATAAAATCACAAAAAACAACCCAATTCCAATCTTAAGCGGAAAACCTAAAATAAAAACATTCATTTGCGGCACAGTTCTAGCAATAAGCCCTAAAGCAATATCGGTGAGCAACAATGTCGCTACTACCGGTAAGGCAATTTGAACACCAACCAGAAAAGCGGCGGAAAAGGCCTTAATACAAATTTCCGGGAATCCAGGCCAGTAAGACCAACCGCCTAATGGAACTAACTTAAAACTATCATTCAAAGCCTTCAGCACCAAATGATGACCATTGATAGTCAAAAAAGTAACAATAGCAATTACATATTGGAACTGTCCTAAAATTGGTACTTGCTGCCCCATCAACGGATCTAGTACGTTGACCATACTAAACCCCATAGGTACATCCATCATCTGACCAGCCATCTGGACTGTCATAAAAACCAAAGAAAGAATATAGCCCAAAGCAAAACCAATAACCATTTCTCTTAAAATTAGCCCGGCGGTCTGACTCAAACTATACTCCAATATTACTGGATCATATGGCACAATAGCTAGTAGCAGAAAAGCCATTAATCCACCTAAACCGATCTTCAACATAGCAGGAATATTGCGACTACCGAAGAACGGGGTCGCCGCTAAAATCCCGGTTACACGCACAAGTATCAATAGATAAACGTTAAATTTATCAATAATAAGGCTGAGGTAATCCATTACTCTACTCCTACCGGATAAATGTGTGGAGATTACCTAAAAGATTACCGGTGAAATCTAAGAGTATTGATAACATCCAAGGTCCAAAAATAATAATTGAAACCATAACAGCAATAATTTTGGGGATAAAGGTCAAAGTCTGCTCTTGAATCTGGGTCGTCGCCTGAAAAATACTAATAATAACCCCAACCAATAAACCCAGCCCCAACATCGGCGCGGAAACCTTTAATACAGTGTAAAGAGCATCACGTCCGATCTGAATGACAAAGGTTTCAGTCATAACCCTCTCCCCCTCAACTAAAGCTTAACAATAATGAACGGATAACCAGATACCAACCGTCTACCAACACAAACAAGAGTATTTTAAATGGCAATGAAATCATGACCGGGGGCAACATCAACATCCCCATTGACATTAAGGTACTAGCCACAATCATATCAATAACCATAAAAGGAATAAAAATCATAAAGCCCAGCTGAAAAGCTGTCTTTAACTCACTAATCGCAAAAGCTGGAATTAGTACATTCGTCGGGATATCTACTTTGGTCTCAGGCCGTGGCAGTTTAGCCATGGCCACAAAAAGTTCTAAATCCTTCTCACGGGTTTGCTTAAACATAAACTCTCGTAAAGGAACTAGAGCTTGGTTAAAGGCCTCTTCTGCTGGGAGATCACCAGCCAAATATGGCTGCAAAGCATCTTGATTAATTGCCTGCCAAGTAGGGGCCATAATAAAAAAAGTTAAGAAAAGAGCTAGCCCAATCAAGATCTGATTTGGTGGCATCTGTTGAGTAGCCAGTGCATTCCGAACAAAAGAAAGGACGATGACAATCCGCGTGAAAGAGGTCATCATGATAATAATTGAGGGTGCTAACGAAAGCACGGTGAGTAAAAAAAGGACCTGGAGGCTGAGTGCTACTTCCTGTGGTCCTTCCGCTTCTGTAACACCTAAAGTAATGCTAGGAACAGCAATAGGTGCGGCTATTCCCGGTACTTCTACCATTAGTATCGCTAACAATACTGCGAAAACTATTAACCCGCTCTGTTTCACCTAGTACCACCTATTTTCTTTTTAGGCCTCCTTGCCTCTTCTGTCAATGCTTTAATCTGTTCAAGATCAGTAATTTCGAAAATAATTTGAAGTCCTTGAGGTGAAGAGCTAAGAACATAAAATCGTTCCATAATCTTAGCTAAGACAAGCTTGTTTTGCTGGTCAATAGGTAGGACTTCAACAATTTCAAAATTACGCCCTCGCAATCCTCCTCCATACCGACGCCCAAACAACCGGGTGGAAATATAGACAAGGGGGATTATGAGGGCAGTAATTAATATTACTCGCAGCCAATCTAAAAAAGATATCATTTACTTCTCGAGTTATCCTGCAAGAGCTTTCTGTACCGCTTCCAATACACGCGCGGGTTGGAAAGGCTTAACTATGAAATCCGCAGCGCCAGCCTGAATAGCATCAATAACCATGGCTTGTTGCCCCATGGCGCTACACATAATAATATTGGCATTAGGATCAACTTTTTTAATTTCTTTAACTGCGGTAATACCGTCCATTTCTGGCATAGTAATATCCATAGTTACTAAATCAGGGCTAAGCTCCTGATATTTTTGAAGACCTACTGCCCCATTTTCAGCCTCCCCGACTACTTCGTAGCCAGCCTTGGCTAATATATCCTTCAGCATCATCCGCATGAAGGCTGCGTCATCGACGACTAAAATCCGCCCTCCCATTCGGTTTCCTCCTGTACCAAAAACTATAAACTTCTACTAATTTTGACATATTCTCTATTGTAAGCTATTAACCCTTTCAACAGGACTAACAATGTCGACAATCTTGACTCCGAAGTTTTCGTCAATAACGACTACCTCTCCCTTAGCCAAGAGCTTACCATTAACTACAATATCCACAGGTTCACCAGCTAACTTAGCCAATTCGATTAAAGAACCCTTGCCCAACTCCAAGATTTCTTTAATCTGCATCTTTGTCCGACCTAATTCCACCGTAACCTCTAACGGCACATCTAATAAAATATTGATGTTCTGGAACTGACCGGGGTCCATCGGTTCTAAAGGCGAAAAAACAGCTCTTTTCACATCAGGGGCACCTGATGCTAACGGTGCACTCTGAGGTGCTACTGTTGGTCCTGGCCTGCTCGTAGGAAAAGCAACAGTAGTAGCTGCGCTGGATGCAGCAGCCGTCTCTCTGGTACCCTCTGTCCATAGCGCTGAAAAAGCCGAATCTACTAAAATCCACATTTCGCCCGGCTCAAATTCGCCTATACTAAGTTCGGACTGGAAAATCAAGGGCTCAGTTTGGAATAGTTGATCTAGCAATTCAGCTTCCCCTTCAAAAACCTGAGGCTCTGGTGGATCAAAAGTAACGGCACTCCGCAACCCCGAAGCTGCAGCGGTAGCAACACCTCCTGCAATCTGACTAAAAGCCTCACCTACTACACTTAAACCGACTTCGTCAAGTGTGGTTATATTGGTTGAATCCTGCCCCATCACTTTAGCAGCCACTTTGGCCGCTAATTCTTCATCTAGTGCAATTAAGCAAATCCCTTTTGGCGTAAAATGTAATGGAACTAAGACCATTCCTGATAGTATCGGGACAAGCTGAGTCTGAGTCTTTTCTTCCGGATGTAGGTTCGTTACAGTCGTTGACAAATTACTGAACTCACCTAGAACCTCTTGTATCTTATCAACGACCTTCTGGGTCCCTTTATCCGTTACAGTTCCGCCGGCCGATGGTACCTGTCTAAGCAAGGCATCAAGTTCAGCTTGGGATAGAAAATTTTCACCCATATCACCGATCCTCCTTTGCTACCTTGGTAATCTGTAATGCCATCCGACTTCCTTTGGTTCCCGGTTTGCCGAGGAATTTAGGTTTTGATCCCACGTAAACCGGCAAAGGTTCTGCATACTTTGTTGGCAACACTATAACATCACCAACTTGTAAATCTAACAAA
>ENA-UOOR01003539-UOOR01003539.1-fermentation-metagenome-genome-assembly--contig:-NODE-3539-length-13612-cov-4.572693_pt1 | contig 13612 bp, 9 predicted proteins | sample MGYA00245780_ERZ724029 | MGnify/ENA primary metagenome ERZ724029 (study PRJEB28704, sample SAMN03018315) | fermentation metagenome | biome: anthropogenic terrestrial biome; feature: soil; material... | reverse complement strand
AAGTACGCACGGTGGTGTGAGAGGGCGGGGGAGTAATCCTCCTACCTACTCGATTCACCCGCCTCCGTCATTCCGCTTCGATCACCTTCCGTAATTTCACGTAAAAAACATATCCTTTCACGTGGGGATAGCCCATCTCCCGGATAGACGCTACATACCGTTTCACCTGACGGATATACGCGCTGTCTTCCGCTTCGCCGAACTTGTAATCGGCCACAATCACTTCGTTGTCGCCCAGCATCACGCGGTCGGGACGGCTGAAGCCGAAGCGGGGATGCAGCACCTGCGTTTCATTTAACACATGATAGCGCCCTGAATACCATGCCGCCACCCCGGGTTGCGAAATCACCTCGGTCAGTTGCCGGACGGTCAGTTCTTTTTCGTCTTCCCGCAACTCACCGGACAGCACCTTTTGCGTTACCGCTTCCGGCACATCGCCGATGGTCTCCACCTGACTCACAATCTCGTGCATCAGCTTGCCGTAATCGCGTTTGCCGTCGTCCGAAAAGAACCCTATCGAGTTCAACCGCAGCTTCAGCCGCCCGCTGAACGGTACCGATTGCCATTTGCCGGTTTTATAGGATGCATACCCTGCCGTTTCTTCGCGTGGTAAACGCCGTCCTTCTTCTCCCAACTGAAAAACACACGCGTCCTCCTGTTCATCAGCATAATTCTGCAATACGACAAGCGGTTGGTCGGCGGTCGATTCGGAAGGAAGGCGCGACGATCGGAAGAGACACAACCACAACAGGTCGGCCACCGAACGGATGTTTTCTTCTTTCTTCGGCTTGGGTGCAAAAACGATGAGTTGATGTTTGGCGCGTGTAAAGGCTACGTACAACAGGTTAAGGTTGTCGATGTAGGAGTACAGTTTTTCTTCGAGATAATCTTGTTGGAAGATGGTACGGAGCAACGCCGGCGAGTAACGCAACGGTACGGCGCCCAATCCGTCGAACGGCTTTTCCTGGGGGCGGCACCAAAGGATATCCTGCTGATGCGGGTTGTGGTCGAGCGTCCAGTCGGCGAACGGCAGCAGTACCGCGTCGAAACCGAGTCCTTTCGATTTATGGATGGTGATCAGGCGGATGGCATCTTGGTCGTCGGGCGAAAAAAGCGCCTTTCGACAGCCTTTCTCATCCCACCAGTCGAGAAAGTCGTTCAGGTCGGCCGATGATTGGGTGCTAAAACTCAAAACGATATCCAGAAAAGCCTGTACGTAGGCATTTTCTTTTTCGTCGAGCGCGTCTTTCGACAAGGCGAAGAATGCCTCCACCATCTCATAGAGCGGGAGGGAGGCGATACGGTTGAGCTCGTCTTCTATCGCCGGCGGAAAGCCTTTGGCGGTTTCATTTCCGTACAACGCCAGGGCCGACTCAGGCGTAAGGCGGCGGTGAAAACGGTAATATTCATACACGGCAAGCATCTTCTTCGTGTCGTCGTTGCGGTTGCGGAAGTAGCGCAATACGGCAATGACGGCTTTCACGCTTTGAGCGTTGGCGATCACCAGCGCTTCATTCGAGATGATGTCGTAGCGGTAAGGCGATTGCGGATGGGCTTCTTTGTAGCGCAGCAGCGTTTCGGCCACTTCCACGGCTTCGCTGTTCCACCGGACGACAATGGCGATGTCTTTGGCCGAAAAGCCTTGGTCTTGCAGCGCTTCGATCTCCGCAGGCAAGCGTTCGAGCACCTGTTGGCGCCAATCGCCGTCGTCATCGTTTTGCTCTCGGAAAACCATTTTCACCAATCCTTGCGTATCTTTTTTTCGGTCGGGGATATGTTGATAGACTTGTGAATATGCTTCCTTGATCTTCGTCGCCGCATACTGCTTGAACGGGTTCTCCTGCGCCTGTTGCAGCGTTTGTTTAAAATCGGCTTGGGCCATGGTGGAAGCCAGCGAGAAGAAAGCGTTGTTGAATTCGATGATGTGGCGGTCGCTTCGCCAATTGGTGTCCAGCACATGCTGCTGCACATTCTCCGGAGAGAAATCGCGCGTGACCTGCTCTTCCAGCAACCGCCAGTCGGAGTTGCGCCAGCGGTAGATACTTTGTTTCACGTCGCCCACAATCAGGTTTATGTGATTCGATGCGAGACTCTCTCGGATAAGCGGGTAAAAGTTATCCCATTGTATGCGCGAGGTGTCCTGGAATTCGTCGATCATGTAGTGGGTGAGGTACGTGCCGATTTTCTCGTAAATAAACGGCGAGTCGCTGTCGCCGATGATGCGGTGGAGCAGCTCGGTGGTGTCCGACAAAAAGAGCGTGTTGCGTTCCTGTTGCAGTTCGCGCATGCGCTGATGAATGTCGTTGAGTATGCCCAGCGTGTAAAAGTATTGAAGGATGCTGCGTGCGGAATTGTAAAACAGATCGTTGTCGAAATGATTGACGGCTGCGTGCGTGAGGGCATTCAGTCCTTCGAAGTAAACCGATTCGATGGCGCCTTTTTTCTCCTCGGATGTCGTTTTAGTGGTCCATTGCTCGAGGCCGTCGGGCAGTTTGGCGAAGGTGGCGGTCGGTTCTTTTACCTCGCCGTTGGCCCATTTCACGAAATGCGAAAAGGGCGAACGTTGCCCGCCTTTGAAGTCGGTGTAATGCAATCCGAAGCGGCTCATCAGGTTGACGCCTTTTTCACCGATGGTTTTCAATTCGTTTTCGAACGACCGGACGATTTGGATAAGTGTTGTTTTGTAGGCTTCGAGTTGCTTCTTGTCGTGTGCATCCGACTGCCCGTCTTGGGCGAACGATTTGTATTTCTCATTGAATAATTGTTTCGACAAATCGAATATTTCCTGATCGGTTTTCCAACTCTTCCCGTTTTCAATGCGGTCTTGCATAAAGGTGAGCATCCATTCGGCGAGCGCCTTGTTCTCGGGACGGTCGAGCTCGGAGAGCATCAGGTCGATAGCCTCCAACAGTACGGGTGTTTCATCGACTTCCATCGAGTAGTTTCCCTGCAAACCCATTTCACGGGTAAACGCGCGCATGGTCTGTTGGAAAAACCGGTCGATGGTACTGATCGAAAAAGCCGAATAATCGTGCAGGATGGTTTTCAATATATGCTGTGCCCGGTCGCGAACCTGCTTTTCCGTCATCGAAAACTCGCCGCCCAGCGAAGCGACGTAATCGGAGGACGCGTTTGAGGATAAGCGGTACAACTCTTCTACGATGCGCGATTTCATTTCGTCGGTTGCCTTGTTGGTAAACGTCACGGCAAGGATATGGCGGTAGTTGTTTTCTTTTGAAAACAGCAACCGCAGATAATCACCCGTCAGGCGGTGGGTTTTTCCCGATCCGGCCGACGCTTTAATGAGGTGAAGTTGCGCCCGGTCAGATGATGCGCGATTTGGCATATCCTTCTTTTTGTAAAATAGCCGACACCTTTTCGCGGTGGTCGCCTTGCACGATGATCTCACCGTTTTTCACCGATCCGCCGACGCCGCATTTCGTTTTCAGCAACTTGCCCAGTTCCTGCAAATCGTCCTCACGCCCCACAAAACCCGTTATCAACGTCACGGCCTTGCCTTTGCGGTTGCGCTTGTCGAGGCTCACGCGGAGCAATTGCTTCTCTTTCGGTAGTGCTTCCGTCTCGTTCGATTCGTCCCCCTGATAATGGTAGTCAGGGTTGGTCGAATACACGATGTTCAATCTCTTTTTCCAGTCGTTCATATTATTCATGTGCTAATGTGCTGATGTCGCCCACTCTTTATCAATCTTTCGTCAATCGAATATCAATCTCCATCAATCTAATACGAACAAAGGTATTTTTTTTTGCGGATATATGCAAAAAATGCTGTATTTTAGCAGGCCGGACGAGCAAACATCCGTCAGGCTTACACCAATGGTGAATAATTTTTGATGTGTTAAATAAGAAGATCAACAAATATGAATGATGAAAAGAAAGACTTGGTCAAAATCAAGTGCGTAAACACGAACGAGTATAAGGAGGTGCCGATAGGCTCGTCTTTGGAACAACTGATAGCTGTTTTCGGAGTGAAAATGCCGTATTTGATCGCCAACGCTAAAGTAAACAATAAAACCGAGTCGCTCGCCTATAAAGTATATCGTCCGCGCACGGTGGAGTATGTCGATATCAGCAATTCTTCGGCTATGCGTACATATGTGCGCTCGCTTTGTTTTATTTTGGCTAAAGCGGTCGACGATGTACTGCCCGATGCCGAAGTACATATCGAACACGCGGTGGCAAAAGGATATTATTTCCAAATACATGGCGAGGCGCCTGTCGGTGAAAAAGAGCTTGATGCCGTGCGCAACCGGATGAGGGATATTGTGCAGGCCGACCTTCCTTTTATACAAGTGGAAGATGAAACGGAGAATGTGGTCAAACTATTCCGCGAGCGGCGGATGGAGGATAAGGCGCTGCTGCTGGAAACAGCCGATTTGGTTTATTCCCGCTATTTCAAACTCGGGGAGTACATCGATTATTTCTATGGTTGCCTGACGCCTTCCACCGGATACATCAGCCTGTTCGATATCCGCCCTTATAACGGAGGGTTCCTCTTGAGGGTTCCCAAGCGGGAGAATCCTGTCGAACTCGAACCGTTTATTCAACAGGATAAACTGCTCAATGTGTATCGTGAACATCTCTCTTTCTTGAAGATAAGCAAACTCGATAATGTAGGCGACCTCAATAAAGCCAAGCAGGATGACCGGATGTCGGAAGTCATTCAGGTAGCCGAAGCCTATCAATCCAAGCAAATCGCTCATATCGCCGAAGAGATTACCAAAAAGTTCCACGAAGGGGTGCGGCTGGTGCTTATTTCGGGCCCTTCGTCATCCGGAAAAACCACTTTCCGCAAGCGGCTCGAAATACAATTATTCGTCAATCTGTTAAGGCCTATCGGCCTTTCTCTCGATAACTACTTTATAGAGCGGGAGCATACGCCGTTGGATGAATTCGGCGAAAAGGATTACGAATCGTTATATGCGCTCGATCTCGAGCTTTTCGAGCAGCATCTGATTACCTTGATGAATGGTTACGAAGTGGAACTGCCGTTTTATAATTTCGTCACCGGAAAACGGGACTTTAAGAATAACTTCCTCAAGATGGACGAAAGCAGTCTCCTCATTGTGGAGGGAATCCATGGGCTGAATCCGGAACTTACGGCGCATATCCCTCGCGATAAGAAGTTTATGGTGTATGTTTCGGCATTGACGTCCATTTCGTTGGATAATCATAACTGGATTCCCGCATCCGACAACCGGCTGCTACGGCGCATTGTGCGCGACTACCGTTATCGGGGATATTCGGCGCAGGATACGATTTCGAGATGGGAAAGCGTTCGTCGCGGAGAAGATAAATGGATCTTTCCTTTTCAGGAGAATGCCGACGTAATGTTCAATTCGGCCATGATCTATGAGCTGGCGGCTATCCGGCGGCATGCGGAGCCTATCCTCATGCGTGTGCCCCGTACGGTACCCGAGTATTCCGAAGCATACCGTCTGCTGAAGTTCTTGAATTATTTTAATTACATTACCGACCGCGAATTGCCGCCCACGTCGTTGCTGCGCGAGTTTTTGGGCGGAAGTAGTTTTCGGTATTGAAAAATTCAATCCATTCATACTCCATATTTCACACTTTATATTTCATAACGCCTTTCCTATCTTTTGTCTTTTAAATAATGGACAAAAAATCTTTTTGATTATCTTTGGAGGCTTAAAAATAAAAAGAGAAAGAGTATGTGCGGGATTGTAGGATATATCGGTTTTCGGGAAGCTTATCCCGTCTTGATAAAAGGGCTTTATCGCCTCGAATACAGGGGATATGACAGTGCTGGCGTGGCGTTGATCAACCAACGGAATAATTTATCGGTTTACAAATCCAAAGGCCGTGTACAGGACTTGGAGGAATATGTACAGGATAAAGACACTTCCGGTACGATAGGAATCGCTCACACGCGTTGGGCTACCCATGGCGAACCGAGTAATGCGAACGCACATCCGCACTATTCTCAATCGGAGTCGTTGGCGCTTATCCATAACGGAATTATCGAAAACTATGCCGTGTTGAAGGCCCAACTGATAGCTAACGGCTATACTTTCCACAGCAGTACCGATACCGAAGTGTTGGTGCAGTGGATTGAATATATCCGTCAGCTGAACGGGTATGATCTGTTAACGGCTGTACAGATTGCGTTAAGCCAAGTGGTCGGTGCCTACGCTATTGCACTGCTTGAAAAAGGGAACCCCGATCAAATCATTGCCGCCCGTAAAAGTAGTCCGTTGGTGGTCGGTGTCGGCAAGGGAGAGTTCTTTCTGGCTTCGGATGCCTCGCCGATTATCGAATATACCAATAAGGTGATTTATCTGGATGATGAAGAAATTGCCGTCATCCGCCGTGATCAGGAACCTAAAATTATCACGTTAACCAATGTCAGGAAACCTCTTCATATAAAGGAACTGGAGATGAACCTCAGCGAACTCGAGCGCGGCGGCTATCCTCACTTTATGTTGAAGGAGATATTCGAACAGCCCGAAACGCTTAAAAACTGCATGAGCGGGCGTATTAATGTGGAAGCAACCAATGTCACGCTTTCCGGCATCATCGATCATAAGGACAAATTCATTCAGGCAAAGCGAATCATTATTGTTGCTTGCGGCACGTCATGGCATGCCGGCCTCATCGGCAAATACCTTTTCGAAGAATTTTGCCGCATTCCGGTGGAGGTGGAATACGCCTCGGAATTCAGGTATCGTCATCCGGTCATTCATCCTGAAGATATTGTCATTGCCATATCGCAATCGGGTGAAACGGCCGACTCGCTTGCTGCTATCGAGTTGGCCCGTCATGCCGGAGCATTTGTGTATGGCATCTGTAACGTGGTGGGCTCTTCCATCCCGCGTAATACGCACTCCGGATCGTACACCCATTGCGGTCATGAGATCGGGGTGGCTTCTACCAAAGCGTTTACGGCTCAAATTACGGTGCTTACCATGATGGCCTTGGCGATAGGAAAAGAAAAAGGGACGATTTCCGTCGAAAAATATCTCGCTGTTATCAAAGAACTAAGCCATATCCCTGAAAAGATTGAACGGGTGTTGGCATTGAATAAAAGTATAAAGAAATTATCCCGGATATTTACCTATGCCCGTAACTTTATTTATTTGGGACGAGGTTATAATTATCCCATCGCGTTGGAAGGAGCGCTCAAGTTGAAAGAAATTTCCTATATCCATGCCGAAGGGTATCCTGCCGCCGAAATGAAGCACGGCCCTATTGCGCTTATCGATAATGAGATGCCTGTAGTCGCGATTGCCACACATAATACGGTGTATGAAAAGGTCGTAAGTAATATTCAGGAAATCAAAGCGCGGAATGGTCGCGTGATTGCTATCGTAACCGACGGGGATAAATCCGTCAAATCGTTAGTGGATCATTGCATCGAAATCCCTTCCACGGAAGAATGCCTTGAGCCGTTATTGACTTCCATACCGTTGCAATTAATCGCTTACCACATCGCCGTCAATAAAAACAGGGATGTCGATATGCCGCGCAACCTGGCAAAATCGGTAACGGTAGAATAGTAGAAGATGTAAGATGAAAGAAGAAATCATTTGTGCCATATCGACGCCGCCCGGAATGGGAGCCATCGCTGTTGTGCGTCTATCAGGCGAAGGATGCATCGCTTTAACCGATAAAGTATTTGTATCTCCTTCAGGAAAAAAATTAGTCGGTGTGCCGGCCAATACGGTGCACTTTGGACGAATTCTTTATCAGAACGAAGTGCTCGATGAAGTATTGGTGACAGTCTTTCATGCTCCGCATTCGTTTACCGGCGAAGAGAGTGTGGAGATATCGTGCCACGGGTCGGTGTATATTCAACAAAAGATCGTCGAAGGGCTGCTTGCACAAGGGGCGCGATTGGCTAAAGCCGGGGAGTTTACCCAACGGGCATTTAAAAACGGGAAGTTCGATTTAAGCCAGGCCGAAGCGGTTGCCGATCTTATCGCTTCTTCTTCCAGAGTCTCGCATCGGGTGGCGATGAATCAGATGCGGGGAGGGTTTACCGGTAAATTACGCGAGTTGCGGGATGCTTTGTTGCATTTTGTGTCGTTGATTGAGTTGGAACTCGATTTTTCGGAAGAGGATGTAGAGTTTGCCGATCGCGGGAAGTTGCGTGAATTGATGACGGGTATTGAAGAGAAGATAGAAATATTGGCCGATTCCTTCCAATTGGGAAATGCCATTAAGAACGGTATTCCGGTAGCGATTATCGGGGAAACGAATGCAGGGAAATCGACCCTGTTAAATCTTCTTCTGAATGAAGAAAAAGCGATTGTCTCCGATATTCACGGCACTACGCGTGACGTAATCGAAGACCTTGTGAATATCCATGGAGTGACCTTTCGTTTCATCGATACCGCCGGCATCCGCGAAACGACCGATACGATTGAAATGCTCGGTATCGAACGGACCTATCGTAAACTCGATCAGGCTGCCATTGTGCTGTGGATGATCGATTTGACGACTCCGGAAGAAGAAGTGGAATCGCTCGCGTCTTCCGTCGTACCGCGGTTGGAAGGCAAGCAAGTCGTCTTATTGTTTAATAAGTCCGATCTCGTATCGAAAGAAGTGTGTATGCAAAAGATGTCTATACTTCGTGATTTACCGGCCCATCGGTTGCTGATATCGGCAAAGCAGAAAGAGAGTATCGTTGATTTGCAGAATCTGCTGACGGTGCTAGCCCATATTCCCGATATCGGCGAGAGCGATGTGATTGTCACCAACCTGCGTCATTACGAAGCGTTAACGAAAGCTTTAGCCGCTCTTCGCCGTGCCAAAGCCGGACTGGATGAAGGTGTCTCAAACGATTTTATTTCGCAGGATATCCGCGAGTGCATGTTTTATTTGGGCGAGATCACCGGACAAATATCTACCGACGAAATTCTTGGAAATATTTTCAGTAAGTTTTGCATCGGAAAGTGAACATTTTAAATAGAGAAAGTCTTTCCTCATTCCAGACTTGGCATTGTTGACTTGCGCGCGTTTATTGCTGCTTTGCGGAGCCTCATTAGAACTATTTATGGGTCGAACTGTTATATGGAGAGCTAAATATTATTTGAATTTGTTCTAAATAAACAGATAAATGATCCAAAACGATTTACCTGCGATTTTTCGTGATTATAATCCTATAGAAAATAAAATGCTGCAAGTCATCGACAACGAAGGCCATGTGGTCGATCAAGACCGGATGCCTGCATTGGATGATGAAACAATCATAGAGGCGTATAAACAGATGCTTTTTGAACGGACGGCCGATGAAATGGCGGTTTCTTATCAACGCCAGGGGCGGATGTATACGTATACGCCCAACCTGGGGCAGGAAGCGATCCATATCGCCGCCGGAATGAATATCCGCGACGATGATTGGCTTGTTCCTTCGTTTCGCGAATTAGGCACGCTGCTATCCAAAGGCGTTTCCCCGAAAGAGATGTTCCTGTTTTATCTCGGAAACGAACAGGGAGGCAGTTTTAAGCATCTGCCTCGTGTGTTGCCCATGTCCATCTCCATCGGAACGCAGTTGCACCATGCCGTCGGTATCGGATATTCCATCCGATATCAAAAAAAGGACAACGCCGTGTTCACGTTTGTCGGCGACGGGGGCACTTCGGAAGGCGATTTCAGCGAAGCGTTGAATTTCGCCGGCGTGTGGAAAGCTCCCGTAGTCTTCACGATACAAAACAATCAGTATGCCATCTCGGTACCGGTGAATGTGCAGACGAGTTCGGTTAATCTGGCGGTCAAATCGGTCGCCTTCGGTCTTCCCGGAATCAAGGTCGACGGCAACGATTTTTTCGCGATGTATCTGGCTTATAAAACCGCGGCGGAATATGCCCGGTCGGGTAAGGGTGCTGTGTTGATCGAAGCATTCACCTATCGTCGCGGCGCGCACACCACCTCGGATGATCCCTCGAAATACCGGAACAAAGAGGAAGAAACGCTATGGGGACTTAACGATCCGCTTCTCCGTTTGAAGCGATATATGGAAGTCAAAGGTGTGTGGAATCTCGATGAGGAGAAGCTCAGGGAAACGTATAAGTCACAGATCGACGCGCAGTTCGTGGAAGCGGAAAAGGCTAAAGCGTATCCCTTAGGTGATGTGTTCGACTATATGTACACCGATATGCCGGATGAATTAAAAAGACAAAAGGCTGAATATGAACAATTCTTAAGTTGGAAGGAGAACAGACGATGAGCGTTATGACGATGGTAAAGGCGATTAACGATGCGCTGGATATCAAATTGAGTGAAGACAATCGTGTCGTTGTTTACGGAGAAGACGTAGGGGTGGAAGGAGGCGTTTTTCGCGTCACCGAAGGGTTGCAACGGAAACATGGCGCCGACCGTGTATTCGACTCGCCGCTGGCCGAATCGGGAATCGTGGGTGCTGCTTTGGGAATGGCCGTTTCGGGACTCAGGCCTGTGGTGGAGCTACAATTCGAAGGTTTCACCTTCCCTGCGTTTAACCAGATCGTGACCGGCATATCGCGTATGCAAAACCGTTCGCGCGGCAAGTTCAAGATGCCGGTGGTCATCCGTTTCCCCTATGGAGGCGGCGTGAATGCGCTGGAACATCATTCCGACAGCCCGGAAGCCCTCTTTGCCCATATCCCGGGACTGAGGGTCGTGATTCCGTCCATGCCACATGATGCAAAGGGTTTGTTGATCGCGGCTATCGAAAGTAACGATCCGGTTGTTTTTATGGAGCCTAAACGAATTTATCGCGCCATCAAGCAAGAGGTGTCCGATGAAAAGTTCTCTCTTCCGCTGGATAAGGCCCGGGTGGTTCAAGAGGGTACGGATATCACGGTAGTGGCTTTCGGAGCCATGATCCGTGAATGTCAAAAAGCGATTAAGATGGCGCAGGAGGCCGGCATTTCGGTCGAACTGATCGATTTGCGCTCCATTTATCCCATCGACAGGGAAACGATCCGCAACTCGGTAAGGAAAACGGGGCGGGTGATTGTGGTGGCGGAGGCCAATGAGTCGTTCAGTGTAGGATCGGAACTGATAGCCGTAGTCAATGAGGAAGCCTTCCTGTATTTGGAAGCGCCGCCGCGACGCGTGATGGGTTTCGACACCGTTGTCCCGTTGGCGCAAGGCGAGAAGTATTTCATTATTTCGCCCGAGCGTATTTTTTATGAAATAGAAAAAAGCGTCACATTTTAAGTCATGATGATATGAAATTTACATTTAATTTCCCCGATTTAGGAGAAGGTTTGGAAGAAGGAACCCTGATGGAGTGGCTGGTTTCGGAAGGAGACGAAGTGAAAGTGGGCGATACGATCGCACAGATGGAAACCGACAAGTTGGTGGCCGACATCCCTTCGCCTAAAAGCGGAAAGATCATAGCCCGGTATGGGAATCCGGGCGATATAATTCCTGTGGGCGCCCCGTTGGTAGATATCGAAGTGGAGGCAGAAGACAGCGCTTCGGTCGTCGGCACGATGGAACTGTCGGGTGAGGACGATTTGCTCGCCTCGAGCGATGAGGGATCTTCTCAAACGCAAAAGGCGGAGCAACGACCGGGCAAAGCGCTTGCCACGCCCCTTGCCCGAGCCATGGCTAAAGAGATGGGCATCGACATCAACGAAGTGCCGGGAAGCGGGCCCGAAGGAAGAGTGAAGAAAGAAGATATTCTGAATTTTCATACTTCCTCTCAATTCAATACGGATAAAAAAGAAACCAACCTTGAGCACACCGAAGAAGTCACATATCAACCTCTTACACAAATAAGAAAAACCATTGCTCGAAATATGCTTCACTCCCTGCAAAGTGCCGCACAATTATCGATATTTGAAGAAGTCGAGATATCCGGATTGAAAAAGGTTATCGCGAAATATAAACCGGAGTTTGCGGATAGGGGCGCCAAACTCACTTATCTTCCCTTCATCGTGAAAGCGGTGGCGCAGGCATTAAAACAGCACCCGCAACTCAATTCTCAAATCGACACGGAAAACAACCGGATGATTGTCCGTAATCGTATCCACATCGCTATTGCCGTGGATGCGCCCGACGGATTGGTGGTTCCCGTAATTCGCGATGCCGACCGCTTGTCGATCTTCGAAACCGCCCGGCAGATAGGCGTGCTGGCTGCTAAGGCGCGCGAGCGCAAACTGACGTTGGAGGACCTGAAAGACGGCTCGTTTACCGTTACCAGTTTCGGTTCTATCGGCGGTATTTTTGCGACGCCGATACTCAACTATCCGCAAGCCGGCATCCTGGGTATCGGGCGCATCCTGAAAACCCCCATTGTAAAAGACGACGAAATAACGGTGGGACACATCCTGCCGCTTTCGCTCACCGTCGACCACCGTATCGTGGACGGGGGAGAAACCGCCCGCTTCATCAGCAATGTAATGGAATACCTTTCCGATCCGATGCTGTTCTTAATGAGAGAATAGAGACTAACCATGTTAATACCGGAGATATGATTTATCTGAAAGAATTTACATTGATGGACGAGGATGCCACTTATTACAATGGATGGGATTCCATTGTCCGGCAGGATACCCAGGACGAGCATTATCCGCTCGGACTATTTGCTTTAAAACTTCAGGAAATCGATTTTGATGATATTACCGTCTTCTACGGCGGCAACGGTTCCGGTAAAAGCACCTTGCTCAATCTCATCACCGAAACGCTCGATATTCAACGTTCGGGAAAATACAACCGGACAAAGATGTTCGACTTTTTTGTCAAGCACAACCGTTACGAACTGAATGATATAAAGAATGTTCCGTTAAGCAGTAAATTTATTGCTTCGGATGATGTTTTCAAACACATTTTGAGCGTACGGGAAGAAAACAGCCGGATCAGGAACAGGAAAAGCAGCGAAAGCGATTACTACGATGAAGTGAAAAACAGTTCTTATACCGACTATTGGGATAACGGCGTCCATTTGGATATGGAAGACCGGGAGGGAATCGATGCGTTCCGGAAGTTCGTCGATGGACGCTCGAAATCCAAACGCCGGTTTGTGCGCGATAGAGCCGGCGAATTGCAACGCCAGTTTTCCAACGGCGAAAACGCCCTGATGTATTTCGACAAGCAAATCGAGGAAAATGCGCTTTATTTGCTCGATGAACCTGAAAACAGTATGTCGCCTCAATTTCAGCTCCAATTGAAAACGTTGATAGAAGATTCCGTACGCTTTAAAAACTGTCAGTTTATCATCGCCTCCCATTCGCCGTTTATACTTTCATTGGAGAATGCCAAAATCTATAATCTCGATGCCGAACCCGTTACGGTGGAAAAGTGGTATCAACTGGAAAATATGAAAATCTATTACGAGTTTTTTAAATTATTCCGGTACAATTTCGAGGCGGGTAAGGCGGAAGAAGATTCTCACCTTTCAGAAAAACATATTCCTCCTCGAAAGCATTGAAATTCGCATGTGCACACTCCTTAATACGAAGTTTTCTTTGTGAAGAACGGGGGGGGATTCCATCATCCAGTCGAGGATGATCGTATGTATATTAGGTTATTGAACGCATCGCGGGTGTCGCTTGAAACGGCACCCGCGATAAAAATACTGTGAATGAATGTGAATAATATTGCTTGTATGTGCAATAAAATATAAATTATCGGTTTTTTC
>ENA-UOOR01003538-UOOR01003538.1-fermentation-metagenome-genome-assembly--contig:-NODE-3538-length-13614-cov-11.580353_pt1 | contig 13614 bp, 8 predicted proteins | sample MGYA00245780_ERZ724029 | MGnify/ENA primary metagenome ERZ724029 (study PRJEB28704, sample SAMN03018315) | fermentation metagenome | biome: anthropogenic terrestrial biome; feature: soil; material... | reverse complement strand
TGATTTCAATCCACGCTCCTACATGAGAAGCGACCTCCACTAATAGATGTAAGTCCACCTACAGTAGTTATTTCAATCCACGCTCCTACATGAGAAGCGACGGTTTTAGTAATAACATAAATAAAGTTTTTAGTGATTTCAATCCACGCTCCTACATGAGAAGCGACCTATAGAGGTAGCAAGTGACCTAAGAGAAGTACAATTTCAATCCACGCTCCTACATGAGAAGCGACTTTAGCTGTGTTGTCAGTCAAACTGTCACTGATATTTCAATCCACGCTCCTACATGAGAAGCGACACCATAATCATCTTTGATTGTTGATGGCTGTAAATTTCAATCCACGCTCCTACATGAGAAGCGACTTTGTATCCACAACGGTACCGCATTTATGACATATTTCAATCCACGCTCCTACATGAGAAGCGACTCCATACAACTTTGTGTCAGGAGTTATATCAATATTTCAATCCACGCTCCTACATGAGAAGCGACAGGTAATGATTACGAGTTTGGAGCAGACCAAAACATTTCAATCCACGCTCCTACATGAGAAGCGACATTTTCCACCCTTTATAACTTCTAATTTTGGATTATTTCAATCCACGCTCCTACATGAGAAGCGACGCCGTAAAATGTATCTTTAATTTCCCCACCATTTATTTCAATCCACGCTCCTACATGAGAAGCGACAATTTATATCGTTTATCAATAAGTAATTGTCATTATTTCAATCCACGCTCCTACATGAGAAGCGACTCCTTTTAATATAATTTTATTTGCTATAGACGGATTTCAATCCACGCTCCTACATGAGAAGCGACTAAGTAGATTTATTGGAGATATTAACATAATGAAGATTTCAATCCACGCTCCTACATGAGAAGCGACCTTAATTTATTGTTAAAATATGTTTATTTAATTTATTTCAATCCACGCTCCTACATGAGAAGCGACAAAGATAATAGCAATTCAAATTATGACATTGTTATTTCAATCCACGCTCCTACATGAGAAGCGACCCTTTTCAGCAGTTATCTCGATCCACTCATTGCTATTTCAATCCACGCTCCTACATGAGAAGCGACGCCGTTACGGTGTTATAGTCCTCGATTAACTCGGATATTTCAATCCACGCTCCTACATGAGAAGCGACCCGTTCATGGATGCAAGTATATGATAACCTATTTATTTCAATCCACGCTCCTACATGAGAAGCGACCCGCTTGACAGTACACAAAAAAATCAATTATACTTTATTTCAATCCACGCTCCTACATGAGAAGCGACGCTTTGACCGTTGGTTTCCCGTTCCGGATTATGATATTTCAATCCACGCTCCTACATGAGAAGCGACTTAACCGTTGTTTCCTCCACCAAGCGCCCGGGGATTTCAATCCACGCTCCTACATGAGAAGCGACTTGAGTATGACATTAAGAATAATTATAATTTAACGATTTCAATCCACGCTCCTACATGAGAAGCGACAGAGATTCCGAAAATCTCAGCACTTTTCTGATTATATTTCAATCCACGCTCCTACATGAGAAGCGACATATAGATATCATATATACCAATCCTATTATAAAATTTCAATCCACGCTCCTACATGAGAAGCGACCACTTCCTTTCATATTTTTTTAAACAAAAAGGGAATTTCAATCCACGCTCCTACATGAGAAGCGACTTCAGCAGCTTCTTTAGTTTTAAAAACTAAACCAATTTCAATCCACGCTCCTACATGAGAAGCGACGGTACTGAGTGGTGGGTTGATAAAGAGCCTCAATTTCAATCCACGCTCCTACATGAGAAGCGACAACAATAACGGGTTTTAAATCATCGTTGAACATATTTCAATCCACGCTCCTACATGAGAAGCGACGGTAACCGTTCAAGCGGTAAATCATACGGATTGAAATTTCAATCCACGCTCCTACATGAGAAGCGACAGGAAAGCCGCGCCCCCTTATATATTCCGGTTGATTTCAATCCACGCTCCTACATGAGAAGCGACTCCGTATTTTGTTTTTAGCATTTTAACCCTCCTATATTTCAATCCACGCTCCTACATGAGAAGCGACAGAGTAATTAAATGGACATTTGCAGACTTAAAAGATTTCAATCCACGCTCCTACATGAGAAGCGACTGCAAGAATATGTTAATAGTTTTAAGAACTTAAAATTTCAATCCACGCTCCTACATGAGAAGCGACTAATACAGTTTTTAATTCGTGGGAGGTAGAAGATATTTCAATCCACGCTCCTACATGAGAAGCGACTAATAGTTTCAAATACGGCTTTTCGCCATATTGATTTCAATCCACGCTCCTACATGAGAAGCGACATACAGTTCCGTTTTTAATCATAATCGGTACTATAATTTCAATCCACGCTCCTACATGAGAAGCGACTGATGATGAATATGAGGCTCCCGAGGTAAATTTTATTTCAATCCACGCTCCTACATGAGAAGCGACCCTGTTAAAGGATCTTTTATCTGATACCAAGGGTAATTTCAATCCACGCTCCTACATGAGAAGCGACAACATTACTATTGTTTGCCTGTTGTTCAGGTCTTATTTCAATCCACGCTCCTACATGAGAAGCGACCATATTTATATACTAATAAAGAAGTGTTCGGAGCTATTTCAATCCACGCTCCTACATGAGAAGCGACTACTACTGTTCAGGCTTTGCTTGAGTCATTAAGATTTCAATCCACGCTCCTACATGAGAAGCGACTTAACCCACTGATCTTCACCAATCTTGAATAAATTTCAATCCACGCTCCTACATGAGAAGCGACGCCTTTAAATCCTTTGTGTACAGCCCTGCGTCTTATTTCAATCCACGCTCCTACATGAGAAGCGACAGCTTTCAGTTAAAAAGAATAAGCTTAAGGATTTGATTTCAATCCACGCTCCTACATGAGAAGCGACGGCACAGAACATTACCGGCAAGGCTGCATTTATATTTCAATCCACGCTCCTACATGAGAAGCGACCATTTCCAAACACAGATAAAACTCTGCCTTTCGATTTCAATCCACGCTCCTACATGAGAAGCGACCGCTTGTAAGATTCAATTTACCAAAGTGAGCCTTTTTATTTCAATCCACGCTCCTACATGAGAAGCGACAATTTTGCCTGTACTTTTGTGTTCTTTTTGCGTAGATTTCAATCCACGCTCCTACATGAGAAGCGACAGGTACAGTTACAACTTCTTCAGGTATTTTGGATATTTCAATCCACGCTCCTACATGAGAAGCGACATTCCCTACATTGACTATTTGCTCATTCCTTACAGATTTCAATCCACGCTCCTACATGAGAAGCGACGGTAGTACAAATGTTTAAGCATGTAAATCAAATGATTTCAATCCACGCTCCTACATGAGAAGCGACCAATTGCGTCCTGTCCTGATTCGCAATCCGGTTATTTCAATCCACGCTCCTACATGAGAAGCGACACACTAAAACATATCAAGAGCTCATAGAGCTTATTATTTCAATCCACGCTCCTACATGAGAAGCGACCAAGTTGGTCTTGCGGAGCTATGATACTTTCCGATTTCAATCCACGCTCCTACATGAGAAGCGACTTACAAGCAGCAAGCAAAAGAAATTACCAAGAAAATTTCAATCCACGCTCCTACATGAGAAGCGACTCTGATACTTTCTTATCGCTATAGTAATTTTGTATTTCAATCCACGCTCCTACATGAGAAGCGACAAGAATAAGCTTAAGGATTTGGAATTGCAGATTATTTCAATCCACGCTCCTACATGAGAAGCGACTAATTTACCATATTGTTTTTATAAAGTCAATTATATTTCAATCCACGCTCCTACATGAGAAGCGACAAGCCGCTGCCAAAGCTGTCATTGCGGGCATAAGATTTCAATCCACGCTCCTACATGAGAAGCGACGTACTACTGTTCAGGCTTTGCTTGAGTCATTAAGATTTCAATCCACGCTCCTACATGAGAAGCGACGGCGATTGGAGTTTGAAATTGAAAAACTAAGGGTTATTTCAATCCACGCTCCTACATGAGAAGCGACGACTAATTATCCTATTTACATTTTAGTTGGTGGTAATTTCAATCCACGCTCCTACATGAGAAGCGACCAGACAATAGCATGGAGCAGGGCTGCTTTGACTATTTCAATCCACGCTCCTACATGAGAAGCGACGTTGGAGGGCTACCTGAAAAAAGGTTAGGTTGGAATTTCAATCCACGCTCCTACATGAGAAGCGACCTACTTTTTTAAGACTGATCCTGATGTAGTTTACATTTCAATCCACGCTCCTACATGAGAAGCGACCACTCTGTAGACGCAATAAGGTACCTGGTAGCAGATTTCAATCCACGCTCCTACATGAGAAGCGACGTTATCGGCAAGGAATTAAGGACGCAAAAGCCATATTTCAATCCACGCTCCTACATGAGAAGCGACTCCAGGAGCAGCCTTATATCATTATCGTTGAGCATTTCAATCCACGCTCCTACATGAGAAGCGACTTAAGACTGCTTTAGGAAAAGATACCGGAACGAATTTCAATCCACGCTCCTACATGAGAAGCGACGACTGCCTTATATTTTTGAGTGACATTCTCAATATTTCAATCCACGCTCCTACATGAGAAGCGACTGTTAACCTCAACGTCTTCTATGACAAGGAACTTAATTTCAATCCACGCTCCTACATGAGAAGCGACCTCCTTTGCTGTCTACGTAAGCGCTTTCTATAAAATTTCAATCCACGCTCCTACATGAGAAGCGACCATCGGAGCTGATGGCAACAGAGCCGGAGTACATAGATTTCAATCCACGCTCCTACATGAGAAGCGACTTACAAACATTTGAGATAGAAAGAATTTTACAAATTTCAATCCACGCTCCTACATGAGAAGCGACGTCAATTCGTTCATATTAATCAGCTCCCTTTTCTATTTCAATCCACGCTCCTACATGAGAAGCGACTTGTATGGAGGTTTATTTTATGGGGACTTATAATATTTCAATCCACGCTCCTACATGAGAAGCGACTGACGGCTGTACATTCTATGAGGATTGAGGTGATTTCAATCCACGCTCCTACATGAGAAGCGACTGCGGTATCAGGAATAACAGTTACGCTTTAATTATTTCAATCCACGCTCCTACATGAGAAGCGACAGCGATATGATGGACAGGGCAAAGAAAGCGATTATTTCAATCCACGCTCCTACATGAGAAGCGACTGGAGCAGGGCTGCTTTGACTTGAAAGAGTGGATATTTCAATCCACGCTCCTACATGAGAAGCGACAGCAAAATGTTAAGCAAATCTTAATATTTCGCAAATATATTTAACTATATTACATTTTAAACTAATATTATTTTTAATATACGTATTATCACGTATATTAAGGTAAAATTGCTGCACTTTTATAGTGCGAATCATACCGTTTTTTATGTTCACTATGGTTTCGCACTATAATATTAAAGGTGCTTCAACATCATAACTTTCTTTAGCGCCTATATGCTCGACTTTATTCTTATAGTTATCACCTAAATAATAAAATCTTATGCTATCTTTTTCTTTATCAATAATTTTTTCAAGAATATCTTTTACTTGTCTACATTTGGCATTATCCATAACACATTCAAATACAGAGTTTTGTACCCTTTGACCATAGTTTACGCATTCTTTTGCCACTTTTCTTAATCTTTTTCTTCCATTCGCAGTTTGTGTATTGACATCATACGTTATTAAAACAAGCATTTTCCCTCCTACTTCCACAAAAAAGGTGGATATTCATCTAAATCATTTCTTATATATCTAGCTAAAAGCAACGCTTGTACATATGGTATCATCCCCCATTCAACCTTTTCATCCAAAAATGGGTGCTTTATTATTTCTTGTTTCTTATTTTGCCAATGTTTCAAAAATTCTTTTCTTGCATCATCTGTCATAATAATTGAACCGTTTTCTTTCTTAATAAAATCAGACTCATTTAATATTTTCTTGTTAATCAAGGTTAATACAAATCTGTCAGCATATACTGCCCTAAACTCTTCCATTAAATCTAATGCTAAAGAAACTCTGCCCGGTCTGTCACAATGCATAAAGCCAACATACGGATCAAGTCCAACTGTTTCCAATCCTGAAGCACACATACCAGCTAACAATGTATATGAAAAAGAAAGCATTGCATTAACATAATCAAGAGGTGGTCTTTTATTTCTATTCTTAAATATAAATACTTCTTTTTGTTGAAGTATTAAATCATCAAATACTGAAAAATATACTGAAGCAGCTTCTCCTTCGATTCCCCTCAATTCATCTAATCCATTTGCATCTTCTATCATTTTTAAAGAATTAGATAGAAATTGACTCTTTTGTTTTAATTTCTCAACATCTAATCTCAATGGATAATCCCTAATTGCGCGTTCTAATACCCACTTAGAATTATAAATCTTACCAATTATGAAATTTTTAGAAATGTTAGTACTTCTAGTAATATCTTCAGATATTTTATACTGATCTTTTCTAAGAATTACATTTCCTTTAACAGTACCATGAATGCCTGCCAGAAACTTCCCACCATAAGACAAAAATGATAATGAAATATTGTTCTTTGCACATTCTCCCATTAATGCCGGACTGACTCCTGCATATCCAAAAGTAATAATACCTTCAAGATTATGAAGAGGTATTCTACCTATTTCACTATTCATTTCAGTAACCACTATATTTAGTCCGTCTAATGACAAATAATAATCCGGATTTGTAATATATAGAGTATTAAGAAGCTTTTTCACTAAAATTCCTCCTCTTTTACTGCTTGCGATATGTATGCTTTAGCAGACTTTTTCTTAAGGAGTACCGGTAAACAAATATCTTTTAGCGAACAAGCATTACATGCCTTTGTTCGTTTAACATTTGGGGTATGTTTTTTATCAAATAGTTTATGCATTTCTTGAAATAACTCAATAACCTTATTCTTATATTGATCATTAATTTCTACCGTTTCTCTATGTCGTGTCTCACCATAATATAAATAACCTTTTTCTACTTCACAACATAACATTTCTTCTAAACATATGGCTTGTGCTGTAAGTTGCATAATATCTACATCGTTTACCTTTGGTCTTCCCTTTTTATATTCGACCGGATATATCTTATAAAGACCTTCTCTGCCAATAATATTCACACCATCTTTATCTTTATGAAATTCTACGACGTCACATTCCCCGCTTACGCCTAAGGTTCTTGATACTATGGGCATACCGCGTGAAATAATAATATTCCCTCTTCTTTCCATCATACTGTTATCATGTGCTTTTTCATGAAGTATATTTCCCTCTATAGTCCTAATATTTTCACTCCATTGATTTTCAATATGGATTAAAGCCCACTGCCTTTTGCAGAATGAATAATGTTGTATTCCAGATAGCATCAAAAAGTCTTCTTCATTATATTCCTTCATATTCCTTCACTTTCAATCCATCTAAATTATTAAGTATTATATCATAATCATTTATACTTGATGGTATATTTACGGACTCCTTTTTCTTTATTACAACACTATCATGAACTTTTTTAGAAGAAAATTGTCCAATTGCACTATTATGCTCCCACCAATACAATTTAACTACTTCCATGCTTCCGTCTGGTCTAGCAGCTGATGAATCATTGACAAATATTGTTCTGATAGCCTCTTTGATTTTCCCTGCATCATCAGTAGTAAAACCTGTCTTTTCAGCTAATTGTACGTTTATGCTTCCTTTTAATATGTAAACCCCAAAATCCACTCTGTGCTTCATACCCATGGTATCGGAAGCTTTGCCTTCTTTTGATTCACTATTTACGCTTTTAGTAATTTGCAAACTAGTTATATCTATTGGATCAACACTAAAGGCTGGATGCACTGAAACCGGTCCTCGTATACCTAAAGATAATTCCGAACCTTTAAAAGCAAATACTTGTCCGAAAGTTCTTACGTCCATCCATTCATTACATGCTATTTTATAAGCTTTTTCTTTATCTGCTTTTTTACCTTTTTTAATTTCTTCATTAAACTCTTTATTTCCCTCCGCCCTATCTCTTAAGCTATTAAAACCATCGATATTTTTATCATCAGATTGTACAAATATGCTTTCGCCCATATCTAATAATCTATTTCTTATTTTTCGTTTGATACAAACATCGGAAATTTCGCCTAATCCTTTATAGGTTGTCCTAGGCATATTTCCGTTTAATGGATCGCCATTGCTGTTTGCATCCTTTACAGTTATGATTGCTTCAAAATCGATCTTATTCTTTAATACTTCCATCATCATTACCTCCATTTGTATTATTATTTTTCTTTTCCATTGATCTTTCAATTAATTCCCTTATTAAACTCTGCCTTTGACTATCAAAGCCTAAACTCATTCTACCATCCAAATTCCTAGCACTTGCAAATTCCTCAGGGTCTATATTGCTTGAAATTTCTCCAATTAAATTATATAGTTTATTCCCTTTGTTACCAAGCTGTTGCTTATAAATAGACAATCTCTCATTTATTAAACTCCAAGTTTCGCATGGGCGCTTAGAAAACCTCGAAAAGTACCTTGCCGCGTTGGTCGTTCGTTCTTTATCATTAGATGCCCATCTTTCTATAGCATCAGCTACGGCTAAGAGTCTGCCGCAATTGTATGAAAGGTCTTTATATTCATCATTAATCTGCATATCAATTACCTCCTTATAATAATCAAATAAATATTTTCTATATACCGAGCAAGCAGTGGCCAAAACCTTATACCAGTTTTCTATTACTGAATAATTTTGAGGGTGGAAAGATTTATTCACTACCGCATTTACAATATCTCTTGGAATTCTACTACCATCGCTAATACATGGAAGAATGCGTTCGACAGCATTAGACAGTATTTTTTCATTGCTACATTTTATTTCTCCATTTTGCTCGGTTCCATAAGCAATTTTTGCAATATCAATAGGAGATGGAGCTCCGGCAAAATAAAATCTTTTATTATTTTCCACCTTATAACTATGTTCCCATGTACAGTTTTCATGCCAGTTTTTAATATTGTCAATTAATTCATTGCCTTGCTGCCCAATAAATTCTCTATAAAAAACTACTGATAATCTACCGGGAGTTGCAGAATCTAATCCCAATAAAATTAATTTGCTTTTATTATCTAACTGACCTTTATATCCTGTTATAGCACTGTTAAATCTGTTTGCTGCCTCAAATTTTGTATCAAGATCCTTTTCTGCTTTATTGATAAATCCAAAAGAACTAATTATTAATGGAGGAGTTTTTTCATTTTTCAAACCCCATAAAACGAATACCTTTTCTCCAACTCGTTGACCTTGTCTTGTAATTAACCACTTTAAAGCATTATGTGCTTTTTGCGAAACCTCATAGCTTATGGTAAATGCTTCATCTGCATTGTCAAATCTGCCTCTATAAGTAAATCCTTTAGTATCATTAGATGAAATAAGCTTAGCAAAATCTCCTGAATTTCTTATTCTTGAAGGATGATTATGACAAATGGGTAAATCTCGACCCATTATATAACAAAACCTTCTTTCACTCTGTTGTTGTAAGTAATAATTAATATAATTGTTTTGCAAATCAAAATCTTGCCATAAAGCTGTAGTATCATCAATACCTGAAACCCTAAACCTAACAAAGGCATCCTCTTGCTTACCTGCTGAAAGTTTCATATCTGTTTTAAGCCACTTTTCAGTAAGTTTGCCATCTTCAACTGATAATATATTAGATTCTACCAAATCCTGAAGTATACAGTTCTTATCTAAATATTTATATAATGCTTTGATCTTTTCAGATGTATATGACGATTGTACCCATTTAATTAAATTTTTCATATAATCATCATGATACTTAGAATTATCTATTCCTGTATATTTCTTATAATCACCTGCAATATACTTTAATTTATCACATAATGGATGAGGAGCAGAGCCTGAGCCTCTGCTGGCAGATGATTCCGTTACGGGAATAACCGTATCTGCTTCATCCTTAGGCACAAATTGCGCATTAACAAAATTCCCATCTTTATTAATAGTAAGCTCTATTTGGGCATTCTGTCTGGAATGTGCTATCTTTAACAGATCATTATTTTTATTTATATTTTCAATTTTAGAAGCGCTTTCATAAGTGTCATATAATGATTTCATCCAGCTCATATGCTATCACCTTCTAATATTCCGCAAAAAGAAATCGTATCCTCTACATCGGAAAAATTTGAAACGTCAAACTTTTTCATTTCCATATCCTTAATTAAAACTTCTTTTTCACAATCTTCAGGTCTGCAAAATTCAATAGTTCCATTAACCATTTTAGGTCTCCAAAATCTTGCTATAAGCTTGCCCTCACCATTTTCATCAGGATAGCTCAAAGAATGATACATAAGACCAAATTCAATAGCTCCCATAGATGCGTAATAGCCATGTTTGGACACTGCTGGTTCTACGTATCCTTGACATTCACGAGTACCTAAAAAAACATCTCTTCTTCCGCCTTTTTCAATACACCTTTTCATAATGAAATAATGCTTGTTCTCATTAAAATCGTGTTCTAAATCATGTCTGTTCTTATTAAATTCAAAATGAGCCGTTACATTATAGCTGACATCGGTGAGATAAGTATAATAGGATAAGTCATTTCCGCCATTGTAATTAATTGGTCTGATTCCCTTGCTTTCAGTGCTAATTGAATTAAGAATATGCACACTGTCAATATACCAGATAATACTAGGCTTCCAGTATATGCTTTCACATATTCCTTTAAGAGCTTGATATGTAGGAACCATTAAGGTGGATTTCTCTCCTCCGATTTTAGTTAATGGATCGGTAAATAATGCATATTTACCAGAAACATTAAATTTAACTATATTATCCATGCTAACCTCCTTTTCTATTATAATGTTATTATAATTATATAGCAATATAGTATATCAATTGCTAATATTTGTCAATGACTTATTAATTACTTTGTGGTAATATTATTATGTCATCAATAAATGTGGATTGAAAATATTATAATGTGATTATAAAAAGCATCATGAACTTATAGGATGCTTTTTATTTTACTATAGATTAAGAAATTCAAGGTTCTTTTCTAAACTGACCCCCTTAACTTTATCATAGTAAAAATCTTTCAAAATATATACACCACATTCTTGACTAAATATTACTCCATCTTCTTTTTTTAGTGCTTCAAATTTATTACTATAAATATTTACTGAATACTGTCCAATTTCATTAAGTATCATTTTCTTTTTGTCATATGCATCATTACTTAGCAATTCAGAAATTAAATATTTACCTTTTTTATATGGCACCAAAACAGTTTTAGTATCATTATCTATAACTTTGAACAATTCACTTGCTGTTTTAAACTTATACATAAACTGGAGTGGAAAATCATCCTCATAACCATTTATATTTGATTCGTCATAGTCAAGCATATTGTATATGCTGGTATTTTTAATAGGATAATTCATATTATTTTTTAGTACCATATCACTGTAATAGTATTTAAAATATTTCTTGATGGACTTTGGAGATAATAAACTATTGTCAAAAATATTATTATCTTTTTTATATTCATCTAACAACTCTTTGCAATGCGTCTTTCCCAATTTAATTTCAGTTAACTTTTTTAATTCATCATCATCATTCAAATTAATTATATAACCATATTCTTTTATACTTTCCCCGTTTCTATTCATTCTGCCTGAAGTCTGAGCTATAGAATCAAGACCTGCCAATGCTCTGACAGATATATCAAAACTAATATCAACTCCTGCTTCTATTAGTTGGGTGCTTATACATATTAAATGTTTTTTGTCTATAAGACCATTTTTTATTTCTGATAATATATCTTTTCTATGAGCAGGGCAGAGATTTGAACTCAAAAAATATAGATCTGTGTCTTTACAAATAATTTTACTTAATATTTCATATATTGTTGCAGCTGAATTTACAGTATTACAAACCATTAATACACTGTTTACATTCTTCTTAATATCATATATAAATTCGCTTGCTTCTTCAAATGTATAACCTTCCTTTCGTGTAAAATCTAAAACTTCTACTCTTTCAAGAATTTTAAATTTATTATTTACATCCTTTGTTATTTCTCTATGCTCACTAAATTGTATGGATACATTTGCTTTATTTAACTCAGGCTGAGTTGCCGAGCATAAAATAATGGTTGAATTCCCCATTTTATTAAGATAGTTTATACAACCATTAAATAAGTCTATACATTTAATTGGTATAGTTTGAATTTCATCAAAAATAATAATACTGTTCAGCAAATTATGGATTCTTCTCATATCCTGAGTTCCCTTATTGTAAAAAGTATCAAGAAATTGAACCATCGTAGTATAAATTATTTTATTGCTCCACCTGTGTGTTAGTAGTCTATAATTCTCCCCTTTGTCATCCTCTAATACATTAGAATGATATTCAAGCAAATCATCTGTACAATGCAAAGCTTTTCTGACTTCATCTGCATTTTGCTCTATAATTGTGGTATATGGTAATATATAAACAATCCTGTCTTTATTTTTTAGTTCTGCATGTTTAAGTGCTAATCTTAAGCTTGATAGTGTTTTCCCGCCACCTGTAGGAACTGTAAGAGTATATATACCTTCTTTATTACTTGCAAAGTCTAAGCATTCGTCTGATATATCCTGCCGTATTTTATTTATTCTTGTCTCGTTTTCGTTAACATTTGATTTTTGCTTAAATTCTGCTAATCTGCCCTCTAATCTAATTAAATATTCATGCCATACTTTTGTATTGTTAAAATTGTTTAATTCTTCATCAAAAATATAATTCTCTGATTCAAATAAATAACTATCATATCTATCAGCATCTATCAGCATACTGTAAGCAGTCTTAATAAATAAGTGTGTTGCAAAAAATGCTTCTTCATTAAATTCTTTAAGTTTTTCAAGAATTAACTCTATCTCAGAACACGCATTATCAAAGATACTATCAATATCGATATTGATATCGTTAATATACCTTTTATATGCTTTAGATAAGTTATTTGGGTCAGTCTTTTTAAATCTTTCCAATAACGTTACCTCTATATTACTGTTTACACAATCCGGCAATCCGCCGTGATGATAACAACATATAAGCGCTAATATTTCAGAAGTTATGCAGCTGATAGAATCACGTTTATTATATTTTTCATAAATATATTTACCTCCAAAAACACCGTGATCTTCTTTGTCGGCAACTTCACCCGACTTTTCTTTATCTCCGCTTTTAGCTTTATTCAACTCCAACTTTATATAATCCTGGAACTTATCGCTGTATTTACCCATATCATGCAATAATCCAGCTAAATATAAAAATGAAGAAACATTTAATTTCTTGCCAAATGTTTTACACAAATTTGCTACATTAAGTGTATGTTCCTTTACCGATTGAATCTTTAAACCTTTTCCTTGAAATCTTGCAATATACATTTGTGAACATTCCTCCTCTTTAAAACAAAATTGCTCCCGGAGTTCTCTTCTCCGTATCATACCCCAGCTCAAAATAATGATTATTATTAAAATCAAATGTTTTTAT
>ENA-UOOR01003534-UOOR01003534.1-fermentation-metagenome-genome-assembly--contig:-NODE-3534-length-13633-cov-8.945647_pt1 | contig 13633 bp, 12 predicted proteins | sample MGYA00245780_ERZ724029 | MGnify/ENA primary metagenome ERZ724029 (study PRJEB28704, sample SAMN03018315) | fermentation metagenome | biome: anthropogenic terrestrial biome; feature: soil; material... | reverse complement strand
GCTTTGAATTTTCATTATTTCATGTGCGCGGGCGGTAGCCAGCGTGAGCGACTACCTTGAAAATACTTTCGAAACTCGCTTTATAACCCCTGATCCTGGGGGTTTTTATTATCCTAAACATTAACATTAAGTTAACAACAATCGTCTGTTTATGCCGGATTTCCTTAAGAAAAGGTAAGAGCGGAAAAAAAGTAGCATTCTTTAGCTTTATTGCCAATTTTCATGGAAATAGTATCAAAGTCACAGATTGACGAAAGGTAAAAGTGATTTTAAAATAGACTACATCATACATAAAGTTACAGGCATGATCAAGGAGGTAATTATGTTTTTTAGGCGAACGATAAAAATCACTGTGTTGGCTTTGGTTCTGTTTTTCCTAACTTCTCCGGCGGTAATCGATTTTTTCACAGGCAACCATAGCCAAAGACTGGCCAGTGATCCGATCTTAAAAATAGAAGGTTTTATTCTTGCCCATCATCCGGGGATTCTAAGAAAGGATCTTGAGGAGATTACGGTTGCGGTTTTAGAAGCCAGTTCTAAGTATCAGATCGATCCCTATTTAATTCTGTCCTTAATTGCTGCGGAAAGTAGTTTTCGGAAAACTGCGGTTTCTCGGAAAGGAGCAAGGGGTTTGACTCAACTGATGCCGGATAAGTGTCACGATTTTGACTGGAGGGAGATAAAACCAAATGTCTTTCGCGGTACGGAGTACTTCCAGCAACAATTGGAGAGGTTTGGGACGATTCCGGTAGCCTTGGCGGCTTACAACGCAGGTCCCACCCGGGTCGCCAGCTCGAAAGAATGGCCTAGAGAGACTAGGCTCTATGTCAAGAAAGTAACCGGGTATTATGAGGGGTTAACGAGTCGCAGTAATTAACCTTCGGTTTTTATTCCCCCCTGATGATGGTCCCTCCCCCAACTACCCGCTCCTCATCATAGAGGACCAAGGCTTGCCCCGGGGTGATCGCCCTTTGAGGTTGGTCAAAAGTACAGAGTAAGGTGGACGGCTCAACCATCCGGATCGAACAGGGCGCCGGTGGGTGGCTATAACGGATTTTAGCTGTTACTCGCATTGTTTCCTCTAGTTTATCAAAAGGCATAAAGTTTAAATGGTTAGCGTAGACCTTGTGTTGGAAGACATCCTCATTGTCTCCGACTAATATTTCATTGGTTTCCGGACGGATTGCGATCACATAAAGGGGTTTGTCAGCAGAAATGCCGAGCCCCTTACGTTGCCCTACAGTATAATGGATGATTCCTTTATGTTGTCCCAGGCTTTGTCCCTGCTGATCAATAAAATTCCCGGGACTAGCGGGGAAGGTGGTATGCTCCTCAATATAACGGCCGTAGTTATGATCGGGAATGAAACAGATCTCTTGGCTGTCTGGTTTGGTGGCCACCACCAGCCCAATATCTTGGGCGATTTGACGCACTTCGTCTTTAGTATAATCACCTAACGGCATCAGTGTATGCGCTAACTGGTACTGGGTTAGATTATAAAGAGCATAGGTCTGATCCTTAGTCAGGGTCGCCGCTTTTTTTAAGAGAAAACGCTTAGTTTTCTCCTCTTTACTAATCCGGGCATAATGACCGGTGGCGATATACTCCGCTCCTATTTGGAGCGCCTTGCGAAGCAGGGATTCCCATTTAACATAGCGATTGCAAGCAATACACGGGTTGGGAGTCCGACCTTGTTTGTATTCCGCTAAGAAATACTTAATCACCCGCTCTTCAAACTCATCCCGGAAATTAATTGTATAATGGGGGATCCCTAACTGCTGACAGACGTGACGGGCATCTTCGACCGCGGATAATCCGCAACACCCGCCGGCTTCATCGGGGGGAGTATCGTCCGGCCAGATCTGCATGGTCATGCCGATTACTTCATAACCATCTTGTTGTAGCAGGTAAGCGGCTACTGAGCTATCGACGCCCCCCGACATGCCTACTACTACTTTAGTTTTGGCGTTTTTACAGTCCAAAGTTTGCTCCTTATTCTTCAATCGATTTCTCCTCGGGTTCCTCAGTAGTTGATTCCGGTGGCTTTAGACCTTCGATGGTCAGCTGATTTTTTTGAGCGTAATCCCATAATGCCGCTTGTAAAGCCCTTTCGGCTAGACAAGAGCAATGCATTTTTACTGGGGGCAACCCGTCTAAAGCTTCAGCTACCGCTTGGTCAGTAATCTTCAACGCCTCAGTAATTGATTTACCTTGCACCATTTGGGTCATCATAGTGCTGGTAGCGATGGCCGCGCCACACCCAAAGGTTTTAAATTTGGCCTCGGTAATGATATTATCCTCAATTTTTAAATAAATTTTCATAATATCGCCGCATCGGGGATTACCGACTGTGCCTACGCCGTCAGCATCTTCAATCTCCCCAATATTTTTAGGGTTCATAAAACAATCGATCACCTTTTCACTGTACATGCGCTCACCTCATAATAGATAAGTTTTTATGAATGTTTCCGTAAAAAATCCTCATACAATGGGGACATTGCCCGTAACTTCTGGACGAAGGGCGGTAATTTTTCTAATAAGAGATCTACTTCTTCCCTGGTATTATCTTCTCCCAGGGTAAAGCGGATTGAACCATGCGCTTGTTCATGGGGAAGTCCTAAAGCGAGAAGAACATGGGATGGATCCAGAGAACCGGAAGTACAGGCTGAACCGCTGGAGGCGGCGATCCCCTCGAAATCTAATAAGAGTAAGAGAGATTCTCCCTCGATAAAGTCGAAGGAGAAATTAACATTATTCGGCAGACGCTGTTCGCGGTGACCATTCAACCGGCAAAAAGGGATGCGCTTATAAATGCCGTTAATCAGCTGGTCTCGGAGCGCCTTAATTTTAGTGTTTTTTCTTTCCAAATTCTGATAGGCAAGGTCCATTGCGGTGGCTAACCCCACAATACCTGGAACATTCTCGGTTCCGGCCCGTCGTCCCCGCTCCTGACCTCCGCCGTGGAGCAGAGAAGGAATTTTAATTCCCCGCCGGAGATAAAGGGCGCCTATGCCCTTCGGGCCGTAAAACTTGTGACCGGAGAGGGAAAGGAGATCGATGTGTTGCCGGTTCACATCGATGGGGATCTGTCCTACGGCTTGAACAGCATCGGTATGGAAGATCACCCCGTGTTCTTTCGCGACTTTTCCGATCTCTGCAATGGGCATGATCGTGCCGATTTCATTATTAGCGTAGATAATCGAGATCAGAATGGTATCTGTTTTGATGGCCTTTGCTACTTGTTCCGCGGTAACAAGTCCGTTTTCATCCACATCAAGGTAGGTCACTTCAAAACCTTGGCTCTCTAAATACTGACAAGTATGGAGAACAGCATGATGTTCAATTTTGGTAGTAATCAGATGGTTACCTTTTTCTTTCAAGGAGGAGGCTATTCCTCTGAGCGCCCAGTTATCAGACTCCGTTCCCCCTGAAGTAAAAAAAATCTCATTTGGTTGCGCCCCTAACAGTTGGGCAACAACCCTTCGAGCATTATCAATCGCTTTTTTATTTTCTTGAGCCAGTTTATAGACACTGGAAGCATTACCGTACTTTTCGGAGAAATAAGGTAACATGGCTTCTAAAACTTCTGGTTTGACGGGAGTGGTAGCGGCATGGTCAAAATAGATCATCTTCTTTAAACGCTCCTTCCTTTAAACAGTAACATGTTGAAGAGAATGACGGACTTGGCACTGGATACTCGTTTTAAAAATAGGCTTCAGATGAGCGGCGAACAAGAGTGGCTGGTACGAGAGAGGTGGTTATGCATTTTCCTCAGAAAAACAGGGTTTCTTAATCCCCAGTTATTTAGTAGGAATACCAAAATCAGAATAACATTCTCTTTCTTCTTTGTCAACGCTTTTTATGTTTAAATTTTATACGACTTAGAAAATGCCGCTTATGGTTCGTCGCTATTTTCATACTTTCATGCGTTTTTGGCTATTTAATCTTTTCGCTGCGGCATTCCTCAGGGGCTAAATCTCTTAAACCTTTATATAACGGGTGCCTGAGATGATGATCATTAGTTACTTCCAGATACTCGACCTCGCAGACCAATCGCGGGTCAAGCCATTGGACTTGTCCTAAGGAGAGCTTTAGCGGGAGCGTTAGTGGGGAAGAATTGGTGATTGATGGGGAAAAGAGGGTAAGAAGATGGTTGATCTCTGCTTGTGAAAAACCGGTTCCCACCAGCCCATAGGAGAGCAAAGCGTGATCGGTGTAAGCCCCGATGACGAGAGCAGAAAGATCTTCTCGACCTTGCGGATTAGTGGTATAACCACAGATAACAAAATTGGCGCTTTTGGTTATTCTCGATTTTTTCCAGGTGGGACTTCTTTTCCCCGGAAGGTAAGGACTATTTTTTTCTTTACCGATTATGCCCTCCAGACCCAGGGCGGCGATTTGTGAATATAAAGCGCGCCCTTGTTCGGGAAGGGCTTCACTAATGATTATATGTTGAGCAGGAATAAGCAAAGAATTAAGAAGTTCCCGTCTTTGATACAATGGTAGGTGGATGATTGATTGGCCTTCACTATATAGGAGATCGAAAACTATGTAGAGCACTGGATTTGCGGTCATTCCATATTTAATGCTCTGCCCGGAGGTAGCATGCATTCTGCTTTGTAAGCGCAGAAAACTAGGTTTGCCTCCTTCCAGGACAATGATCTCTCCATCCAGAACAGCGCCGGCTTTTCGGATCTGTTGATGGATGGCGCTAAGCTCCGGGTATTGAAAAGAGATATTACGAAGGTTCCTGCTTTGTAAACGAGTGGTAGTAGCTAAAAAAGACAGACAGCGCAAGCCATCCCATTTAACTTCAAAAAAATAATCGGGAGAATCGAAAGGCGGAGCAGAGACTGCTAGCATCGGGGCGATCTGTTGAGGCAGTTTCATTTTATCCGGTCTTCTTTTTCCTTCTTTTTTTGACAGGAGTTTCTGCTTCCTTCTTTTCTGTCGCTTTGAGACTGGCACGGAGAGCTTCCATTAAATCAACGACCTTAGCGGTTTCCGGAGCAGTAGGAATCGCCACTTCTTCCCCGGCAATTTTGGACTGAATAATCTCCATTAGTTGAGCCCGGTATTCGTTGGTATATTTTTCCGGTTGAAAATGGGAAGAAAGGTTCTCAATCAAACTGTTGGCCATGCTGATCTCATTAGGGTGGAGTTCGGGTTCTTTGATCTGAGCGGTCAGGATCTCCGGAGGTCGGATTTCATCCGGGAAATACATGGTTTCCATGGTGAGTAGCGCTCCAAATAATCGGATACAGGCTAAAACAGATTTGGAGCGGATCATTACCCGGGCGATCGCGATTTTCCCAGTGTCTTGCATGGCTTTTTTTAAAAGAGCATAGGCTTTTTCACCACCGGGATTTGGTTCTAAATAATAACTGCGATCATAATATACAGGATCAATTTCGGAGAGAGCAACGAAATCAAGGATATCAATCGTCTTGGTGTTTTCTCCGGGAAGAAGCTGAAAGTCTTCATCTTTTAAGACTACATAGCGCCCTTTTTCATATTCATAACCGCGGACGATTTCATCGGCGCTGACTTCAACTTGACAGACCGGGCAATATTTCCGATACTGAATTGGGGTTTTACAGGAAGCATGAAGTTGGTTAAAGTGAATATCTTTCCGCTCAGTGGCTGTATACATTTTAATCGGGATGTTGACCAACCCAAAACTAATGGCCCCTTTCCACAAAGTGCGCATGGTTTTTACCTCCTATTAGCTTGTTACGGTCTCTCGTCGCTTAAGTGAAAGAAGCCTATGCTTTTAGCGAGTGACCAGTGACGAGCCTTGGATATAGTATCCCCGAAGCTAGTTAAATCTTAGTTAGATCTTTAGATAAAAAAAGCCGGAAAATTCCGGCATTAAAATTCGGGTTAGAAGTTTATACACAAAGCCTCATCGGGTATCCCCCGCTGGATCAAGGTTTCCTTGACTTTTGTAGGTTGTAAAACTGTCTTTAAATAATCAATGGCTTTCTTGGTTATCCCTCCGCCGCAAGTAAAAACGTCGATTGCTGCATAGCTACTTTCGGGGTAGGTATGGATAGAAAGGTGGCTTTCGGCAAGTAAGAGCAGACCAGTAAAACCCTGGGGTTCAAATTTGTGGGCTTTCTCCGCCAATATCGTCATATTGGCGTTTTTGGCGGCTTGACGAAGGGTTTTAATTAGGAAGTCGGCGTCATCAAGCAATTGGGATTCACAGCCCCAAAAATCCGCCAAAACGTGAGCACCTACAGTATCAAAAACTTTCATTCTACCTCACCTCACATCATTCTTAAATGGGTTAGGATGAACGTTTTGACCCATAAGCGCCCTGATTTCCCTTTACCCGATGATGCTTGCAGAAGCTTTCGGGATATATGTTAGATCAGGACTATGCAATTATTTGGGATGAACGTCTCTCCTCCTTCAGTGCTTATAAACAAGCTAATGATAGCAAACCCAACCCTAAAAGTCAATGCTTTAGAGTTGGGTGATTTTTAGACATAGTATGTGGTTAAATAGATGCCTAAGGTAATTTGCAATTCCCTCAATTAGATACTTTTCTTATAAACCCGGTAGGTTTTGTAATGAAGTCCGCCAGCCCCTTCGGCGTCGCGGCGCATTGGCGTATTCAGTTCGCCGATGGTTGAACCTTCTCCGTAAGTAAAACCGAGGGCTTTAGCTTTAAGAAGCAGTTGATAAAAGATTGTTCCGGAGACTCCTTTTTTCCGGAATTCAGGAATGACAAAGAGAACAAAAACGCGCGCTCCTGAGACTCGATGACGGTTTAAAAGAAACTTAGCCCAACCGATGGGGAAGAGACGACCGTTAAGTTTTGGTAAAACTTTATTATAATCTGGTAGTGAAATGGCGAAACCGATCGGTTTCCCTTTAAGGCTACGGGCGATGGGAATTAACTCCGGAATAGCAAAATCCTTTAATTGGTCGGCAATAACTTTAAGTTCCTCAAGGTTGGGGGGAACCAGGTCTTCCCAGTCTTCGGGCATGGCGCGGTCAATAATATATTTTATATCCTTTAACTCCGTATCTAACTGCGAGAGGTTAAGCGTTTTCACTTGAAAACCATATTTTCTCTGAGCGTAACTGACTACACGTTCGGTTTTTTTAGCATCTATAGTTTTTAAATCATAATAATAAGCATAGAGATCCAGATCTTTGATAAAACCGGCTTTTTCAAAATAGGTGGCATATTCCGGAGGATTATAAGAATTCATCATTACTGGGGGGGAGTTAAACCCCCAGATTAAAAGTCCACGAAGATCATCTCCCTTGGTAGGAGAGATTGGGCCTTTGATTTGGTTGATTCCTTTATTCAAAGATAAAAGCCATTCACAAGCATGATTGAGAAGAAGGACACCGGCTTTTTCGTTTCCAGCTTCGAACAGCGCAATGTAACCTTCGTTTCTACCTTTGGCTTGATTGAGGAGTTCATCAACGCCGACTAATAGGCGGCTTAAGGGTCGCCCTACTGAGTCGCGGCTAAGAAAGAGACGATAAGGACCTCTACTTAGTAATGAATTAAATCTAGGATCTAATTTCTTTTTGAGCTCATGAAGTAACGGGGGAACCCAATTAGGATCATTTTTATATATGCTCCGGGGTAACAACAGGAACTCCCGCATGTCGCTTCTGGTAAGCACAGGTTTAATGGAAATATTATCCATTAAGGCCCCTCCAATAACTTGTTTACTTTTTAAGGGCTTGTTGCGTTGTCGATTTAAATCACTTCGTGAGGCGAAAGGTTGTAATTCCCTCTTATAAGAAATTTATATTCATGTTACATCAATTATAAACATTTTGCCTTTTATGGTCAAACAGGGGATTTATGGGTTTATTTGCTGAGATCCGCTTTTTCTCTTCTAATTACTTCTTTAGAATCATAGTTTTTATCAGATTAAGAAATTACCTTTTTTAAGAAACTGCCTAACTTATTTATTAAAGATTTAACCACAGGATACGACTAATACCGGGGGGGTCAAGCATGGCGGTTAATAAGAAGTTTTTCGTCTTGAATATTGTCTGGCGTAAAGAATACTTATTAGGAGCATTAATACTTATTGTTTACGGTTTTTTATATGGCTTGACCTCTAGTAATAAATTGATTAAAACGACAAACCTTTTACCATCAGCCATTTCTGGAAAAACGATCGTGATCGATGCGGGTCATGGAGGAGGGGATCCGGGCGCGATTGGTCGCACTGGTCTTAAAGAGAAGGATATTACTTTGGATCTGGCAAAGAGATTGAAAAGATATTTTTCTCGAGTAGGGGTTTATGTGGTAATGATCAGAGAATTAGATCTTGACTATAGCGGCGAAAATGGAACGAGTTATCTCACGAAAAAACGACGGGATTTACTTCATAGAGTGAAAATGGCTAATGACAGTAAGGCTGATCTCTTATTAAGTATTCATGTTAATAGTTTTCCTCAATCGATTTGGTCAGGAGCGCAGTGTTTTTATGATAGTAAAATTCCTGAAAGTAAATTATTGGCAGAATCAATCCAGAGAAGCTTGGTGGAAAAATTAGGACCTAATCGGCGGAAAGCGAAAAGCGCCGATTATATGATCTTGAAAGCTACCACTATGCCTTCAGCTACGGTGGAGGTTGGTTTTATCTCTAATCCCCGTGAAGAAGAGGCGTTGGTAGATGAGGGATACCGGGAAAGATTAGCCGAGGCGATCTTTTGTGGAACAGCGGAGTATCTTACCCAACAAGTCACTGGAAATCACCCGGTCTTCACAGGGAAAAAGCTAACAAGTAAGGTTTATCCGGATCTTTCTTTTTCACCGCTTTCCCCGGGAACAGCTTGTTTATATTTTGCTGCTCCTAACAATGAAGATTTAGAATTCTGCCCAGAAATAAGAGAACTTCCCCAGCTTAAAGAAGAGAAAGGTCTTAGCAAGGGGAAAATTCTTCTACAGGAATTATTAAAGGGACCGGGAGAAGGTAGCGCCCTTCTGCCTTGTTTACCCTCTGGCGACTGGATTCGTGGTTTTCGATTGATGGGAGAGACAGCAGTCATTGATGTGAGTTCCGAATTAGGAAAGATCATTAATGGGGGAGGCGCCTCTGAACTGATGGCTATTTATAGTTTAGTCAATACTTTGGCGCTCAACCTTGAGCTTAAAGAGGTGTCAATCTTGGTGGATGGAGAAAAAGGTTCTACTCTAGGCGGACATTTTATGTTGGATGAGCCATTACAGCCCAGACCTGATTTGAGTAGCACTGGAGTTCGGTGAAGATTAAAAATGGGTTTATCTAGGCGAACGACCAGCGACGAGTCGCAAGAGGCAAATGATGGCCAAAAGATTAAAGTCCAAGAAAAAAAGAGGGGAATTCCCCTCTTTTTTCTTAATAATCCATTCCCATTCCGCCCATTCCAGGACCGCCGGGCATAGGCATAGCCGGTTTATCTTTCTCTGGAAGATCAGCAATCAAGGCTTCGGTGGTGAGTAACATCCCGGCAATGCTGGCCGCGTTTTGCAGAGCACTGCGGGTAACCTTGGCCGGGTCCACAATACCGGCCTCAATCATATCAACAAACTCACCGTTCATAGCGTTATAACCTTGTCCCTTAGAAAGGTTAAGTACTTTTTCGGCGATGACAGAGCCTTCGGCGCCCGCATTGTTCGCGATCTGCTTAACTGGTTCGGATAAAGCTTTGCGGACGATAGAGATACCAGTAGCGATATCATCGGTTTCTTTCTTTTGTAGTTCTTCAAGGATGGGGGAGATTTGTAGGAGAGCGACTCCACCTCCAGGAACAATACCTTCTTCGACTGCGGCTCGGGTAGCGGAAAGAGCATCTTCGATCCGATGTTTCTTCTCTTTCATTTCGGTTTCCGTAGCGGCCCCAACCTGAATGACAGCTACGCCGCCAGCCAGTTTAGCCAGTCTTTCTTGGAGTTTTTCCCGGTCATAATCAGAAGTGGTGTCTTCGATCTCCAGCTTGATCTGGCTGATCCGGTTCTTAATATCCTGAGAAGAACCTTTACCATCAACGATTGTGGTTTCTTCCTTAGTAATCTTGACCTGACGGGCTTCACCAAGCATCTCAAGGGTGGTATTTTCTAAAGTCATGCCCACGTCTTCAGAGATGACCTGACCGCCGGTGACAATTGCGATATCACTGAGCATTGCTTTTCTTCTGTCACCAAAACCAGGAGCTTTAACAGCGACCACATTTAAGGTGCCACGAAGTTTATTCACAACCAAAGTAGCTAAGGCTTCGCCTTCGATATCCTCAGAGACGATTACCAGAGGTTTTCCTTTTTGTACGACTTTCTCCAGAATGGGGAGAAGATCTTTGATTAAAGTAATTTTCTTATCGGTAAGTAGGATATAGGGCTCCTCTAAAACCGCTTCCATCCGTTCAGAGTCGGTAACCATATATGGAGAAATATAGCCCCGGTCAAAGAGCATACCTTCCACTACTTCAAGATTGGTTCCCATCGTCTTGGACTCTTCAACGGTAATAACACCGTCTTTACCAACTTTCTCCATGGATTCGGCGATCAGTTTACCAATCTCTTCATCAGAAGCGGAGATGGAGGCTACCTGGGCGATAGCATCTTTTTTATCCACTGGTCTGCTGATTTTTTGAATCTCGTCGACAATGGTTTGAACGGCTTTTTCCATGCCTCGCTTTAGAATCATGGGGTTAGCGCCGGCGGCTACGTTTTTCATCCCTTCCCTGACCATGGCTTGGGCCAGTAAAGTAGCGGTAGTGGTACCATCACCAGCAATATCATTGGTTTTGGTAGCTACTTCTTTAGCTAACTGGGCACCCATATTCTCAAAGGGGTCTTCTAACTCAATTTCCTTGGCAATGGTGACCCCATCATTAGTAATAGTGGGGGAACCATATTTTTTCTCCAGGACGACATTACGGCCTTTAGGACCTAAAGTTATTTTAACTGTTTCGGCTAACTTATTGACGCCACGCTCTAAGGCATGTCGCGCTTCTTCGGTAAATATAATTTGTTTACCTGCCATTATTTCACCCTCTTCACTTAAATTGATAAATTTTAACTAGAAACTTTTTAAGCTAGGATTGCCAGGACATCGCTTTCTTTCATCACCATATATTCTTCGCCGTCGAGCTTTACTTCTGTCCCGGCGTATTTGGCGAAGAGTACCCGGTCGCCGACTTTAACTTCCATCGGAACTTTTTGACCATTATCCAAGATTTTTCCGGATCCAACCGCTAGAATTTCTCCCATTTGTGGTTTTTCTTTGGCGGTATCAGGGAGGACTATTCCACTTTTAGTCTTCTCCTCGCTTTCCAGAACTTTAATGACGATTCTTTCTCCTAATGGTTTGATATTCATTTTTTCCCTCCTCAAGGTTTGTTATTAGCACTCGTCTCAGGTGAGTGCTAATTCTAGAATTTATTTTATAAACCTATCCATAAAAAAGCAAGAACAATTACCGGGCAAATCTGGGCAAATTGGGACAGTATTACTAAGGACACAAGAATAGCTACCATTTACTCCATCAAATGAAAATTTTAGCTTAAATTCTCTATTTATCTGTATTTCATCATATATTTTACGGTTATGCGACTAAAATTATACAAAAACTATACAATTATTTGGGAATATTTCACGGAAAATTCTAATACTTACCTGAAGGAATTGCCTAATTACCTCAAGACTTCATTTAAGCGCCATAGCCATAAAGGATATTTCTTGTGGTTAAATCTTAAATCAATACAATTAGGCAACACCTTAACCTAATAGTCTAGAGCTCTTTTTTGCTTAGACCATAAAAGCATCGCCGTTTCTCTTTACAAGTGATTGATTTTAAGTTATAATATCTTTTGTAGCGCCGAAGTGGCGGAATTGGCAGACGCGCTGTGTTCAGGGCGCAGTGGGAGAATTCCCATGCGGGTTCAAGTCCCGCCTTCGGCACCATTTATTTAGATGCAGGTTGTTTGTAGTCTTTTTATAGTCTAAAATAGAGAAAATTTTTGTGTAAGCGCCGTCTTTGAACGGCGCTTTTTGATGGCGCGCCCTGCTGGGTAAGTAGCTTACTTTTCACAGATCCCCCAATTTAGTTTTATCTGAGATGGTGATATTTAACCACAAAATATTATAGCCTAATTATCGATGAATATGATGATATCTAAGTAGTCGCTCACGCTGGCTGCCGAGTCACTCATGCCGACTTCCGCTAGTACACGCTAGTGTTTTAATCAAAGTCGGGTGAATCAACCAGGACTATTTTCTGGGTGGTATGTAATTTTTTACTTGTATTAACATCGGTATTTATGTAAAATAGGAAAGAGGGGGTGGTCAAATGGGGGAAAACGTATATGAATTGGTTACAAAGATGTATAATGAGTTTACAGCTAAATTAGAGGTTATTAATACTAAGCTGGACGGAAAAGCCGATAAGGAAGACATAACTCGTATAGAAGAGAACATAATTCATATTGAAGATGATATTATTGGTATTAAGGGTAAAATTACTGGTATGGAAGACAAAATCACCGGTATGGAAGACAATATTACTAGTATTAAAAAAGATATTATTCGCTTGGAAAATAAATTTGATGCTCATTCAAAAGTTTTATTTGATGGTTATAAACAAACATATGAAAAGCTTGTGCTTATTGAGAAGAAGGTAGATGGAATCTCTGAAAAAGTGGAAAAACAAGAAGTTGAAATAAAAGTATTAAAGAGTCGGTAAAGGGGAGCAGTGTTGCTCCCTTTTTTGTTAAACAGTCTTCGTTTAAATATGAATCCACAAAATTAAACTAGCCAGTTAAACATCTTATTTTTAAACAAATGTTGATTCTGTTATACTAAGCATCCGTTCAAATTAACAGGAGCTCCTGAATGGATAATCACTAATAAAAATTAAGAGGCTTTATAAAGAAAGAGGCTTTATAAAGAATTTATGAAGAACTTATGGGGAAAGCGTAAAGTTTTCAACTAGAGGAACAATATAGGTTTTCTGGCGTTTATATCTGTGTTAAGTGACTATGATTTTAAGGAATTGTCTAATCTCTAAATTATAGGGTTAATCCTAAGATATTCTATTTGGACAATTCCCTTGAATATAAGTAAAACACTATATAGTCGATCAACGTTAACACTTGGCCCAAGCAAAAAACAAGATAAAAGTTAATGGTGTGCCTGCCCTCGTTTCTTAAATAGATGAATTATAATTAAGAATTTGATTGGAGGGGTTGAATTGCTAAAGACAAAAGGCTTTTTTCTGGCCTTTCTTCTGGTGTTCGGCGTTTCTCAAGCCACTTTTGGGGCTGAGGTTAAGCTATTGAGTTTAGAAGAAGCGCTAACTATGGGTATACAGTCTACTTATGAGATAAAAATGGCAAAGCTTAGATTAGATAATGCGAGCTTTGATTATGAACAGAATAAAGCTCTTAATATGTTAACAACTTCAAAATATTCAGAGCTTCAATTAGAGCTAAAATTAATTCAAGCAGAGGCAAATTATAGGCAAACCAAGGATAAGGTACTTTTTGAGATTGCTCAGAAATATGTGGAGATGTTTAAGGTTGAACAGGAAAAAAGGCTAAAAAGTAAACAAGTTGAAATAGAAGAAAAATCCTTAAGAGATCTGGAGATTCAAGTAGAAAAAGGATATAA
>ENA-UOOR01003533-UOOR01003533.1-fermentation-metagenome-genome-assembly--contig:-NODE-3533-length-13637-cov-55.456855_pt1 | contig 13637 bp, 16 predicted proteins | sample MGYA00245780_ERZ724029 | MGnify/ENA primary metagenome ERZ724029 (study PRJEB28704, sample SAMN03018315) | fermentation metagenome | biome: anthropogenic terrestrial biome; feature: soil... | reverse complement strand
GTGTAGTCCTGAATTTTTGTTATTTCAGGTGTCTACTCAAAGGGGAGCATATCACCGTCCTGGCAGTCTTTTTTGTTTGGCACCGAATACCTAGAATTCAATTGCGTACACTATGTACATAATATATAATGGGGGTGGTGAGGTGAGTAAAATGCAATTAGCAATAAACTCTACCGAGGTTCGGAAAAATTGGAGCAGTTTTTTAGACAGCGTTATAAGAGAAAGACCCCAGGTGATAAAGCGGAACCGGGATTTCATCTTCGCCCTAAATGAAAGTCAGTTAAGACAATTAGTCAAAGAATATACCTTCAAAGTCCTATTGGAAGAAGACCCGGAAGACCAAATTTGGCTAGCTGAACTTGAGGGTTTTGACCTTGTTGCCCATGGAAATAATAAGGAGGAAGCTCTTCAAGACTTATTGAACCAGTTATGGGATTATGCCCATGAATACTTACAGGATTTTGAAACAATGTACACGGCCCCTAATCGGAAAAATCATTTTCCTTATGTACTTAATATACTTTTGCATGATAGCCAAGAAGAGATTAGGGATCTGCTACAATGCCAAGTTGGCGGGATTTAAAAAGGTTTTATGAACGCGACGGTTGGGAGTTATATAAGCAAACAGATCATTACTATTACCGGAAGCGTATGCGTGATGGAACCTTAAAACGGACCAGGGTTTCCCTGGGACCGGGGAGATTCCCCGAAGAGTTTGGTCTATAATCCTAAATAAACAACTGCAGGTAAGTCTAGAGTATTTCAATGAAAAAAAGTGACTTTCTCTTGGGGAAGGTCACTTTTTGTCTACCTCTGCGGATATACTAGCCTGAGCCATCAGACACGGGAAGTCCCCCGGCCTTGTTGCCTGATCTCTGACAAGTAGCGCAGTTGGTTCCAGTAGATACGGTAATCAGATGCCACTATATTGCTACCAATTGGTTGCAAAAGTTAATTATTAATGTTACTATTTACACAGGCCACGGAGAACTTTGATCGGATGTAAATATGGACGATGTAACAGTTAACGCCAAGAAGCAAGAAATACTATGGTTTTTGAAAGAAGTAAGAGCAAGGATTAGCTCTGGCCACTTTAATTTCTTGCATCGCTGTACAGACTCTTTAGCAAACCTTGGACTTACAGTGGCGCAGGCAAAACAAGAGATATTCAGCTTGCGGCAAAAGAATTATGACAGAGGACCGACGCCAGATCACATCAATGACGGGACAGATGTATGGGAATTTGGCAAAATAATTAACGGGAAAATGACCTACATCAAGCTCAAAATTCACCCGAAGCGGGGATGTATCTGTATGTCTTTTAAAGAATCTAAAGGACCTTTTACCCTTCCGTTTTATAAGTGAAGAGTATATATGCTTTGATTTATTAAACTATATTAGATGAGAGAAAGACTATTTGTTAGTTTAAAGGAGTGAGAGAGTATATGAAGGATAGCGACAGAGTTGTATATTACTGTCCTCAGTGTGACCAGGATGTTGAAACCAGGGTAGAAGAGAAAAAAGAGGTCTATTCTGTTAGAGGCGAGGATATTCTGACAGATTGTGCGGTCAGGATATGCAATGTTTGCAACACCCCTCTATTTGATGAGATTTTGGATGAGGGTACTCTAAAGAAAGTTTATGATCTGTATCGTGAGAAGCACAATATGCTTTCGTCTGAGGAGATTTGTGAGGTTCGGGAAAAATACGGCCTGTCGCAACGGGGTATGGCCAGTCTTCTTAATTGGAGTCCAACTACTATCGCCAGGTATGAGACTGGTGCGTTGCCTGATTCTGCGCATATGACAACTCTGCTCATGGTCCGAGACAATAAAGAATACGCAAGGCAACTGTATGAAAGGGGAAAGGATAAAATGGGTCGCTTGGACAGGAATAGGCTTGAAGCGGCGCTCGCAGGGGCCGCTCCCAGCTCAAGTGTTGACTTGGGATATGTTCTGTCTAAGAGATATAAGGACCTGGATTCCCAGTATCTTGGATACGCTGAATTCATACCTGAAAAGATTAGTAATATGATCCTTTATTTTTCTCAAGCCCATCCAAGGTTATCTAAGACTAAGTTGATGAAGTTACTTTTCTACACAGATTATATTCATTTTAAGAACCATGGATATTCGTTAAGCGGGATGCCTTACCAGCATCTGCCATACGGACCAGTGCCGTATAATCACGGATTGCTGTTAGATTATTTAGTAGAAAACGATATTGTCTCTTTGGTTCCTTATGAATCCTTCGACGGTGAGTACTTCATACCTCGCTTCGAACCAGATTTGTCCGGATTCGATGAAGAAGAGCTTGCTACATTACGAAAGGTAGCTGAGCATTTTCGTCCATTCAATGCCAAAGAGATTTCCGATTTATCCCATGAGGAAGAAGCTTATGTTGCTACAGGCGACAGGGAGTTAATATCTTATAAGTATGCTGAAAGCCTCCGTGACTTTTAGGAAGGTGTCGCCACTCACGAATTCTGACGGAGTAATTCTCATCGGCAATGGCTTTGCAGCTTAATCGTCATTACGCCATGTGCGAGTTCAGCCGTCACTTTGCTTTGGCCTTAAACCCTATAGAAAAGATACCGGCTCGACTGATAGTCTGGCCGGTTTTTTGTTTGGGTGGCACTTGGAAGCCCGACCGCAGACAAGTAGGGGGGCCGTCCTGGCACCCGGTTAATGAATTAACTATAGACCGGTTAGATATGCAGGATTTGGAAGAACGTAAGTGGAATATTACTTAAGTGGTCACTTAAATTTTGAATATTAAATAATGAGGTGACGTTGTATGCTGCAGGTTTTCATGTCGATATGGTATGTATGGGTAATTATCCTGCTCTTATCAATTTACAGGGTTTTCCGTCCCCAAATTAAAGGGTTTATCGGGGAAAAGGTAATCGCTTATGTGCTGAAACGTCTTGATCCGACTAAGTATAAGACAATAAACGATGTTATGGTTGAAACAGAAACAGGGACCAGCCAAATTGACCATGTCATTATCTCTAATTACGGTATCTTCGTCGTAGAGACCAAAAACTATTCTGGCTGGATCTTTGGGGATGACCACAGCCAGTATTGGACGCAGGTTATATACAAGAATAAAGCGAAATTCTATAATCCCGTCCGGCAAAACCAGGGACATATTCGGGCTCTTAAAGCTGTACTGGCTGATTACCCTGATTTGCTATATATACCTATTGTAGTTTTCTCCACTAACGCAGAACTAAAGACCAAGACTTCTAGCCTGGTTATTTACAGCACCCACTTGTTGCGCACCATCCGCCACTATACTGAGAATGTGGTCAGTGATGCTGTTAAGGAGGAAGTTTTTCAACGCCTGGAGACGTTGAATATTAGGGATAAAGAAGCACGGACCAAACATGTTGCAGATATCAAATCCTTTACTGTTCCCACGGATACTTGTCCTCGCTGCGGAAGTGAGCTAGTGGTCAGGCAAGGAAAATACGGACAATTCACGGGATGTTCCGGTTATCCTAGGTGTAGGTATACTCTGCAAGCTTCTAAACGTAGGTGATTAAGGCCGGTTACAATAACCAGCATTTTAAGGCTTTTTAATAATTCCAATAAGAAAGGGATCTTGTTGCAACAGTTCGCTTGATAGCTCATATTCCTTACATAAATCTTGTAGATCATTTTGGATAACGGGCCGGTCCATTTTAAAGGTGCTAATAAAAATTACACAACCTGTATCTTTCACAATCCGCAGAGATTCTTTCAAGATATCTTTGAGATTCTCAGCTAAATGCCCTATTGCATTATAGGCAACAATAGTATCGAATTGCTCGTTTTTAAAACTCGTCCTTCTAGCATCCATTACCTGGAAGTGTATCTGGCTATTATTAATTAGATCTGGATGCAAGCGAAAAGAATCTAAATCGATGCAGTTGACACTATTTGCATACTTGATTGCTGCTAAAGAGAATTCTCCTGCTCCGCATCCAATTTCAAGAATATCCATACGGCGGATGTAAGGCAAGAGATGGTTAATTGCCTTGTCAACAACTTTAGCCATAATCTACCTCCTAGTTTTACTGGGCTATCGAGTGTTAAACGAAAAGTGGCACTCAGTATCCCAAGTTAATGCCCTGGAGGATCTGACCTTATAAGCAAACCTAATAGAAACGCCACTTCTGCCAAGATAAGCACCTTTAAATATCTTATAACCGGGGATTTCCCAGCTCTTTCGATAGTTCCACAGCTAACTGTGCTCCTACCTTGGCGTTGTTATAAACTAATTGAATATTTGCCTCCAGACTCTCTCCCTCAGTGATTTCCTTTACCTTCGCCAGGAGAAAGGGAGTGGTTTCCTTACCCTTAATTCCTTTGAATTCAGCTTCTTGTACTGCTTCATCTACTACCCGGCTAATTACATCATAATCCATCTGGTATTGTTCCGGGATAGGGTTTGCGACGACTATCCCGCCATTTAGTCCTAAGTCCCATTTTGCCTTGACCGCTTGTGCAAGTTCCGCGGGGCTATCTACCAGGTAATCAACGGCAAAACCGCTTTTTCTTGTATAGAATGCCGGCATTTCATTTGTGCCGAAGCCAACTACAGGAACACCATGAGTTTCTAAATACTCAAGGGTCAAGCCAATATCTAGTATAGATTTGGCGCCGGCACAGACCACAGCGACATTTGTCTGGGCTAATTCCTGGAGATCTGCAGAAATATCAAATGTCTGCTGCGCTCCCCGGTGTACGCCGCCAATGCCACCTGTGGCAAATACCTTTATTCCTGCTAAATTAGCGATTATCATTGTGGCGGCAACGGTTGTTGCCCCATCTAATTTCTTCGCTATTATGAAGAGGATGTCTCTTCTGCTTGCTTTTACTACTTCCTTGCCCTTGGCTAGGTATTCAATCTCTTCTCTTGTCAACCCGACTTTTAATCTTCCCTGCAGTATAGCTATAGTTGCAGGAACGGCGCCATTCTCTCTAATTATCTTCTCGACATTTAAAGCGGTTTCGACATTCTTGGGATAGGGCATGCCGTGGGAAATTATCGTAGATTCCAAGGCTACTACAGGAATGTTCCCTGCTATAGCCTTGGAAACCTCAGGGGTGATATCCAAGTAAGAATTCAACATATTAAACCCTCCATTAGTCTAGTTACGTTTTCAACGGACATGTTTGGGTTGATTGTATTTTCATGGGATAAGGCCAGTGCAGAAGCTGACGTGGCGAATCTTGCGCAATAATCAATGTCAAAGCCCTTAATGGAACAGTGGACTAATGCCGCCATAAAGGCATCACCTGCGCCTGTGGCGTTTACCACTTTTATTTTATGAGCAGGCAAATGACCTTTGTTGGCGCCGTCAGTATAGTATAGGCCGTCTTCGCCAAGGGTGATAAAGACTCGTTTCACGCCTTGGCGCAGAAAATATTCCCCGCAGGCCTCAAGGTCAGCTAAATTATTAATCTTTAATCCTGAAAGTATCTCTGCCTCAATCTTATTGGGTTTTATGGTGTGGAATTTGCCGATAAAATCCTTAACCTTAATTGCCTTAACAGTGGATACAGTGTCTAAGAAGAAATCCGTTTGGTTATAGTGGATAAGTATATATTCAATTACATCCTTTGGAATGTTGGTATCGATTACACAGACTTTAGCGTTGTCGATTAATTGCCTTTTTTGTTTGATAAAATCGATGCTGAGTTTAGCGAGGATGTCCATGGCGGATATAGCCACATGCATATCTCGCTTTTCGTCCAGCACTGCCAGGTAGGTAGATGTAGAATGCCCCTTCAGGATTAATGAATCTTGCATGTCCAGGCCGGCGCGCTGTGCTTCAACTAATATCTGCTGCCCGTATATATCATTTCCTACAGCGCTAATAAGTTTTGTTGGCACACCCAATTTTACAAGGTTTTCGGCGATATTTCTTCCTACCCCGCCAGATGACATCTTTACTTGTCCAGGGTTTGAATCCTGCGGCACTAGGTTTGACAGCGGAAAGCCTATGATGTCTACATTCACTCCTCCAACTATGGTGACAAACTCTTTCATCGCCTTCACACTCCAAAATCTAGTATCTACATTCTCCGCCATCTACGTAATTTAAGTTTCCAAATCAATTTCGGAGCCACAAGGATAATAATTACCGTCAGTATTACTATTGCCCCGGCAATGATGCCGATTTTCCAATATAGCCCAGAACGGTCAGCTGTTTTGGAGGAAGTATCAATAGCCAGCAAATCCGTAGCGGTAATTCCCTCCTCGGGGATAGGGAGTTTCACTTCTTTTTCAAAGCCCCGATAGGTTTCAATTGTCTTTTCGTGTAGGGAGATCTTCCAGATCTTTTCAAAGTCCCGGTTAAGGGCAAAGTAAATATTACTTCTCAGCGGGTCACAGACCAGGGAACAGAGGGTAAAGTCCTGGGTGGTCTGTTTTAACGCCTCAAAGGCATGGTCAATGTCGAAACTATCCAGGTGTTGATCAATATATTCGTAGGCCTTGATGTACCGATCTGCCCCCGTTCCGTATACCATGTTATAGGGCAAGCCTTTGAATAAAGAGTTGGGGAAATTTGTCATGACGATGAAATCTCCGGCTATAGGTAGAATCTCGTTTTCTTCTTTCCCGACTTCTAATATAGCAGCGTTGCCCTGTGGGTCAGCGGCTAATATATGGCAGCCTTGGTTAGTTAGCTGGACAAATTTTTTCATCTGGATATTGTCGATTACTCCTGGGACATCGATATTCGGGTTGAGCAATTGCATTAATATCGCTTCAGATACTACCTGACTAATAAAGAGTTCATCTTCAGCAAGCTCACTAAAAATATCTTTGCCTGCTCCGGCAGGTCGCTGTTCCTGAATAGAGTAAAAAAGGCCATTACTCATTATTGGCGAGTAGCCATCATTCCCCTCGATATCAAAAACTAGGCTGAAGAATTCAAAGTTATCACCATATCTGCTTTCATTTAAAACCATAAATTTAAGTTCTGTGTCATAGAACCAATCAAAATTCATTCCGTAGATAGGCTCCTGGCTATATACAGCAAAACTGGTGCACGCCATGGCCGGGGAGCTGCTGAAAACCAACAAAAAAGCAACAAAAAAGAAGGTCCATCCGGCCTTGACACTCAATCTCTTTGCATAAGGCATGTCTCCTGCCCCCTCCACAATTGCAAATTCTATTTTGACTAACATAACCTATCTATATATTCGACGCGCTTTGCAGGTATCCTTGCAAAGCCTTTTAAATTGGGTTAGGTGCCGGCCCAGTGTTCCTACTGCTGAAATAACTACAAAGGCAGTTATAGAAGTAAAAAACAATGGGCCACATAGGTAGCCCATGCTTATCTGGCAGGGCTTTGGTGTTTCCGATATCCGTAATCCCCAGTGCAGGTCAAAGCCTGGTTTCTTTTCAAACTTCTTATGTTCATACAAGCCCAAGCAAAGACTCACTCCTTCATATTTCGAATTCATCCTTCTGAGTCACTGTGCTGAGTTATTCAGAGGGATTATTCGACAGGGGTGGGTCATTTTCATTCTGGCGATCCGGGGCAACTGTCGGTGGCGCCGCACGACTAATAGTACAATAAACAGAACGAAATTCAGGAAATGGCGCACAGATTTGTTGCGTTGTGTTGTGCGCCATGGTAATTTATGATCAGGAGGTGTTCATATGCTACAAAAAGAAGGTTCCGTAATAACTGCAACTGAGTTGAAGCAGAATCTGGGAAAATATTTAGATTTTGTGGAAGAGCAGAATGATGTGGTGATTACAAAAAACGGCGTCAAAATTGCCAGGCTTACTCCTTATGTTACAGATATTGAGCAGTACTTTACAGTAAGAGAAAAAGCCTTGGACTACCAATATGGCGGGAAAAAGGTTTCTTATGAAGAATTTATGGAAATCAGTGAAAAAAGCACTTTGAGAATGGAGCTAATCAATGGTGAAATCCATTTATTATCATCTCCCAATATAGGGCATCAGGAGATACTAGGCCGTTTGTACCTCTTATTTAATGAATACTTTAATGGCAAGAAATGCAGAGTTTTTCTTGCACCATTTGATGTGCATTTGAAAAAGAAGGACATGAAAACTCCAGACGTTGTCCAGCCTGATCTGTTGGTAGCCTGTGACCTTGAAAACAATGTAAATGAAAAAGGTCGATATATGGGAACACCGGACTTGGTAGTTGAGATATTATCCGATAGCACACGTAATAAAGATATGATCGACAAGTTAAACTCTTACATGTTGTCAAGGGTTAAGGAATACTGGGTTGTTGACCCTAAGCAGGAGACAATCATAATATATAGTTTTGAGAATAATGAAATTGATAGGATAAGGGCGTTTGAAAAAGGAAGCGTTGCCCGTTCCATGTTATTTGATGGGCTCTCTGCCAATATTGACAACTTGTTTAGCTACCTAATATAACTTTCACTGGAAGGTGCCCCATGACTGTTAGTTTATTTTTTCTAGATACCTTCGGTCAGTTATGATAGAATATTAAAAACTTGCCTGGGGGGATTGGGAGTGGATGATACCAAAGTCGCTGTACTTTTGGAGGACATAAGATCACAATTCCGGGTTCTTGGTGATGGACTTCAAATGCTAAACGAGAAAATTGATGCCCAGGGGCAGAAGTTGAGCGCTAAAATTGACTCTTTGGATCACCGGGTGATTTCTCTGGAGGTCTCTAACTCCAACGAACATCGCTTGATTCTTCAGATGATCAAGGAATTGAGCGAGGAGCAACAGAAACTGAAACGTGCGAAATAATACCGTGCATCTGCACGGTTTTTTTAGCGCGTCTCAAAGATGGATCTACCTGCTTCGCCTCAGGGTCAGCTACTGAGCGAATGGACACTAGCTTGGAGCAACTATCCCGCTGCATTTATGTCGGCGGGATTAATATTTACGATTAACACCGTTATGCACTACCACTTCTTCGGGTCCCTTCCGGGCGTCTAGTCATATTTCCTTGAATGCTGACTGTAAGCAGGGTTTTTGTGGTAATTGTAGAATATTGTCAGTATATCTGATTTTCCCGGATGAAATTTACCGAATCCGCTCCTGCAAGTATATGGAGTGTCGGGTTATTTTGCGGTAGACCGCCTGAGGCGTCAGCGCTTTAAACATCCGAAGAGCTCCAGCGGCTGAGCAAGAACTTTTAAATCCGCCAGACGAATGCATTCGGAGGGCTTCATTGAACCAAAGACCAGAGGTATCCTGGTAATAAAGAAGGCTTAGGAGCAGTCTGCATTGTCGATGAAAGCCAGGACCTAATAGCAATTCATGGCCCCGAACAAAGATATCGTAGCTGTGGCCATTGATGATGAGGCCACCCTAAAGCGAGCTTTAAGAAAGGAACGAATCGAGTTTGTATTGGAGGAAAAAGGTTATTTCCGAAATGCCCAAGAACAGAGTTTTCAGGACAAGCGCCTGCAGGCTTTGTGGAGATAGACAAATTTGCAAAAGAATGCATATCCTCAACATGGGGATAGTGGATGACACCCCTTCTATCAAGCTGATAAGGGTGATAGCCTTTGCCTAATTTGATGCGGATATGATTGTCGAGAAAAACTAAGAGGGTAAATCAATAGCCAAGTTCAGACTGTACTTTAAGGAAGGTAGCCCACGGAAGAAACCAGTTTTGATCCCCAAATTTTTAAGAAAGGTGGAAGCGGGGGAGATTACCATAATAAGTGCCCCTAAGAAACTAGGCATAAGCCGTGGCACATGGTATTCTCTTGCGAAAGAGCATGGAAAGGTTCAGAGTTGTTCCTAGTTTTAAAATGAGTATTCTGTTTCTTGTCCTGTGTGCCCCGATGGTTTTTATACCGCCGATATGGATGGTGATGTTTATAATAGGAATTGGCCTTTTAATAAGAGACAATGCCGCAAATAAGAGGTACAACAAGGAATTAAAAGATTATCTGGCCGAAAAAAAAGCTCACGGTTTCCTATTTACTCAATTTATTGGCGGGGTAGAAACCATACCACCCAATGCAGAATGTATCGTTTGTATCAGCGAAGAATCGCTTGATATTCAGTGCGGGAAAACAACAATTACTGTTACATACGAATCCCTTGCTGGATACGGGATATTTGCCCACAAAGAGATTACCGATCATTTCGTCAGTCGGAACAAGGGTGTGGTTAGCAGGGGAATAACCGGGGGCTTGTTATTCGGCCCTGTAGGCGCAATAATCGGCGGCATGACCGGTGTTGGCAAGGGAGTAAAGCATATAGAACACTCGCGAAACACCAATTATCTTGCCATTAGCACCGAGACCAAAACTTTGGTATTCACCGTTCTTGCCATCAATGCTAATTTAAAGACATACAGCCGAGGGGTAACAGATTGGGTAGTAGGGCGAATACCACAAAGAGAAATAGTATTATCGGATTAACCCCTTAATTCTGGACACAATTGCATGATTCTGTAAGTATCTTAGTGTTTATGCTGAACAATATATTCCTAAAGGGTGGTGCGGACGAAAACCTGGACTTAAACTGGTCAGGAGGTAGTCCAAGTGTATTCTATGAAGACCGTATACGAGCAGTAGAACTTTACATCAAGTATGACCTCTCTGCTACCGACACTGTAAAGGAATTCGGGTATCCAAGCAACAAGATGCTCGTGAGATGGTTCAGGAAGTATCAGGAGACCGGTCGGCTGCATGAGAGCTATATTAAAAACCGGTTATATACCCAACACCAGATGGGGGTTGCTGCTGTTAATTACTATCTAGAGTAGCCCAGTAACATATAGACGAAGTATTGGTTTAGCAGAATAAAGAAAACCAAAAAAACAGTCCGCATGCCCTTGGTGAGCCGGAGCAGGAGTGCCATACCCGATTATTTCCGCATGGGCAAGGTCAGGCAACAGAACACTGGTACAAGTAAAAACTGGGGAGAATATGGACATTCTTTTCAATTTATCCTCCGCTGCCGTGGCAGCGGCTTTTGTTATACTCTACTAGGAAGGTTTTTTCATTGTTCTAGTAGAATCCATAATAGTGGTTGAATGTGCAGTTATCAGCACCTGTGGTGAGGGTGACACCTTGAAAATTGTGATAACATCAAATCCATTTGCGCATACCAAGAATTGAAAGATCTGCTTAACATTATTGCAGAACTTCGCTTCATTTTTACCTCGCCAGCATTCGTAACAGGGAAAGCTCCTAAAGAAAAGCGGGAGTTTTATATTACCCGCCCTAATCCCGAGTGAAGTCTGTTCGGATTGGAATTTCAGGTAATGCTACGGTTGATGTATCCGTTGACGGCAAAGCGAATCATTTATGATATTACCTGGCTTCAGCGATGTTGTCGTACATCACCGCGCAGTCTATCCGACTTAGTGACGGTCTCCACATTGTGGACGACTGCAAGGATATCAAGCGTAACAAGGCACTCAATATGATTTTACTACGCTTATGCAGGGGCAGTATTGCAGAATGATGATGTGTGAACTATAAACAATCCCCAAAGATATGATACTATGCACATCGATTGAAATTAATGGGCAATGAACAAGAAGGAGGCAAATTTATGGCAGTATCAAACGGAAACAACACAGCGTCAATCGGTTTTGAAGAGCAAATTTGGGCGGCGGCGGATATTTTGCGCGGCAACATGGACGCTGCCGAGTATAAGCACGTCGTTCTGGGGCTTATCTTCCTAAAATACATCTCGGACAAGTTTGAAGAGCGATATCAGGAACTTCTCGCCGATGATGACGACGTGGAGGACAAGGACGCCTACACTGAGGTAAATGTTTTTTATGTACCACCCGTTGCACGGTGGAATGTGATTGCCGAATGGGCACATAAAACCGGAAAAATTACAGATGAAAACGGAAAAGAAGAGTATTTTGACATTGGTGGTATAATTGACCGGGCTATGCGAGCTATCGAAAAAGAAAACAAACGCCTTAAAGATGTTCTTCCTAAGAACTATGCCCGTAGCGAGTTAGATAAAAGGCGACTTGGAAACGTAGTCGACCTGTTCACCAACATTCAGATGATTGAGCACGGCACAGATATGGACATCCTGGGACGTACCTATGAGTATTGCCTCGCAAAATTTGCTGAGCAAGAAGGAAAACGTGCGGGTGAATTTTATACACCGTCCTGCGTTGTTCGGACGCTTGTTGAGGTTTTGAAGCCCTTCAAGGGCCGCGTATACGATCCCTGCTGCGGTTCGGGTGGAATGTTTGTGCAATCGGCAGACTTTGTAAGTCATCATGCAGGCAACATCAACAACTTATCAGTATTCGGACAGGACGCTAACCCGACAACCCGCAAAATGGCATTGATGAACCTTGCCATTCGTGGCATCGAAGCCGACCTTGGCGGCTACAACGCCGACACATTCCATAACGACCTACACAAGACACTGAAAGCGGACTTCATCCTCGCAAATCCTCCGTTCAACCTTTCGGACTGGAACGACGGCTCGCTGAACGACGACCAGCGCTGGAAGTATGGTTTGCCGCCTTCCGGCAACGCAAACTTTGCCTGGCTTCAGCACATGATTTATCACCTTGCACCGAACGGTAAAATCGGTATGGTGCTTGCCAACGGCTCTCTCTCTTCTCAGAGCGGAGGTGAGGGTGAGATTCGCAAGAAGATAGTTCAAGACGACCTTGTGGAAGGCATCATTGCCATGCCCACGCAGTTATTTTACACCACTCAGATTCCCGTTTCGTTATGGTTTATTAGCCGCAATAAGATACAGAAAGGTAAGACACTATTTATCGATGCCCGCAAAATTGGAACAATGGTTAATCGCCGTCTGCGAGAGATGACCTCCGAGGACATAGCAAAGATTGCCACGACCTTCGAGGCGTTTGATAATGGGACACTTGAGGACGTGAAAGGCTACTGCGCAGCCGTCACCACCGAGGACATCGCAAAACATGATTTCATCCTTACGCCTGGGCGGTACGTCGGCATTGAGGAGCAGGAGGACGACGGCGAACCCTTTGAGGAGAAAATGGCACGTCTGAGTGGCGAACTCTCCGAGATGTTTAAACGATCGCACGAACTGGAGGACGAAATTCGGAAAAGGCTGGGGGCGATTGGGTATGACATTTAAAACTAAGCGGGTTGGCGATGTGATTGACGAAATCGCTATGGGTCCCTTTGGTTCAAACATTAAAGTCGATTGCTTTGTCCCCAGTGGGATTCCGGTTCTTAACGGGAGCAATCTTACTGGATTTACCTTGACCGAGGAGACTTTCAACTATGTAACGCCTGAAAAGGCGACTTCCTTGAAAAGAGCCGTTGCATGGCGTGGCGATATTGTCATTACGCACCGTGGGACACTGGGGCAGATTGTTTACATCCCTGCCGATAGCAAACACGAGAAATATGTTATCTCACAGAGTCAATTTCGGGTACGATGCAAAGAAACTGAGATGTTACCAGAGTTTATGGTGTACTTCTTTCATTCCAGAGAGGGAAAACATCAGCTTTTGTCCAACACCTCTCAAGTAGGAGTACCAGCGTTGGCGAGACCTTCCTCGACGTTTCAAGAACTTGAAATGCCGGTTCCAACTATCGCAGAGCAACGTGTCATTGTCAATACGCTCTCTGCCCTAGATGCTCGGATAGCTGAAAATAGGAAGATAAATCATCATTTAG
>ENA-UOOR01003530-UOOR01003530.1-fermentation-metagenome-genome-assembly--contig:-NODE-3530-length-13648-cov-2.327816_pt1 | contig 13648 bp, 10 predicted proteins | sample MGYA00245780_ERZ724029 | MGnify/ENA primary metagenome ERZ724029 (study PRJEB28704, sample SAMN03018315) | fermentation metagenome | biome: anthropogenic terrestrial biome; feature: soil; material... | reverse complement strand
AACACTACTTCTTTTTCTGGTTCGATTTCAATGTTAAAGATTTTTTGTGTTTCATGAATTCCTGATCCACGAGCATTAATAATTGTTCCGCCCTGCGATCCAACTGAAGTTGCGGCTTCTATTACTTGTTCCGCATTACCTCGATCGACAATTGTCAATATTAATTGATAATTCATTTTTCTTTCCTCGTTTTCAGTTTTATTATTATTATCTAAATATTTTTTTGCACCAATGATTTCTGTTAATGGGATAGAAAACGCAATCCCGTGATTAGGTTTACTAAACTGCAGTTTATTAGATATATCTTCAATAGCATCACTACCTGTTTTTGAATCTGCAGCCATAAGTACTAACTCCTTACGAACATCGCTTAATCCTAGAAAATCAAGAAATGTACTAAATACAGTTCCTTTACCTAATATTACTGTTGCTCCTGTAATATTATTACTTCTTGCGATTTTTATTACTTTACGACTAAGACCTCCATTTACAATAACTATATATAATTCTAATGAAGTGTTATTGTTCATTCGGGACACCTACTTTCCTTGACTTAATTTTAAATAGTATACCCAATATTTCTATTGCGATAATTGGAGTTAATGCAATTAATGCAATTGTACCAAAAGCATCAGCTACAGGATTTGCTACATTTAACGGATCTCTAAATGCAATTCCTTGCGAGAATGCAAGAATAATCGTTGCACTCATTGGCCCAGATGCGACTCCTCCAGAGTCAAATGCCATACCCACAAATAATTTTGGTGTGACGAACGCTAAAGCAACAGCAATTGCGAACCCTGGTAAAATTATATGCCATAATTCCATTCCTGGAACCATAATTCTTATTGTGCTTAATAAAACTGCTATTCCTACTCCCAATGATAATGCTATCAAAACCATTTTTCTAGGAACATGCCCATTTGTTACATCTTCAATTTGATGCGTCAAAACATATACTGCAGGTTCAGCAAGGATTACTACTAATCCTAGACCGAATGATACAAGATAAATCCAAATTTGATTATCCATCAAACTTATTTCTCTACCAAGTTCTGAACCAACATCCATAAATCCAGCATTTACTCCGACAAGGAAAATCCATAGTCCTAGGAGAACATATAACATACCTTTTAAAATCTTAATAATTGATTTTGATTTTAGTTTAAAGAAAAAGAAATTTAATATTAAAAATATGATTGTTACGGGAGCAATCGAAATAAGTGATTCTTTTAATATTGGTACTACCTGATCAGCAAATGGTTTAAAAATACCAGCTGAAGCATCAGTAGTTGGCAATGATCCAGTTAGCTGGCCAGGTTGGGTGAACAAATACATAAATAAAACACCTATGATTGCTCCAGCAGAGGCGATTCCGACTAGTCCAAAGCTATCTTCTTCAGAACTTTTTCCATTCTTTTTTAAAGCAGAGACTCCTGCTGCTAAAGCCAACAAAAATGGAACAGTAACAGCCCCAGTAGTTGCTCCAGATGCATCAAATGCCATTCCGATAAACTCTGGTGAAGCAAATAATGATAAAACAAAAATAACTGAATATGCAATTAATATAACAACTGCAGTAGATATATTAAACAGAATTCTTAATAAACCAATCATTACCATTAAGCCAATTCCAATTGAAACGACTAGAACAATTGATATATTACTCACTACTCCATTCGTAACTTCAGAAATGCGGTTTGCAAGAATTTGTAAGTCCGGTTCAGCAACCGAGATTATAAAGCCTAAAAATAATCCAGCAACAGCAACAACCCATAGTTTATTAGTTTTAGCCATTTTAGCACCTATTGTTTGTCCAATTGGGGTTATTCCAACTTCTATTCCAAATAATAAAATAGTTAATCCAATAATAACAAAAACCGATGCAATTAAAAAGCGGATAAAGACATCTGTTTCAAGTGGTGAAAGGGTAAAGTGCAGTAATACAACAATTAAAGTAATTGGTAGAACTGACATTAACACCTCTTTAAACTTATCAAATAAAATGCGCAATAATATTCCTCCCTTCATTTTTTTACATATTATTACTTTATCATAAATTCCGCCTCTTGTCAACGAATTTAAGGTCTATGTAATGTTTTGACAAAAAGAAAAGATGTCGAATTTCGACATCAATTTTCAATAGTATTTAAATATATTTCACTTAAAGTAGGATGTGCATGAATAATATTCTTGAAAGCTTTTAACGTAATTCCATTATTCATCAAGCTAGACATTTCATGAATCAAAACCGAAGCTGATTCTCCAATAATATGAACACCAACTATTGAATCATCAATTGTAATTATTTTTACATATCCATCAGTCTCATCCATTGTTTGGGCTTTTCCATTTGCTCTATATAAGCTTTTATGAACTTTATAATTTAAACCCTCACAAAGTTCCTCGGTGAGTCCTACTACAGCAACCTCTGGAAATGTAAAGACAGATGCAGGAATTAAATTAAAATTAATTTTATTTTCTACACCTAAAATATGATTCAATACATGGTATCCAGAAAATGTAGCATAATGCGCTAACATATTTTTGCCATTGACATCGCCAATTGCATAGATATTATCAATATTAGTTTTAAAGTTTTCATCAACTTTAATTCCTTTTTTATCAAATACTATATCTAATTCTTCTAATCCCAAACCATCAATATTTGGTTTTCGCCCAACAGAAACAAGAACTTGATCACATTCGATTATTAGTTCTCCATTTTTGTTTTTAATTAATACTTTTTTATTGTCATAAGATAGTGCTTGACTATTTAGGTGGAATTTAATTCCACTAGTTTTTAAATATGCCATTAAACGTTTTGATACTTCATAATCAACATTAGGAATTATTTTATCTAACATTTCAACTACTTCTACTTTTGTTCCAAAAGCATTAAAGATTGAAGCAAATTCTAAGCCAATAACTCCCCCTCCAATAATAACTAATTTTTGCGGTAATTCTTCCAATGCTAATAATTCCGTTGAACTAAGAGCGTCATTAAAATTAGGAATCATGATTGGTGAAGAACCGGTTGCAATAACAATGTTTTTCGCCAAAATCATTTCATTATCAACCATAACTGTATTCTTATTTACTAATTTAGCACTGCCTTTTATTAGGTTAACTCCCGCTTTATTTAAAGAAGTTTCTACACCACCTTTCAGCAATGTGACTATTTCATCTTTACGGTCGAGAGCTTTTTTAAAATCAAAACTATAATCAACAATGTTGACACCAAATTTATTAGCTTTATTCAATGATTTTAAAAACTCAGCATTTTTGTAATAAGACTTCGTCGGGATACAACCACAATTTAAACAAGTACCACCAACTTCAGCCTTTTCAATTAAAACAGTTGATAAATTGAATTTCCTTGCTTCTAAAGCTAATTCATATCCTCCTGGGCCGGCTCCAATAATAATGAGATCATTCATTCAATAAATCTCGATATTTGATAATTGGTTTTCTTGCTGCTTTGACTTCATCCAACCTTCTGACTGGAGTGTTATGTGGAGCTGTTTTAAATATCTCTGGATTTTCTTCAGCTTCTTTCGCAATTTCAATCATTGTTTCAATAAAGCCGTCAAGCGTTTCTTTAGATTCTACTTCCGTTGGTTCAACCATCATTGCTTGATGGAATAACAGAGGGAAATAGATTGTAGGTGGGTGATACCCATAATCAAGCAACCGTTTTGCAACCTCTAATGTAGAAGCTTTTTCATTGATTAATCCATCAAAGACTACTTCGTGCATGCATACTGTTTTAATTGGTAATTTATAATAGGCTTTCAATGATTCTTTTACATAGTTAGCGTTTAATACTGAAAATCTTGCAACATTTTTAATATTCTCTTTCCCTAAAGATAAGATATATGCGTAAGCTCTCATCGCTACTAAATAATTACCATAGAATCCTGAAATAGCACCAATTGAGGATTTACTATTTATTAATTCATATTTATTTGCATTTTTAATTATTTGAGGATTTGGCAGGAATTCAATTAATTCTTTTGTAACTCCAACAGGACCAGATCCAGGTCCGCCACCTCCGTGCGGTGTGCTAAACGTTTTATGAAGATTGATATGCATAATATCAAATCCCATATCAGCAGGCTGAACTAATCCAAGAAGCGCGTTTAAATTTGCACCATCATAGTAGAGTAGCCCTCCAGCATCATGAACAAGTTTGGAAATCTCACAAATATCAACTTCAAACAATCCAAGTGTATTTGGATTAGTAAGCATAATTCCTGCAACTTCATCATTCAATAATGCTTTTAGCGATTCAATATCAACACAACCTAATTCATTTGAAGCAACTTCAACTGTTTCCATTCCTGAAATAGTTGCAGATGCCGGGTTAGTTCCATGTGCAGTTACGGGAACAATTACTTTTGTTCTCTTTGTATCGCCTCTACTTAAATGATAAGAACGCATTATCATTAATCCTGCTAACTCTCCATGAGCTCCAGCAATGGAGTTAAAACTGAATTTTGCCATTCCTGTTATTTCTGCTAGGTGATTACTTAAATTATCATAAATTTCCAAGGCTCCTTGCATTGTTTCTACAGGTTGCAGTGGATGAATATTCTTAAACTGTGGATGAGATGATAATTCATCATTTATCTTTGGATTGTATTTCATTGTACATGAACCTAAAGGATAGAATCCTTCTTCAACACCGTAATTCTTTTGTGATAGATTAGTGTAATGACGGACAACATCGAGTTCAGTCACTTCAGGTAAAATTAAATCACTTTCCCTTTTAGCAAATTCAGGAAGTTCATAAGAATTAACTTCCATTTTTGGTAAACTATAACCGACTCTACCAGTTTGGCTTAATTCAAATATTAATTTATCGTACATTAAATTCACCAACCAGTCTTACAAATTCATCTATTTCTTTTTTTGTTCTTACTTCTGTTGCACATAGAAGCGTTTTATTCTCTTCAATTGCTAATCCACCTAGGATATTTTCTTTAAGCAAAAACTCATTTAATCCTTTAGTTTTACCATTAAATTCAATGACAAATTCCTTAAAAAATGGTTTTTTACTTACTTGTTTAAATAGACCTGATGCAATTAATTGATCATGTAAATAATGGGCATTATTATATGCACGCATTGCTACTTCTTTCATTCCTGACTTGCCTAATAAACTCATATAAATAACAACTGATAAAGCCATTAATGACTGGTTAGAACAAATATTTGAATTGGCCTTTTCGCGGCGAATATGTTGTTCACGTGCCTGTAATGTTAGTACAAAACCACGTTTACCGTCAATATCATTTGTGATTCCACAAATTCGTCCTGGCATTTTGCGTAACAATGTTGACGTTGTTGCGAGAAATCCTACATAGGGGCCTCCCACAGATAGGGGAATTCCTAAGCTTTGAGCTTCTCCACATGCAATATCTGCTCCCCATTCACGAGGCGATTTTAATACTGGTAATGTTGAAGGATCTGTATTCATCACTAATAAGGATTTATTATTATGTGTTAATTCAGCAATTTCAGTAAAGTCTTCTAAGACACCATAGAAATTAGGTTGAGCAACAATAACTCCAGCTACGTCTTCATTCAACATATTCTTTAAATCCTTGATTGAAGTACTATAGTCATTTGTTGGAATTGTTTCTACATTTATTCCTCGATATTTTGCATATGTTTTTACCACTTCAATAATTCTTGGATTAATTGCTGAAGATATAAGAACAGTGTTTCTTTTAGTTTGAGCTGTTATCATGAACATTGCTTCTGCAGTCGCAGTTGAGCCATCGTACATTGAAGCATTTGTAACATCCATTCCGGTCAACTCACAAATCATTGATTGGAACTCAAATATATATTGTAATGTCCCTTGAGATATTTCTGGTTGATATGGAGTATAAGATGTTAAGAATTCTTGGCGAGAGGTCAATGCTGAGACTGCTGAGAAGGAATAAACATCATAACTACCTGCACCTAAGAAAGATGTAAGAACGCTATTCTTTTTTCCTAAATCATTAATATGTTGTCTTAACTCATGTTCACTATGACTATGAGGAAGATTAAACTCTTTGTTACATATTAATTTTGGTTTAATTTCAGCAAATAAGTCTTTTACATTATCTACACCAATTTTATCTAACATTTGGTCAATGTCAGATTGCGTGTGTGGAAAGTATTTAAACATTATTCAAGTTCCGCTTGATAGCCTTTAGCATCTAAAAGCTTATTTAATTCTGCTTGATCTTTAATCTTAATTTTAATCATCCAAGATTCATAGCTATCTTCATTAATTTTTTCAGGGTTTTCAACAATGTCTTCATTAACTTCTACTACTGTACCAGATAATGGTGCAAACAAATCTGAAGCAGCTTTGACACTCTCAACTACTCCCATGTTTTTCCCTTGTGTTAATTCATCATCAACTTCAGCAACTTCTAAATAAACAATTGATCCTAAGCTATCTTGAGCATAATCACTAATCCCAACATAGGCATACTCTCCAACAACTTTAACCCATTCATGGGATTTTGCATATTTTAAATTCCCTAATACTTTACTCATTCTTATCTCTCCTATTTTTGATATTTTTTATTTAAGAATTTCTTATTTCTAATTACAGCTTTAACTAAGTTTTTACGAATTCTCACAAATACTTCCTGACCAATTTCCCAATAAGGGCTATCTAACATTGCAAGTGCAATCGTCTTTTCTGTACCCGGAATCATATAACCTGTTGTTATATAGCCTTGCTTTTTACCATCAACCTCTACTTCATAACCTGATCTAGCAATTCCACGATCTACTAACTCAAGTCCGACTATTTTTCTCTTTAATCCATTTTCTTTAGATAATTTTAAAGCATCTCTACCTATAAAACCTTTCTTTAAGCCAACAGCAAAGCCAAGTGTAGCTTCGAGAGGATTAATATCCCGATCGATTTCATGACCATATAGAGGCAAATTGGCTTCAAATCTTAACGTATCACGACAACCTAACCCGCATGGTGTAACGACCTCAACTAATAATTTAAATAGCTCAAGGATGTCATCATTGGTTCCATAGATTTCAAACCCGTCTTCTCCTGTATATCCAGACCTTGAAACTAAGAATTCTTTTCCATTAATCTTTATTTCATCAAAATCAAACATAATAAAGTTACTTAAATTAAAGTCTGTCATTCCTTGTAATATATTTACTGAATTAGGTCCTTGTAAAGCTAGTAGCGAAGTATCATCACTAATATCTTTTATATTTACATTAAAGCTGTATCCTTTTAACTGTTCATTTATCCATTCTAAGTCTTTATCTAAATTACTTGCATTTACAACTAATATAATCTTTTCATCATTAAAATAGTAAGTCATTAAATCATCAACGATGCCTCCATCAGGATGACACATTAATGCATAGGCCATTCGCTTCTCTTTATTTGGAATTGAATTTGTTATCAATACATCTACAAATGCTCGAGCGTCAATTCCTGTAATTAAAATTTCACCCATATGGGATACATCAAAAACCCCACAATTATTTCGAACTGCTAGATGTTCTTCTATAAGTCCGGAATATTCAATCGGCATTAAAAAACCAGCAAACTCTACCATTTTTGCTTTCAGCCTAATATGTTCATCATACAAAACGGTTTTTTTCATTTTTCCTCCTCAGTAATTTTAATGGAAGCCTTAAAAAAAGAAAGCCTTTTCCTAATAAATTATAACATTAAATACCATTAAAGACAAGTCAATAAATAGAAATTTTAACGAATATATTATAACCTTTTTCAAGAATTTATAATAGTAAAATACATTTGTTTTTTCTTAAATAAACTTAGGAATAATAATATAAGAAAACAGCATAACCTTCTATGATTATGCTGTTTTTAATTATCGATATTTATCTATTGCATTTTTGACTCTTGAAACAAATTCATCAACATCAACCTTTATAGGTTCAGGTAAATCACGCAATAAATATTTTATATTTAATTTATCCCATTTCTCAATTCCCATACTATGGTATGGAAGGACTTGAAATGTCATATTATCTTCTCTAAATGAAGCAATAATTTTTCCTAATTCATCTGAACAGAAATCATTATCATTTATTCCCGGAAGTAATACATAGGTTATAACAAATTTAGTATCATTATTATTTAAACGCTCTAAAAAAACAAATGTTTTGTCGATTTTCACTCCAGAAATATCAACTGCATATTCATTATTAACACCTTTAAGATTTACTAAGAATAAATCCGTAAGGGAAATCAATTCCTTGTATTTTTCATTATCTACATATAATGATCCTTGCGTTTCAATACAAGTATGAATATTCATCTTTTTTAATTCTCTAAATAATTCACCACCACTAACAGTGATTCCCCCATTTTTATAGAATACTTGATACTTTGAAAAATCTGCTATTACTTCTTCAACGGTTATTTGCTTGTTGTTTTTTATCGCAATCATATCTGCATTGTGACAAAACTTGCAAAGCATATTGCATCCCTGTAAAAACAAAACATAACGGATACCAGGTCCATCGACACTTGAGAAAGTTTCAATGGAATGGTAGTTACCTATCATAGAGATTTATGGAAAGTTCTATGAATTACTTCTTCTTGTTGTTCTCTTGTTAACTTATGAAAATTAACTGCATATCCAGAAACTCTTATTGTAAGGTTTGGATATTTATCTGGATCTTCCATGGCTTCGACTAACATTTCACGGTTAAAAACATTAACGTTCAAATGATGTCCTTTATTATGGAAATATCCATCTAATAAACCAATTAGGTTATCTACTTGAGATGATGAAACTCCACCTTTAATTAAGTCTGCATATTCTGTTCCTAGAGCAGATGGAATAATACTGAATGTATTACTAATACCATCATTTGCATCATCGAAATTGATTTTAGCTACTGATAATAATGAAGCTAGAGCTCCTTTTTGATCACGTCCATGCATTGGATTTGCTCCTGGTGCAAAAGGTTCACCTTTATGACGTCCATCAGGAGTAGTTCCTGTTTTCTTTCCATAAACAACATTTGAAGTAATTGTTAGAACTGACATTGAGTGTTCAGCTCCACGATATGTTTTGTGTTGTGACACTTTTTCTTTGAATTTTGCAACAACTTGAGTTGCGATATCATCGACACGATCATCGTTGTTTCCATATTTAGGGAAATCCCCTTCTACTTCGAAATCAACTGTTAAGCCTTTTTCATTTCTAATAGGTTTAACACGAGCATATTTAATAGCTGATAGGGAGTCTGCAACAACGGATAAACCGGCAATCCCTGTAGCAAAATTACGTTTTACAGAGTAATCATGTAATGCCATTTGTAATCTTTCGTAAGCATATTTATCATGCATATAATGAATAATATTCAAGGCACTAACATATACTTCCGCTAACCAATCCATTACTTTATTAAATTTTTCAATAACATCATCATATTCAAGATATTCAGTCTCAATTTTTCCGACGTTATTAATTAGTTTCATTTCTTTAACTTCATCTGTTCCATCATTAATTGCATATAATAATGCTTTTGCTAAGTTTGCTCTAGCACCAAAGAATTGCATTTCTTTTCCAAGTTCCATAGGGGATACACAGCAAGAAATTGCATAATCATCTCCTAAAGTTTTACGCATTAAATCATCGTTTTCATATTGAATTGATGAAGTATCAATACTTACTTTTGTAGCGAATTCTTTAAATCCTCTTGGAAGTTTTTCACTCCATAGGATTGTCATATTCGGTTCAGCAGATGCACCTAGAATATATAATGTGTTAAGCATTCTAAATGATGTTTTAGTTACTAACGGACGACCATCAACACCCATTCCACCAATTGATTCGGTAACCCATGTAGGATCTCCTGTAAATAAATCATTATATTCTGGAGTTCTAGCAAAACGAATTAATCTTAATTTTAAAACTAATTGATCGATTAATTCTTGAGCTTCTGATTCTGTGATATTTCCTTCAGCTAAATCTCTTTCAATATAGATATCAGTGAATACTGTATCACGACCAAAACTCATAGCTGCTCCATTTTGTTCTTTTACAGAACCTAAATAAGCAAAGTACATCCATTGAACTGCTTCAAATGAATTTTCTGCTGGACGTGATAAATCAAATCCATATGTGTTTCCTAATACTTTTAATTCTTCTAAAGCATTGATTTGTTCTTGAATTTCTTCACGAGCACGAATATTTTCTTCAGACATCACATTTTTGAATTGTGATTTTTCTTTTTTCTTAGCTTCAATTAATTTGTTTACCCCATATAAAGGTACACGACGGTAATCTCCAATAATTCTTCCACGACCATATCCATCAGGTAAACCTGTGATTATAGCTGTACGACGGGCATCGCGCATTTCTTTTGTATAAACATCAAAAACTCCTTGGTTATGAGTTTTACGATATTTTGTGAATATATGTATTAATTCAGGATTAATATTATATCCATAAGCTTCAGCTGCATTAGTTGCAATCTTAATTCCACCATATGGGTGAAAAGCTCTTTTTAAAGGTTTGTCCGTTTGTAAACCTACAACAACCTCATTATTTTTATCTATATAAGCAGCATCATAAGCGTCAATTGTTGAAACGACTTCTGTTTCTGCTCCAAGGATACCTTTTTTAGATTCCTCTTTTAATAATTCATTTATTTGATCCAAAAGAACTTTTGTTCTTAGAGTAATTCCTTCTAAGAACGAACCGTCTCCTGTATATGGATTATAATTTGTTTGAATGAAATTTCTAACATCTATTTGCTGTTGCCAATTTCCATCCTTAAAGTTATGCCAAGCATCCATTTTTATTACCTCTCCCCTTCTAATTTTTATAATTCGTTTATATCTTTATTATACCATATGTAAATTTTATCACCTTAATTATAATAAAACGTAAAACACTTTCATCTTTTATCTATAGATGAAAATGCTTGTTGAATAATGTTTTAAATTAGTAAATCCTTATTCTTAAATACTTTATAGCTATATACTAATGAAACAATCGATAACACCGAAAATACAATTAAAGATATCCATGCAAACTCAATATCTTCTTGGAAAAAATATGCTGAATCAGCAAATGAGAATGGCGTAATATGTTTTAAATATCCAAGGAACTTATTATCTGATAATTGGTATACAAAGAAGATAATATATAATGGTAGAGGTATCGCTAGTGATACCATTGATTTAACACCTCTTTTTACAATAACAGCAAGCGCAAATCCTAATGCTAACATCATTAGTAGCAATAAAGTATTAACTGCCATGAAAGCAAAGAAAGTTCCTAAATGAGGCACTTCATTGGCTGTTACAAATCCTAAAATCACAAATAAAATATTTATAATCATAAAGCCAATTATTTGAATAGATGAAGCAATTAATTTATTTATATAAAATTTTGATCTTGAAATTGGTAGTGAATAAATAGTATCAATTGACAACTCATTGAACTCACGGTTAATTGCATTGAAGCCAAGTATTACAGCATAGATTGACCCCATTAATTGAAGCATCATTGCTCCTTCCATTCCAAAATATTCAATGATGTTTTTTGGTAAACCACCAAAATATTTCATAAACTCTTCAGGAAGAGCTGAATACATGTCACCGACAACTGGATATAGAGCAACAATCAAATACATCGTTACACTCATTGCAATACTCCAAATTAAAAATGATTTGAAAGAACGGCGTAATTCCATTTTTATTATATTTTTATTAATCATTTAATTCACCTTTTTGATAATAATGCATAAAGATTTCTTCTAGCCCTAATTCATTAATAACAATTGATTCTAGTTTATAATTATTTAAACCTGAAATTAGTAAATTAATATCTCCTCGAAATGAATAAATAGAATCTTCATTTTCCTTTTCTATTAATGTTAGACCTTCAATATCGATATTTAAATTTGTAGGCGCAATTTTGACCTTACGATATTGAGATACTTTTAACTCTTTTAATGGTGTTGAGAATAAAACTACTCCATCTCTTATAAGAGCAACGCGGTCACAAATCTTTTCAACTTCATTTAAAATATGACTTGAAAGAATAATTGAGCTTCCTTGATTCCGATATTCAATCAGAAGATTAAGAAACCTTTGTTGGATTAAAGGATCTAAACCGGTGGTAGGCTCATCTAAAATAATGATTTTAGGATTATGCATTAATGCCGCAACAATACCAACCTTTTTACGATTTCCAAAAGATAAATCTCTAATTTTCTTATTTAAATCTAAATCTAAAATATCAGCTAAATATTCTATTGTTTCATAACCTGAATTTCTTACATCAGCAAAATATTGAAGTTGATCCTTAACCCTAAGTTCCGAGTATAAAAACACTTCACTAGGAAGATAACCAATTTCAGCATTAGTTATTGCTGATGGCTCCATCCCGTTGATTAAAACTGTACCGCTTGTTTTTTTGATTAGCCCCATCAACACTCTAATAACAGTCGATTTACCGGCTCCATTTGGGCCAACAAATCCTAGTATCTCACCTTCTAGAAGGTCAAAACTAGCATTTTCAACTCCTCGTGAAGCACCATAATATTTTCTTAAGTCTTTAATTTCAATAACTTTCATTAATTTGACTCCTCTTTTAAGACTTTTGCAAGTTTGCTTGGAACATTGGTCATAATTCCATCTGCGCCAATTTCAATTAATTTTCTCATGTCACTTTCATCATCTATTGTCCAGTAATGAACAGCAATATTATGACGATGTGCTTTTTTAACTAAAGATTTAGTTGCTAAATTTATTCCTGATTGCGACATTGGAATTTGTAGTGCCGCTACTTTATCATTATAAAAAACATCTAATGATAAGAACTGTAATATAAAAAATTTAATTACTCCTTCAGTTGCCGGTGAATACATTAATCGATTGTCTTTCTCATGGCATTCGACCATTTCATTATATACTTCTTGATGAAATGATGCTAGCACAATTCGATCAAAAGTGTTATAATCCTTATCTAACTGATTCATTAAATCAATTACAGCTCTAAGAGCTCGACTTCGAATTTCCCCTTCTTGTTTTATTTCAACATTTATACGATTATTAGGAAAACTTATTATTAATTCTTCTAATGTAGTTGCTAAAAATATAGTATCATGACGTGGTGTAATCCCTTCTGGGTAATTTACGTCTACAGGTGTAACAGTTCTTCCATCAAAAGTTTTATATTCAATAAACTCACTAGACAAGTTAAATCCATTCGAATTTGGAACAACAATGTTATGATAAGCAAAGTTTATTTCTTCTGCTATTAATTCACTATAATTTGATTCAATAATTGGAGCATTAGTTAATGTCGTTTTACGATCTAAAGTCGTATCATGGGACAGAATAATAACACCATCTTTAGTAAGGCTAACATCAGTCTCCATCATTACATTCTTATCCACCGAATAAGCATTGTAGAACGCTTCTAAAGTATTATCAGGAAATTCTCCATTTCCTCCACCATGTGCAATTAATAATGGCTTATTATTTTTTTCAACCATTAATGGATTATTACCTATATAACTTTGTGGGCTAGGCACTACAATGGCAATCACCCAGGCTATTATAATTATTAAAATAATAATTGAACCTATTCTTCTTTTGTTCATA
>ENA-UOOR01003527-UOOR01003527.1-fermentation-metagenome-genome-assembly--contig:-NODE-3527-length-13660-cov-53.611246_pt1 | contig 13660 bp, 12 predicted proteins | sample MGYA00245780_ERZ724029 | MGnify/ENA primary metagenome ERZ724029 (study PRJEB28704, sample SAMN03018315) | fermentation metagenome | biome: anthropogenic terrestrial biome; feature: soil... | reverse complement strand
TTTTTTCTTAAGAGGAGGAAAAAGGGATTCCCATGTGTAATATAACAGCAGGATAGTTTTTACAGGCAGGAGAGGAGGAAGCAGATTGATACGTTATGTGGAGGAATTAGCAGATAAAATAGGACCCCGGGGATCTACTACCCGGGCGGAACGGAATGCCGCCAAATACCTGACAGAAGTCCTAGAGCCTGTTGCGGATGAAGTCAGCATGCAGTCTTTTCGCTCGGTGCCCACATTCTCCTGGGCCTATGGCCTGTACTATTTTCTCATGGTGGTAGCCGCAGCGCTAATCCCCGTCTTGCCGGTGATAGCAGCCTTGCTGGCCCTGGGCAATTCCCTGGCGTATCTGTTTGAAAGCCATACCTTTGAGGCCTATACCAAGTTGCTGCCCAAGGACAAGAGCCAGAATGTAATCGCCAAGAAGTCCAACCCCTCGGAAGAAGGGGAGAGGCTGCCCCGTATTATCCTGGTCGCCCATTATGATAGCTCCCGCTCAGGGCTTAACTTTCATCCTAAGCTGGTGCCAGGCTTCCGTCAGTCTTTTATCATCCTCAACGCCTGCATAGCCGCCATTTTGGTGCTGGCCCTGGGAGCGGGAATCGCCGGCCTGTTTGGGCTGAGGCTGCCTGCTTTTTACGGTTATTTGGCGTTGCCCTTTGCCCTGTATGTGCTCTTTTCTGTTCTTCTTCTCATCCACCGGGAAATCTGGGGGGTGCATGTGCCCGGGGGCAATGACAACGCCTCCGGAGTGGCAGTGATGCTGGATAGCTTTATGCATCTGGCCCAGGATTTGCCGACGGGAGCAGAAGTTTGGGCTGTAGCCACCGGTTGCGAAGAGGCTGGCACTGTGGGAATGCTCCGCTTTTTGGAAGAATACGGGGAAGCGATTGAGGATGACTATATTATTAATCTGGATAATCTCGGAATCGGCTATGTCAAGTACATCACCGGCGAGGGAATGTTTTATGCTATGCCTGCCGACCGGGACCTGATTCTGGCGGCGGCAGCCTGCGCTCGGGAAAACCCTGAGCTGGACATTGGCCCCTATGTCTACAAGGCCCTAACTACTGATGCCACCCCTGCTCTGGCCCGGGGATACAAGGTCATGAGCATTATGGCTTTTGACGCCAACGGAATCTTGCCTAATTGGCACTGGCCCACTGACAAGGCGAGGTACGTCAATCCTGAGAATCTCGCCACGGCCAGCACTCTGGTCCAGTCCATGGCCCGGCAGATCTGGCATATATAACAAAAGCATGGGGACAGTACTTGCTGACATCTTCCCGGTCGAAGTTCATGCCGGAAGGAAGCAGGAAACCGTCCCCTAATTTTTATAGTTTTTGTACCCAGGCGGCAAATTCTTCGGGACTGGCAAAAGCAGCATCAGGCTGCTGCCGGAGCAGGCTTTCCCTGTCCCTGGCCCCCCAGAGGGCTGCCAGGGCTGTTACTCCCGCCCGGCGGGCAGTCTTGATATCTACGGGAGAGTCCCCCAGGTAAAAGGCTTGTTGGGGGGAGACGCCAAAGGCTTGCAAAACCATTTCAATCCCCTGGGGATCGGGTTTGTGCCGTTGCACACAGGAGCCGCTGATAACAAGGTCGAAGTAAGGGGCCAGGCCTGTTTCCTCCAGGGTAATAAGGGCCGGCCTCTTGCCCTTGCCGGTAATTACCGCCAGGGGCATGCGCTCCCTCAACAGTTTCAGGGCCGGCAGAACTCCCGGATAGACGGCGGCATATTGCTGATGGCAGCGGCGGTAGAATGCGAGAAAGGTCTCCATCATCGCCTTAGCCTGGCTTTCATCCTCTTTGCGAAAGATGCCTTCTTCACAGGGGCCAAACATGGCGAAAATTTCTTCGGGAGTGTATTCACGCTTAAGGTGTTTGCGAAAGGTATGGATAAAGGCCTGGGCAGACAGGTTCATGCTGTCGGTGAGGGTGCCATCCAGGTCAAACAAAGCTGCTTTGAACATTTTTACACCTCCAAAAGAGTAATTTCGCCTTTTAACAAAATAGTCCTGCCTGCGGGGCGGGTGCTAAAGTATTGCATATGCAGGAAATAAGGGTTAATCAAGCACTTGCTTGCTCGTTAGTAAGGGGGAAATGTGATGGCTTTAAGAATAAGAATTGCCAACATTGATGATGTCATTTCCATGAGTGTTATCCACGCAAAGAGTTGGGAAAAGGCTTATCAGGGTTTGTTGCCAGATGAATATTTAAATGGCATCAAAGATGACCGCTGGGTGAATATGATAATTAGCGGCCTGAAGGATAAGAGCATGAAAGCGTGGATAGCTTCTGCAGAAGATAAAATTATTGCATGCGCATGCATCGGGGATTCAAGATATCCAACTTATGCACATCAGCTGGAGCTGATATCTATCTATGTTCTGCCGGAATATTGGCATTCAGGAGCAGGATCTTTATTAATGAATAAGGTTCTTGAATATGCTGCAGCTAATGATTATAACGAAGTCGGACTTTGGGTCTTGATGGGGAACAAGCAAGCTATAAAGTTCTATGAAAAGTTCGGTTTTGCTTATAATGGGGATACTCTTTCTCGTGCGCTCGGAGTCATGCCTGCAGTAGAGAAACGTTATATTATAAAGCTAGCTTAATAATGCCAGGCGACAGATCCCTGGGGCAAAAAAGGAGTTTGCCCCGGGGATAACGAATATTTGAGAGACGAACTAATATATCCTGCCAAAGGGGCTTGAGGCAATGCCAGACATTATTAAGGGAAACTTACGCAGGACTGTTCTTTTGCTTGCCTTGCCGGTGGTAGCCAGGATGTTCCTGCAAATGCTGGTGGGGGTAGTGGACCTGGCCATGGTGGGCCAGATCAGCCCGGCGGCTATTTCTGCCGTGGGGATGGGCAACCAGATCTTTATCTTGTCCACAGCAATTCTAAACGCCTTTACCGTGGGCACCACTGCCCTGGTGGCCAGGATGACCGGCGCCGGCAAAACCGAGCAGGCCAAGGTCTATGCCCGCCAGTCCCTGGTAGTGACCTTCGCTGCCGGCATAATCCTGGGGGCGTTGGTTTTTTTCAGCGCTGGACATATAATGCGCTTCATGATGATTGCCGCCGAGGACCCAGACCCGGAAATCATCCGCCTGGGCACATTATACTTGCGTATTGTAGCTTTAGCAGAGCCCCTTACCTTCACGATGATGAACTGTTATGCCATTCTGCAGGGGGCGGGCAATATGAAGGCGCCCCTGTATATCATGGGCTTTGCCAATATATTAAATGCTGTCTTTGACTATCTGCTCATCTTTGGCATTGGCCTTTTCCCCAAATGGGGGGTGGCCGGCGCTGCCATTGCCACTGCCGGCTCCAAAAATCTGGCGGCAATCATCGCCTTGCTCTTCTTATTTAGCGAATCCAGTCCCATTCGCCTGCGCCTGACTGACAGTTTCCGGCTTCAGGGCAAGCGGATTCAGGAGATAATGGATATTGGCCTGCCTTCGGCAGGGGAGCAGCTGGTGCGCAGCAGCGGCCAGTTTGTCTTCTCCATGCTGGTGGCCGGTTTGGGGCCCATTGCTATTGCCGCCAATCAGATTATTTCCAAGTCTACATCCATGTCCTTTATGCCAGGCATCGGCTTCGGCCATGCCGCCACCACCTTGACCGGCCAGAACCTGGGGGCCAGGCAGCCCGAGCGGGCGGAACGCAGCGGTTATATGGCTGCTAAAATCGCGGCGATCTTTATGTCTTGTGTGGGGCTGATGTTCTTTTTCTTCTCCCATGAGCTGGCTGGCTTTTTTACGAATGATGCCGCAGTCCAGCAGGCGGCGGGAGAATGCTTGAAAATCATGGCCTTTTCCCAGCCCTTCCTGGCCTATGTAATGGTGCTGGCGGGGGCCCTGCGGGGAGCCGGCGATACCAAATACGTCCTCCTGGTCACATTGATTGGGACCTGGGGCAGCCGGGTGGTCATAGGCTGGCTGCTGGGAATCTATCTTGGCTTAGGGCTTAAGGGCGTCTGGCTGGCCATGGTCATGGACAATCTCATCCGAGCGGCCATGATGATTGCCCGCTACCGCAAGGGGCAGTGGAAAACTATAAGACTCCGGTCGGAAGCCCAGGCTGTCTAAAAATAAGCTGGAGGGGAAGATAAGGGTGCAGGAAAGATATGAAAGCTGCAAAAAAGTATGGGATGGCGTCTTTGCCAAGGAAGAGCCCCGGGTTCCCGGGGATAAAACTCTTGAAAACCGGGGCTTAAATTCTGGAATTGACTGGCTTTGCGCCGGGGCTAATTTTATCCTGGATTTTGGCTGCGGCAATGGCATAATGCTGTTTTACTGCGCCCTCCGGGGAACAAAAAAGCATCTGGGCATTGATATTTCCCCTGAGGCAATAAACCTGGCAAACCGGAGCAAAGCAAAAATGCCGGTAGGTGAATTTGAATTTTGCCAGGGGGATGTGAGTTTTCTTGAAACCCTCGGGGATTCCTTGGTGGACGGCATAATACTATCCAATATCATTGACAATCTCTATCCTGAAGACGCGGCAAAACTGCTGGCTCAGGTGAACAGGATTCTGCGGCCCGGAGGAAAAGTCCTGGTTAAGCTGAATCCCTACCTGGAGCAGAAGCAGATAGAAGCATGGAAGATCAAAGTGATTGAGGGAAATCTTCTAGATGACGGCTTGCTCTTGTGGAACCAGACGACGGATGAATGGACTAAGATGTTTGGGGAGTATTTCCTTATCCAGAATTATAAAGAGATTTTTTATGAAAAACACGAGCAGTATAATCGGTTATTTCTTTTAATAAAAAAGTTAGGCCATGAACCGCTGGGATAAAAACAGCGGTTTTTTAATTAAGGGGTTGACAAAAACTCCCGGCTGATATGGTGATAGTCGCAATAAATAACTATTGCTTAATACTATTGTTCGTTTATAATGTACTTAGAAGTATTTTAAAAGAGGGAGGCAGGAAAAATGCCTGGCAAAGCAATAAATGTAACTTATTCTTTGCCCGCTGAGCTTGTTGATAAATATCGGGATTTTGCTCACGCCGGTTATATTCCCTCCATTAGTGCAGCTGTGCGGGAAGCTATGGAGGAATATGCCGTTAAACTGCAGCAAAAAATTGTTAAAAGGGAAATGGAAACTGCCGCCAGGGATCCCTTGTTTATTGAGGATATGGAGCAGGTGGCGGCGGATTTTGCTGAAATGGACAGTGATGATTGGGAGCAGTCCCAATGACCTATCAATGGAATATTTTGTGGGCTGGCCTTAACCCTGTTAAAGATTCAGAGCAGGCTGGAATGCGCCCAGTCTTAGTGGTATCGGCTGAGCATATTAATCAGGCCTTAAGTGTAGTAACAATAGTCCCTCTTACTGCATTGAAGCCTGGACGCAAAGTATATCCCACCGAGGCGTTTCTTTCTGCAGCAGATACAGGCCTGCCTAAGGATTCCCTGGCCATGGCCCAGCAAGTCAGGACAATTGCCAAGAGCCGCTTGGGAGAAAAGGGCGGTTGCCTTGTTGCTGAGGCGGCGCGGGAGGCTGTACGCCAGGCATTGCGCTTGCACCTGGATTTGTAATTCCACAGATAGAGTCAAGCATCATCAGGATTTCAACTGTATTTACTGCACAAGCAAAAATGAACCGCTGGGATAAAAACAGCGGTTTTTAAATTAAGGGGTTGACAAAAATTCCTCATCCATGTATTATTAAGCCAATAATATTCCATATGGATGGCGCAGGGAGGGTAATTGGATGAAGGGACAAGAAAAGATCACTTTAAATCTCAATGCTATTGACTTGGCCAAAGTGGATTATCTGTCGGAACAGGGGTTTTACAGCAGCCGCAGCGATTTTATTCGCACGGCCATTCGCAATCAGCTCCGGGAACATGAGGCAATTATTTCTGATGAGGCCTTGACCAATTTAGTTCAGGGGCAAAAGCAGGGGAGTAATGTCAAATCCTTAAGCGGCATCGGCATCATCTCTCTTAGCCGCAGCGAGCTGGAGGCATATGCCGCCGAAGGCAGTAAACTGAAGCTATTTATAGTGGGAACATTATTTATCGGCAAGGATGTGACGGTGGATTTGCTGGAGCAGGTGCTGGAATCCGCCAGGGTGTACGGGGCGTTCAGAGGGCCTAAGGAAGCAGTGGACTTTATTCGGGAACTGAAACAGTCCCAGGGGGCAAATAATGCCTGAGGCAACGCTGTCGGCAACTGAGCTTTCACCTGATCCCCGCCTGGAATCCCGGGCTGTTGCCAACATGGTGCTGATGCTGGCCGGCAAACTGGTTTCCTTACTGGGCAACTATATTTATAGTTTTGCCATGGGGCTTTATGTCTTAAGGGTCACAGGTTCGGCAATGGGTTTCGCCGTTACTTTAATTTTCGGCACTTTGCCCAGAGTAATTTTGGCTCCTGTGGCCGGAGCCTTGGCCGACAGGCTGGACCGGAAAAAGATGGTTGTGGGAATGGATTTAGTCAGCGGGCTGGTAATGCTGCTGCTCTACGGCATCTCTAGCGCTTACGGGCTGCAGGTAAGTTTTATCTACGGAGCCGCCGCTTTGCTGGCTATGGCCAACACCTTTTTAAATGTGGCCTTGGATGCGGCAATTCCTAACTTGGTAACGGACAGGCACCTGGTCAGAATCAATTCCTTCAATCAGAGCGTGGTTTCCCTCGCCCAAGTTGCTGCTCCCTTTATTGGCGGCTTGATCTTCGGGATAATTGACATCCGCCTGTTCGTGCTCATAAATGGCATTGCCTTTATACTCTCAGCAGTGTCCGAGATCTTTATCGACTTTCAGCTTACGGCGCCGCCCGAGACAGAAGTCCAGGCCCAGCCAAAATTGCTGGCGGAAATGGGCGAAGGTTTTACTTTTTTACGCCGGCATAACTTGCTCTTTACCTTGGGAATGTTTTTCGTTTTCCTTAACTTCTGTGTTGGTATTGGCGCAATTTCTATTCCCTACATCATAAACAATGTAGTGGGCATGGACGTGACTTTATTCGGCATTCTCAACGGCCTGCTTCCGGCAGGAATCCTTCTTGGTTCTTTGCTGATATCGGCTCTGCCAGAATTTCGCCGCCGTTATCCCGTCATTTTGGTGAGTTTGCTGGTCATGGCCCTGGCCTTGGCCGTTAGCGGGCTCCCCGCTGTTCCCCGGCTGCTGGCTTTTGGAGAAACCCCAATCTTCATCTTTTATTTCATCCTGCTGCTGATCATTGGTTTTTCCAACCCCTTTATTAATATTCCGGTATTTGTCTTGATGCAGCGGCAAGTTCCCGACAATTTTCGCGGCCGGGTTTTTGGCCTGATTCAGACCATGTGTATGGCCATCACCCCTGTAGCTTATCTGCTGGCCGGGTCCTTTCTGGAAAAGTTGCCGGCCTGGTCAGTGCCCCTGGGGGCAGGGCTGTCTATGCTGGCAGTGGTAGGACTGCTGGCAGCAAATAAGGAGTTTCAAAAGATTTAACCGTCGAAAGGCGGTTTTTCCATTTCCTGCCCTTTGACTCCGGGGCATGTCTCATGGCATAATAAGGTACAAACATATGTTCGGAGGTGCTTCTATGCTGCCGTTGCTCTGCACCTACAGTCATTTCAGCTTTTTGCAGGCTGTCCCTGCCCCGGCCGAGCTGGTGCGGGCCGCGGCGGCTATGGGTTACCGGGAGCTGGCATTGACCGATGTGGATTCACTCCATGGCCTGGTGGAATTCGTCACTGCCGCCCGGGAGGCGGGAGTGCGGCCGCTGCTGGGGGCGACGGCAAGGGTCGCCGGTCAGGGAAGACTGATCCTGCTTTTGAAACGTGATTGTCAGCTGGCGCCCTTAGTCACGGCGGTCAATGATGCCGCCCTGGCCGGGGAGGCTGCCCGCCAGCGCCTGGCAGGACGGAAACTGCTGGTTTTGGCCGGTGAAGACAGCGCTATCTATGGCTGTCTGAGCCGAGGTGAGCAGGCAACAGCTTTGAAACTTGCTCGGGAATTAAAAGCCCTTGCGGGAGGGGATTTTTGGCTGGCTGCCGGCCGGGATCAACACATGTGGCCCCTCATTCGGGAATTAGCCCGGGCTGTTGCAGCCGGCGTCGCCGCTTGTCCGGCTGTGCGCTGGCTGGAGCCCAAACAGCAGCTGGCTTTCCAAGCTTTGGCCATGCTGGCCCCCACGGCTCCTGCTGCAACTGAGGGGCTGCTGTTGCCGCCATCGGAAATGGCGGCCATCTTTTCCTCCTGGCCCCAGGCTATCGCCGGGGCAGAAACACTGGCGGAACAGGCGGGGGGAGAGCTGCCCTTGGGCAAAATCCACCTGCCTCGCTTTGGCGAAGATGACCAAAAGTTCCTGCGGTATTTGTGTCAGCGGGGGCTCAGCCGCCGCTATCCCCGGGATAAGGGGGAAGCCCGGCAGCGCCTGGACAGGGAGCTAAAGGTCATCGAGGCCATGGGTTTTAGTGCGTACTTTCTCATTTGCTGGGACCTGGTGCGCTTTGCCCGGGGCCAGGGCATTGCCGTGGGCCCCGGCCGGGGCTCCGCCGGGGGCAGCATCGTCGCCTACCTGCTGGATATCACCCGGGTGGACCCCCTGGCCTTTAATCTGTATTTCGAGCGCTTTCTCAACCCCGGCCGGGTGAGCCTGCCGGATATCGACATGGATTTTTGCTATTTGCGCCGGAATGAAGTCTTTGCCTATGCAATTCAGCGCTATGGCCGGGACCATACCTGCCAGATTGCTTCCTACAGCACCTTTGGCTCCCGGGGCAGTTTGCGGGATGCCGGCCGAGCTTTGGGGCTGCCTAAACGGGAAATTGACGCCCTCTGCCGCCGGGTCCCGGCTTATGGCAGTTTGGCGGGTATTCTGCAGGCTAATCCCAAGTTGGCGGCTCAGGCTGCCTGCAAACCCTGGCAGCGCTGGTTTGCCCTGGCTGCCCAGCTGGAGGGACGGGTGCGGCACACCTCTGTCCACCCGGCGGGTCTTCTGATTACCCCTTTTCCTCTGGACCAGCTGGTGCCCCTGCAGCGCTCCAGCGGTGGCGACATCTGCTCCCAGTGGGACAAGGACGGAGTGGAGGCCATGGGTCTCCTGAAGATAGACCTGCTGGCGGTGCGGGGGCTGACAGTCAACCAGCAGGTGGCGGAGGAGGTAGGTAGGCAGCGGGTAGCAGCTGCCTACAGCCCCAAGGACCCTGCCGCCCTAAAACTGTTGCAGCAGGGAGAGACCCTGGGTTGCTTTCAATTGGAAAGCGAGGGCATGCGCAACCTGATGCGGCGTCTGCAGCCTCAGGGTTTAGAAGATGTCATTGCCCTGCTCTCCCTGTACCGGCCCGGTCCTTGGCAGGCCGGGATGGTGGAGCGCTATGTCCAGCGCCGCAACGGCCGGGAACCGGTGGAATATTGGCATCCAGACCTGAAGCCGGTGCTGGAGGACACCTACGGGGTGCTGCTCTACCAGGAGCAGGTCATGCAGGTGGCCCAGGTCATAGCCGGATACAATTTGGCCGAGGCCGACATGCTGCGGCGGGCGGTGGCCAAGCACCGGCGGGAGGATATGGAGGAGATTACCCGGGAATTTTGTAGCCGGGCGGAAAAGCGGGGCTATACTGCCAAGCTGGCCCGGGAGCTGCTGAATATATTGGTGGAGTTTTCAGGCTATGCCTTTAACCGGGCCCACAGCGCCGCTTACGGACACTTGGCTATGGCCGCCGTTTTTCTCAAGGCCCACTGGCCTGCCCAGCTCTGCGCCGCTCAGCTGACCACCCGCATGGGCTATTACCCGCCCCAGACTTATGTGAATGAGGCCGTCCGCCTGGGGATTTCGGTGCTGCCCCCCTGCGTAAACAAGAGCGCTGTCGCCACTTGCGTGGAGGGCAAAAATGCTATTCGCCTGGGCCTGGATTATGTCAAGGGGCTGGGGGCTGAAGGAAGCAGGCTAGTTGCAGTCCGGGGAGGTCAGCAGTTTGGCAGCCTGCGGGATCTTCTGAGCCGCTGGCAGCCCAGTGAAGCTGCCTTGCGGGGACTGGTTCAGGCAGGAGCCCTGGACTGTCTGGAACCCAACCGGCGCAAGCTTTTGGCAGCTCTGCCCCTGCTGGCGACAGCATTTCCCGAGGAAGACTTGCTGGGGCAGGTGCAGGAAACCAGGGAACTCTGGCTTCCGGACTTGCCGGACCTCAGCCCCGATCAGAAGGCGGCGGCAGCGTTCGCCAGCTTGGGGCTCATTCTCAACCGGGATTGGCTGGAACAACGGCAGCCCCCTTGGGATCTGACCCGGGTGCAAGCTGCGGATATAAGCAAACTGCCTCCGGGGCGGCCGGTGGCGGTGGTGGCAGCGGTGGCCAACCGCCGCTACGGCAAAATCACCTTGGATGACTTCAGTACTCAGGTGCAGGTGAAATATGACGGGCCCGTCCCCGCTTTCTGGGTATGGGCCCGGGGCAGAGTCGCTCAGGGAAGTTTAGAGGAGGTAGAACTGCGTCCTCTGGAAGGAGTGTTGGCGCGATGAAGCTGCTGGAGCAAAAGGTACAGGTAGTTGCCTGTTTTGACGGCGCTAATGTCCGGCCCCTGGAATTTAGCTGGCGGGGCCGGCGTTGGCCGGTGCAAAAGGTGGTCAGGACTTGGCAACAGTTTGCCCTCCTGGAAGAACAGGTCCAGGTGTTTCTGGTGGAGACCGGCAGCCGGCTGGCCCAGCTCAGCTACTTCCCCCAGTCAGGCTGGTGGCAGCTGGACAAAATGTAATGGAAAAAAAAGGAGACGTTCCCATAGTTGTAGAATATAGTATATTGGGTAATAGCTGTGATTTTAGACTTTCATGTAGAATAATATATTTGCAAATTATTGAGTGGCAGAAAGTTCCGTGCGAGGGGCATGCCGTATTGTTCGCTTTTGGCAAGGCATACAAAATGAGTTATAGTAACTTTTTGTGAAGTATGAGAGTAGCCTGAGTTTATGAAATGTGATTTGGCAGCGGTATGTCGTTCACCCGTTAAGGTCGAAAGGAACAAAAGCAAAAAATTGAAGGATGTGTAAGCTGGTGAAGCGGAGATTGGCAATTTGGTTTATTTTCTCAGTTAGTTTGATGGTAATTATGTTGTCCGTACCCTTAACTGCCCATGCAGTGCATGAGCTGTCTCACGTTCATGAATTTGTCCCATACCAGTATGTTGGAAATATTACCTCATTTGATGATTCAGGTCACATAATCACAGGGGCACGTGAGTCGCGTTGTGAATGTGGGGCAGTACAGATTGAGCAGGGGAGTTGGAAATTTCCCCATTCAATATGGAAAACTGACATTGGCCATGTGCACGGCACCCACACCCATGAAATGCGTGAAAGCTGTAGGTACTGCGATTACAGCAAAGTTATTACCTATCAGTGTTCAGGCAATCCCTGTGTTTATCCCTATTCGGTAATACCATTACCTTATTAAGTTTTACAGATTCTAAGCTAATTCAATCTTTGGTTCCTTTATAGGGTGATTTTCATACTCTGCTGCCAAATTCCTGACAGAAGCCCTCACCGAACTTGCATCAAGGTTTTCTCAGGGGGGCTTCCTTCATCTGTTAGAGACATGCGAAGTTGACCGCTAGTTGCGCCTTGGGTAGTGTGTAGTATTGTCATGATAACAAAATGATATAGATTCGTGGGGGTCGATGTAATGCAAGTTATGTTCGTCCTTAAGCAGCTCGGTAGGAGTTTACACCGAAGTGTACTGTGGGTGCTGCTATTATCCATGGTAATCGGATTCATTACTGTTGGTTTTGGTCAGTGGTATGCTTCCCGGGAGAATTTGGCTTACGTGGATAATGCCTATACTACCATTGTCGCAATTGATGATAGGGATTTCTGGCGCTCTACTGCCGAGGCTTGGATCCAACTCCCCAGTGGTGTTGATTCAATCATAATCGCGCCAGGCGAAGATTTGGGCGAAGAATTCATCGAGACCAGGGATAAAAGTAATCCTGATCCATATCAGCTTATCCTTGACAAGGTGGATGGTATGGAAATGGTAGTACAAATCGATGATCGTCGGAGTAGTCGGGCCTACTGTCCCGAGGCTGCTACCGTAGTTCACCCCCTGGAGGATATAAATATTGCTACAGGCCGTGAGAGAGCGCTTAGGGCCGGGGGAATAGAGGAACTGGTTTTCATATCCAAACACGGGGATGCCTATAATTACAAGGAATTTGCTGAGGGAATGTCCTCCAGTTGTTTGGTTGGCAAGTGCGTGTCAACAGAGATAATTACACCAGTCACCGGAGATATTGATTGTTGGTGGCTGATGGAGGGCTCAAGGGTTGGGCAGCTGGAATACGCAGCCATATTTGAGATAGATCATAGCCAATCTCCCGCTCTTCACCCTGTTTTTCGGGATTGTAAGTACTACAGACTATATTCCTGGAATATTTGTCCAGATTTTAAGCTCCCTTATACTGTGGGAGAGGATTACTTTCTGCAATTTTCTACATACCCTAAGGCCTATGATCCTGACGATATTTACACTACCGGACTCCGGGCAGTGACGGAAGAAGCTCAGTGGTATCTCGCAACCGGGTCGGTTGACAATTCGATTAATCCGAGAGTTAAGCCGGGATCGGTGCCCTTTACTGAAGAGATGGCAGCCGTCCTTGGGATTTCATACCATGATTCTGGCATTAAATGGGTGTCCGTTGACGGCGCGCCAGGAATCAAACTGGAGGGAAGCGTTCAGGATTTCCTGACCACAGAAGAGGGCGCTCCCAGGGTGGAATGGATCAAACATTGCAATCGTAATATCCACGGCCTCACGGTAATCAGCACCTCTAATCTGTATGCCCTGCCCTCCTTCAACAAGGGGGACGCCTATATTATTGAAGGAAGGAACTTCAGTGACCAGGAAGCGGATACTGGGAGCAAGGTCTGTGTCATCAGCGCCGCCCTTGCGCGGGAAAATGGTTTGGCCCTTGGCGACCAATTGAGTCTCTCCTTTCAGCGAACAGGGTATACGTGCAACAGCTTTGTTTCGGAGGATTATTACAAGCCTGGAGGGTTTACCTTTCACTTTACTGAATTTACTGAGTCTGAGGGTTACCGTATAATCGGGATCTATTCCGCTCCGGCCTGGGACGAGCACTACAATGCCTTTAGCCCCAATACTGTTTTTATCCCTCTCAAGGCGTTACCTGATAATATCCCCGAGTGCCCGAATTATAAGAAAGGCTTAGGAGCCCTGGGAGAACGTGCCGGCATGTTTTCTATTGTCCTCAAGCACGGTAATGAACAGGCTTTCCTGGAACAATTGGGGGATCCCATTCTGGCTCAGAAAATACAGTTCTTTGACCAGGGCTACAGCCGGGTAAGGCCCCAATTGGAAACGTTGAATAGGCAGGCAGGAGGTTTGCTCTTGATCAGCGCTCTGGTCTGGGTAGTAGTTATGGTTTTCTTCTTTCTCTTGCTAACCCGGGGACTGCGGCCGGTCTTGGGCATCATGGTATCCCTGGGGGCGGAACGCCGCCGTCTGCTTTTCTTCCTGCTGAGCTTCATCCTGATTCTAAGCCTCTGCGGGCTGGCAATCGGGGGTACAGCTGGGAACTTTGCCTACCTAAGGGTGATGAATCAAGCTTATAGCAACATCGAAGAGGGGGCCTCGGGATTTGAGGGACGTCCAGATCCAGAACTCCCCGAAGGTGCCCCGGCAGTGAAGCTGATTGAAATTTCCCCTC
>ENA-UOOR01003526-UOOR01003526.1-fermentation-metagenome-genome-assembly--contig:-NODE-3526-length-13667-cov-2.867837_pt1 | contig 13667 bp, 13 predicted proteins | sample MGYA00245780_ERZ724029 | MGnify/ENA primary metagenome ERZ724029 (study PRJEB28704, sample SAMN03018315) | fermentation metagenome | biome: anthropogenic terrestrial biome; feature: soil; material... | reverse complement strand
CTAGTCAATTAATTTGCTTTACTAAAATACTTATTTTCTTTTATTTAATATAAATAATAAAAAAATGGCTAACCAATTTAGTCTAATTAGATTTAAATTAGTTAGCCTGTGAATTTAATATTAATTTTCTTTTGCCATTTCTACATTTCCATCGAATTTCTGATTAATAGTTGAGAACTGTCCCCACTTTCCCCTTTCCACTTTCATGAGAACTGTCCCCACTTTCACATTTCATGAGAACTGTCCCCACTTTCAAAAAAAACAAAAGCCTTATAAGAATTTCTTCTTATAAGGCATAATTATACTATCTTCTGAATCCTCTATTGTTGTTCTGCTGTTTTCTTGCTCTTCTACAATCAGCACATCTCTGTGGTTCATTTTCGAATCCTTTTTCTTTGTAGAACGCCTGTTCTCCCTCAGTGAATACGAATTCTTTTCCGCAATCTTTACATACTAATGTCTTATCTGCCATTTCAACATTCCTCCTTTTATAATTAAGATTTAAACTCTGATTCACATTACGTTCCTAAATAAAGAAGGGAATGTTGTTCATCATATTAAATCTTTTCTCAGTAATTGCTTAATTGCAACTACCTATTAATAATATCACCTTCATTAACAATAATCAATAGCAAAATCATAAATATAATAAGTTTTTTTGATATTTATGTATAAATTAGTATCTACTTTTCCGCTTTCTGAATTCTAACTTTTTTTCCTTTTATGGTAGCATTCTGAAGTGCTTGGAGTACAAATTTTCCCCTTCCATTTAATATATCCACATAAGAAAAGTTTTCCTGAATATCAATAATTCCAATATCTTCGCCAGTGATTCCTTCAATATTTATAATTGCTCCAAGTATATCTCCCGGTCTCATTTTTTTCTTCTTTCCTGCACCAATATATAATTTTGTAATTTCCTTGTTCAACTGAAAATTCTTCTTACTTTTTAGTTTAGGTTTAACATTAATATTTTTCTCAAAAGCTTTTTTCCCAATCTCCACTTCTTCCTCTGATGGGGCTTCTTTTTCAGGTATATTATAACCCGCATACTCCTGAATTTCACTTAAAAGCCTTGATTCATAAGGAGATACAAATGTAATTGCTATACCCTCATTACCAGCACGTCCTGTTCTTCCTATTCTATGGATATAGCTTTCTTTTTCCATAGGTATATCATAATTAATAACATGGGTTATTCCCTCTATATCAATTCCCCTAGCTGCTACATCAGTAGCTATTAAAAACTGGAATTCTCCTCTTTTAAATCTTTCCATGGTATCTAATCTATCCTTCTGTTCCATTCCACCATGTAATGAATTACAGGAATAACCTTTATCCTTCATTCTTTTTGCTACATTGCCAACCTGTTCTTTAGTATTACAAAATATAATACAGCTATCCGGCGCCTGGGTATAAATTATTTTATTTAGAAGGCTGAACTTTTTATTCTCTTCAATTTTGTAATACATTTGATGAATTTTTTCTGTAGCAGGATTTTTAGAGATTATTTCTATCTTCATTTGATTAATCATGTATTTATTACATAATTCTTCAATTTCTTCAGGCATTGTTGCAGAAAACAGCATAGTTACTCTATTATGAGGTAATGTTTTTATAATACTTTCAACTTGCTGAATAAAACCCATATCTAACATTTTATCAGCCTCGTCTATAATAAAATATTTTATCCCCTCTAAATTTATATTTCCTCTTTCTATATGATCTAAAGTTCTTCCAGGTGTACCAACAATAACATGAACCCTCTGCTTTAATTCTCTTACCTGAGTAGTCATAGGCTGTTTACCAAATACAGCAGCACATCTTACTTTTTTAAACCTTCCAATGTTAGAAATGTCCTCTTTTATTTGTACAGCTAGCTCTCTAGTTGGTGTAAGTACTAAAGCTTGAGGATCTTTTTTTTCAATTTCTATTTTTTCACAAATAGGAATAGCAAAGGCTGCTGTCTTTCCACTACCAGTTTGTGATTTTACTATAATATCTTTATCCTTAAAGACAAAAGGAATAACTCTTCCTTGTACCTCAGATGGCTTTTCATATCCCAACTTTTCTAAAGCTTTTAATATTTCTTCACTTAAATGCAAAGATTGAAAATCAAAATCTTCCATAATTTTTTACCTCTTATATTTTCATTATATCTTTAGTAATATGTATTCTTTTTCTCTGGATCTTTTCCAAAATACTGATAATAATAGCACTTTAGTCTTCCATTATAAAGTTTTCTATTTTTGTCAGACTTTTTACCAAAACATTTTTCAAACCCTTCATAGGAAGTTATTACAAAATATGACCAATCATATAAGTTTTGGAATACCTCTCCCATAACCTTATATAAAGCCTCAACCTCCTTTAGTTCTCCAATTCTTTCACCATAAGGGGGATTTGTTATAATAAATCCATATCTTTTCTTAGATGAAAAATCTTTTACATCAAGTTTTTGAAAGGAAATATACTCCTCTACCCCCGCTTTTTTAGCATTTACTCTTGCGGTTTGCAGCACTCTGCCATCAATATCTGAAGCCATTATTCTAAACTCTTTATCATTAATAGAATTTCTAGCATATTTTCTTATATCTTCCCACAAATCCTGTGATATTATGTCCCACTGTTCACACACAAAGCTTCTATTAAGTCCTGGAGCTATATTTTTTGCTATCATGGCTGCTTCAATAGCAATGGTACCTGAACCACAAAATGGATCTGCTAATAATCTTGATGGCTCCCATTTACTTAAAAGTACAAGAGCTGCTGCCAAAGTTTCCTTCATTGGAGCTACTCCAGCCATTTCCCTATATCCTCTTTTATGCAATCCTGGCCCTGTAGTATCAAGTGTTAAGGTTACTATATCCTTAAGTATGCCTACTTCTATTTTATACTCAGCTCCATCTTCTGAGAATAAATCTCTTCTATACTTTCTCTTCATAGCTTCAACTACAGCTTTTTTTACTATAGATTGGCAATCCGGAACACTAAAAAGTTTTGACTTTACAGACTTGCCCACTATATGCATAAAACCGGTTATAGGTATAATATCTCCCCAGTTTACTGCCAAAGTTCCCTGAAACAACTCTTCAAATGTTTCAGCTTTAAATTCCGCCATTTGTATAAGTACTCTATCTGCTGTTCTAAGCCACATATTACAAGTGACTATGTCCATTTCATCTCCTTCAAAAGTTACCTTACCATTTTCTATTTTTAAATCATCATATCCTAATTCCTTTAGTTCGTTAGCTACTACTTTTTCAAGGCCAAAGGTCGATGTGGCAATTAATGTGTAATTCATTCTATTCTCCCCTATGCAAATTAAATTGAGAACTGTCCCTAAGATTAAATTGAGAACTGTCCCCAAAATTAATTAAAATTACTAAGATTAAATTTTAAATATTTTTACTACTTCCTTAGCTTCAATTTCCTTTGATGTTTCCAGCTTATCTAAAAGCTCAAGAATACTTGTTTTTACTTCTATTTTAGTGTTTGGATATTTTTTAATATCTTTTATATAACCTTTTACTTTATTTACTTTAACCTTGCAATGGAAAACTGCTAATACTTTTAATTTAAGTAATTCTAAGTAGATATCTTTAAATTCTTCCCATTCATCAAAGGAATTAATATTTGTACATATTGATTTTACTACATCTTCTATAGCATCTTTTATTTTCTTTATGTTGCAGTCATATATAAAATCTATAGAATCTATATCCTTAAAGCTATAAGCTATTTCCTTCATTAAAGAGCTTATTATAATTTCTGCCTCATCTGATTTAAATAATTTATACAATTGTAAAAAGCAGTCATTATAATATAGTCTATTCCTAAGAAAACTTAGATAAGTCTCAAAGTCCTCCGCATTATTCCCAAGCTCTATTTCAAATAATATTCTAAAAAATATATTCCATTGAAAATCTTTATTTATAGATTTTAATATACTATTGCCTATAATATTAGAGAATTCATCCTGAAAATGTATTTCCCTTTCAAATTTTATCTCACAATTAAAATCCACCTTATTTTTGGCAATATCATTTAACCTAGATAATATTTTTATTAACGCCTTATTATAATCCTGTGAATTCTCGGTGTTGTTTTCTCTAAAAATATATTTAACTATTTCATTACATGATTCCTTAAAATCTATAATAAAACCTATACTTTTTTTCATTTTCACAGAAAAAATATCATAGACTATTTTCGCAACCAAAACCTCTAATTGATTCTTTCTAACACTGGGGTCAATGGTGTTTTGCTTGTTAAACTGATTATATATAATTAAAAGCTGATTATCTATCATAGAAAGATTTTTTTTAACTGATCCCATTATATCCTTAAGAAATTCATCTGCAATAATGTAGTTATTATTTTTATAAATTATTTTGTGCTCAATTTCTCCCCAAAATACATTAACCAAAGATTTAATTTGAAGTTCAAAATTAAATACTTCATCATTATATTGATAAGTACCATCTATTCTGTATATTTCAAATCCATTCTTTTGTTCCTGTGGCTGCTTTCCACTTAGCTTTAATTTTATATTTTCTTTCTCTTGATTATAGTAATATCCATTAGAATCTTTTTTATTAAAGTGCTTTTTTAGCATTTTGTATATCTTGTTTTCATCTTCAACAAATCTACATTCAATTCTAATTCCAATTAGATCTGAAAGATTTGAAAAAAGTTCCTCCAAAGATTTATATCTTTTATAATAGTTATTTCTAAGTATTTTTTCCTTTAAACTTGAAGCTGATTTTATTCTAGAATTTACACTTAAATATCCATCATTATTTAATAATAATATCTCCTGAAAATATAATTCTATATCCTTGCAGGCAGCTTCCAACCTTTCTTTTGAGTTTTCTAGATATTCCCCTGATTTTTCTATAAAATTAAACATCTTCAGTTCCATAAAATTCCTCCTGATGACCATATGATCATAAGTTATCTATTTTAATTTACATAATAATAATATCACTCCATAATTATAAATAAAATAGAAATAAGTATAACAAATCTAATTTCCCTTATCCAAATCTAATTCTTCTATTATAAACCTATCAAAATCTAATTCTTCTACAAAATTATCTTCATTAAAAGTAGTTTTAGTTCTTTTATTGAATTCCTCTATATTTGTTGGCAGCCAGTATGGCTTTGGAATGTCGAACTTATTACATAACTCTATAATACATGCCTTTAAGTTTTCCTGGTAGTTTCCTTCAATATCAGATGCAGCCACTTCATCTTTTATAATTTTATTGTCCTTAATTAATTTCCCCCATATTTTAATCATGTTTTCCTTGTTTCCTCCTGATTTCAAGAATAAAATTTCCTTTATTGTTATTCATAAGTTTATCATATATATTGATAATAATTCAATTCCAGGATTTTTAAATAATATCATCTTCAGAATAATTAATTACATGTGAAAAGGAGCAATTTCAAAACAATTATTTTAAAGCTGCTCCTTGCCTATTATAGATTTTTTAATCTTATTTTTTTAAAATATATAGCTTGCCATTTCTAGGTTTTAAGAACCATTCACCTTTAAATCCTTTTCTAATAAGTATCTTTCTTATTTCATACATTGTGCCTGCATGACTTACGATGAGTATGTTTTTATCTTCCTCTTTTAATATATCATTAACAATTTCATTGATTCTTTTTAAGCTGGCCTTTTTCCCCTCTGGTTGGGTAATACTATTTCTAACCCATGCTATTCTATTTAGTAGTGACCAAATATAATATGGCAATGGTATATTAGTTTTTATCCATGCCGCTGTAGAAATTTCTCTCAATTTATCTGTTATCATTATGGGGCCATGGTATACAGTTTTTGCAGTATACACAGCTCTTGGTAAACTACTGCAATAACATTTATCCCATTCTTTATCTATAACAATCTCATTTTCAATAACTTTTGCTATATCATACTCCGAAATATATTTATTATACTGCTCAGATGTCATAAAATTTGTTCTTCTTAAATCTACTCTAAAATGTCTTACAAGCCCTATTTTCATATTTCTTCCCCGCTCTATATTGTAAATTATGTTTCCATTCAATCTATATAATTTGCACAAATGGAAATTATATTCATAATCTAAAATATTGCTTTCTATTACACAATATTGGCTATGAATAATTGAAAAGCATATGTCTAATAATAATATAGAGTCTAAATTAGGGAGGGTTTATATATGTCCGTTAAAAAAACCATGAAAACAATAAATCAGTCTGCTGAAACTTCTACTAATAATAGTAGAAATGCAAAGAATGGTTACATGAATAGAGGAAATTCTAGTAAACAATACGCTGAAAATGGAACTAGAAATAAAAATTAAAATCTTGAAATGAGGCTGTGGCACTAAGAATAAATATTACAATATTATTGTATGTAAATCCCTTAATGCCGCAGCCTCATTGCTTAAAATGTCACTGAATTTCTCAAAAATTATACCAACTAAGAATCATACGCTCAACAAAAAAGTGCTTACTTTTTACAAAAATCTCTTTTCCTAAAGATGGATCTTAGAAGTACCAACCATGCCCAAGACATTGTTAATGAAGGAACCGCTGCTGTAATTATGGCTTCCACTGGTGGCATTTTAGAAAATGCTAATGGCCCAAAAAACATTATAAATGTAACTAATATAGTTAGAAATAATGCAATACGCTCAAACATATTGGACGGCGGCGTAAAGAAAATCTTAGTAATATCAATTTTTACTTTCATATTTACATCAGCCTTCATATTTACATCAACCTTCCTATTTTATCTTCTACCAATTCAATTATCCTTCCTGAATGTATTAAATCCCTTAAAGTATTTATGTGTGGATAAAGAAAAATATCTTCTTCCATTAGAGGTACTGTCAATGCAATTTCATCTAGTACTGCCTTGGAAGCTTTCCCTGGTGATAATTTTTTATCAATGAATTGATGAGCCTGGAATACGGATAAAAGTTCTATTGCTAATATAAATTCAAGTTTATCTACAACTTGTCTTGATTTTTTACAGGCATTATATCCCATAGCTACATAATCTTCTTGATTTCCGCAAGTTGGTATTCCATCTACTGTTGCGGGATGAGATAAAATTTTCATATCATTTAATAAACCTGCCTGAGTATATTGAGGAATCATTAATCCGGAATTTAGCCCTGGCTTTTTTATAAGAAACCAGGGATACTCGGAAATACTGCCATCTACTAATCTATTGTTTCTACGTTCTGACATTTTTCCAAGCATAGTGGCTGCAATACAAGCAGAATCCATTTCTATGCCTACATAGGATGAATCCGCATTACACCCTGATATAGCTTCCCCGTCATCACCTTCTGGCCAAATAATTGGGTTATCGCAGCAGGAATTCATTTCTATTTCTACAGTTTTCAAAGCATCTTTTAATGTTTTCTTTGCAGCTCCATGTAGTTGTGGTATACACCTAAGTGACAATGCATCCTGAAGGCGATAATCTTTAAAATGCTTTGCAATTTCTGAATCCTGAAGTATTCTTCTTACATTACTAGCTGTTTTTGACTGCTCATCATGAGGGCGCACCTTCATTAAACGTTCATCAAAGGCTTTAACCGTACCTTTTAAAACTTCTAATGTCATAGCTCCTATTATATCCGAAGTTTTTGCTGCATTCAACATATCATATAATGCTAAAGAAGCAATTGCTGTTACAGAAGTGGTTCCTGAAACAAGTATTAATCCCTCTTTGGAAGATAGTACTGTTGGTTTTAAGCCTGCCATTTCTAACACTTCTTTAGAACTTCTGAGCTGTCCTTTAAAATATGCCTTTCCCTCTCCAATTAATACTAAAGCCATATGTGCTTCTGGAGAAAGATATCCTACAGATCCTTCTTTAGGTGCAAATGGGGTAATCCCTAAATTTAAAAATTGTCTATACATCTCCATTGTTTCTATACGTGCCCCAGAAAATCCTTGTCCTACATTTTGAAGTACCATAAGCATAGTGCCTCTAACTTCTTCAATTGATAAAGGATCCCCAACTGATGTTGAATGTGATAGTATTATATTTCTTTGAAGTTTTGAAGCATCTTCCTCAGATATTACCTCTGTGCAAAGTGCACCAAATCCTGTGGTAATACCATACATAACTCTTCCTTCTTTAACCCATTTTTCTACAAGCTTACGGGATTTTTTTACTCTTTCACAATACTCCTCTGAAAATTCAACCTTAGCTCCAAAACGGGCTACAGCAACAAATTCTTCTATATTAATTTTGCCTCCAAGAACAACCTTTTTTATATCTTTAGCACATAAATTATCCGTCAATGTCTTTTCCTCCTCACATTATATAGAAAATTTTAACTTCTTAACATGTCTTCTATAACTATTGCTCTATATCATCAATGAAAAACATTTTAATTGATGAAATTACCTGCAGTGTAAATATGAATAACACCATGAAGCCGCCTGCCGCCGCTAAGTATTTAACTCCATCGACTCCTTGCTCACCGCCTCCATATGCCACCATAAAGAATGCTATAGCTCCAATTGAAACACCCCATAATATTTTCTGCCAAAGAGGAGGTTCTTCATCATGTTTTGATCCTTCCATGCATAAGGATGCAATGGTTGTAGTCATAGCGTCTGCTGATGTAGCAAATGAAATAATTAAGGTTAGCATTACAACAGGTACTATTATAGCCCCTAAAGGAAGATTCCCTAAAAAGGTCCATAAGCCTGATACTGCCCCATTTTGTTTTATAGTGGATATTAAATTAATTTTTCCACTCTGCTGCCACTTAATAGCAGTAGATCCCCATATTCCAAACCATACAAAGTTGAAGGTAATACCCAATTGATTATCATAAATTGACGAATAGTTCTTCCATAGGATATCATAGCAAGGAAAATTCCCATAAGTGGTGCATATGCAATCCATATAGCCCAATCATATAGTGTCCACCACATAACCAATGCTTCTCCGCCAATATCGCCTGGATCAAGTCCCCACTGCCAAAAGTTTTGAAGCCAATATCCAAGCCCAGATGTAGAGGTTCTACAAATGTATATAGTAGGTCCAATAATGAATAAGAAAATCAATAAAAAATAAAATATCTTTGAGTTAAAATCTGCTAGCCATTTAATTCCCTTATCTATACCTGAAGATGATGCAACAGTAAATGTAGCTGTTATTAAAATTGATAATATCAACCAAACAATTGGTCCCTGTTTAATTCCATAAGAAATCTCCAATCCAGATCCTACCAATGCTAATCCTGCTCCAAGAGAAGACGCTAATCCTAACGCCATAGCTAAAAGTGATAAAGTATCAATAATATTGGGCCATATTCCCTTAGTAACCTTTTCACCAAATAAAGGTATTAATGTTGATGTTACAGATAATGGTTTCTTTTTATTAAAATACATGTATGCTACTATTAATCCACACAAAGAATACATAGCATATGGTATAAAGCTCCAATTATAAAAGCAACGTGCTATGGAATAAATTGCTGCCATAGGGGTACCTGGTTGTACCCCGGTATTTGCCATTTTCCCATATATATTTCCAAAATAAATAATAGGTTCATTAACTCCATATGTAATAATTCCTGTGGCGATTCCACCAGTGAGCGCCATGGCGAACCATGTTGGAAAGGAAAACTTAGGTTTTGCATCTGCTCCACCAAAACGTATTTTACCTAATTTTGAAAAAGTTATTATAGCTACTATAAATAGTGCTACAATAGATACCAATTGATATAACCATCCAAAGCTTTCAAGTGACCATGTAAAAGTGCTTTTTGCCACATCAGTTAAAGCTTTATTATTAAAAATGCCTAAACATGCTGACCCTCCAACTACTATAAATGCTGGCCAAAATACACCTTTTCGGACTTTTTTAAAATTAGCTTCTTTTAACATTTAATCTCCTCCTTATTTTTTATTATTAAACGGTTTCATTTATTATATAGCAAACTTCATGCCATTAAATCTTTGTATTGCTCAAAGCATTGAAAACACTTATGTTACATTCATTAGTTGATTTTATGCTTTATTATAAAATTGTTTATTTACTAAGTTTTCAATAAATTCCGACTAAATTGCTGCAAAATTATTTTGCATTTATCCTGCTAATGTTGTAAACACACGAAAAAAAGGTGCTAAATATTTTAGCACCATGCAACATTTTTTTGCACTATCCATCACATATTCCCAATTTTTTCATTCTATATTGCAAACTCTGTCTTCTCATTCCCAATACTTTTGCACTTTGAGTAATATTACCTTTATTCAATTCAAGGGTTTCTATTATTATTTCCTTTTCAACTCTCTCCATCCTCTCTTCAAATGTACCTGAATTTATTAATGGAAAAAACTTTTTATTAGTAACCTTAGTGATTTTATGTGAAACAAATTTTGATGAGCGCAAATAATCTGGTAAATTATCATATTCTAAAATTGTTTCATCTTCTTGTGCATGATTAAAAGCATATTCAATAACATTTTGTAATTCTCTTATATTACCTGGCCAATCATACATGAGTAATGTATCAAATACCTTTTTATCAATATTCATTTGCTTTCTGTTATATTCCTTACATAGCTGCTTTAAAAAATGTTTTGATAAAATAGGTATGTCTTCCTTTCTATCCTTTAAAGGAGGGATATCAATTTTAATAGTTGAAATTCTATAATAAAAATCCTTTCTAATTTTTTGCTGATTCATAAGTTCATAAAGGTCTTCATTTGATGCAGTTATTATTCTTACATCACATTTAATGTATTTACTCCCCCCTATTCTTCTAAAACGCTTTTCTTGTAATACCCTTAGAAGTTTGGTCTGCATATCAATACTAATTGAATTGACTTCATCTAAAAAAAGGGTACCTTCATTAGCCATTTCAAAGAATCCTTTTTTTGAAACACTTCCTGTAAAAGCTCCCTTTTCTGTACCAAAAAACATACTTTCAAATAGATTACTTGGAATAGCCCCACAATTGATATCAATAAAAGGCTTGTGCCTTCTTGGACTAAAGGAATGTATACTTTGGGCTATCAGCTCTTTTCCTGTGCCTGTGGCTCCTACAATTAGAATACTGGAATTGGTTAATGAAACTTTTTTAGCAAAATGTATAACATCTTCCATGTTCTTAGAGGAATGTATAATATCTTCAAATGTATATAAATGATTTTCAACCTCTGGCTGCTTATCTTCCACATAGTTTTCTAAATTTAAAGTCCTATTTTTAATATTTTTCAATACAGATAAATCACTTTCAAAAACAACAGCACCATACAAATTACCATCTATTTTCAATGGATATCCTGAATTGATTGTAGTTAGCATATTTCCATTCCTCATTTTGAAACGATCGCATCTATTATGAACAGCTTGTTGGGTTCTCAAAACTGTTAACACTGTACTGTACTTTTCCTCTACATCATAAATATCTAGTAAATGTTTTCTTTTAAAATCATCTTTTTTATAACATTCTAAAATTTCACTAGCTGGATTTGCATATAAAAAATATCCATTACGGTCATAAATTTGTATGCCTTCAGCTACCTGTTTTATGGTTTGCTCATAAAAATTCAATAACATGGCATCTTGACTGAAATATAACGAATATCCGTTTTCATCTTTTATTATTTGATATTTAAAAAATATATTCTGAATTTCTACTATTCCACCATTTGGATTAATACAGGTATTTAATACATAGTCTATTTTTTTACCTATGCTATCATTCCACATACTATTTTCAAACCAGCCTTTAAATTCACCAATAGGGATTATTTTTTTTAGTATAAATTCATCATCAGTTTTAAATATCATATCAATCATACCAAATCTAACCTCCATTTATTTATATCTTTAGACAAATTATATCATAAAAAGGTTCTATGCTTAATATTTCGCATAGAACCTTTTTTTATTATTATTATTCTAAGAACATTTTTATATCGTCATCTGCATTAGTTATTCCGCTGATTCCAAAATTCTTAACTAAAACATTGGCTACATTTGGGGATAAGAAGGCTGGTAAAGTTGGCCCTAAGTGAATATTCTTAACTCCTAAATGTAATAATGCAAGCAATACTATTACAGCTTTTTGCTCATACCATGCAATGTTATAAACTATTGGTAATTCATTTATATCTTCTAATCCGAATATTTCTTTTAATTTTAATGCTATAAGTGCTAATGAATATGAATCATTGCATTGTCCTGCATCTAGTACCCTTGGAATTCCTCCAATGTCACCTAAATTTAACTTGTTATATTTGTATTTAGCACATCCTGCTGTTAAAATTACTGTATCCTTTGGAAGCTTCTCAGCAAATTCTGTATAGTAATTTCTGCTCTTAGCTCTTCCATCACAACCTGCCATAACAAAGAATTTCTTTATTGCTCCACTTTTTACTGCTTCAACAATTTTGTCTGCTAATGCAAATACTTGATTGTGGGCAAATCCACCTATTATTTCTCCTTTTTCTATTTCAGTTGGAGGTGCACATTTTTTAGCATGTTCAATTATAGCTGAGAAATCTTTTTCTCCTTTTTCATTAGCTTCTATGTGCTTTAATCCTTCAAATCCTACAACACCTGTTGTATAAACTCTATTCTTATATGAATCCTTTGGAGGAACTAAGCAGTTTGTTGTCATAAGAATTGGTCCATTAAACTTTTCAAATTCTTCAGTTTGCTTCCACCAAGCATTTCCGTAGTTTCCTGCAAAGTGTGAATATTTCTTAAATGCTGGATAGTAGTGAGCTGGTAGCATTTCACTGTGAGTATATACATCTACTCCAGTTCCTTCTGTTTGTTTTAATAACTGCTCCAAATCCTTTAAGTCATGTCCGCTTATTAAAATACCTGGGTTATTTCTAACTCCTATATTAACTTTTGTTATCTCTGGATTTCCATAACTTTCGGTATTGGCTTTATCTAGTAATGCCATACCATCTACCCCATACTTACCAGTTTCCAATGTTAGAGCCACTAAATCATTAACTGTTAAAGTATCATCTAATGTAGCTGCTAATGCTTTATATATAAATCCATGTATTTCATCGCTATCATATCCTAACTGATGAGCATGGCTAATGTATGCAGATAACCCTTTTAAACCATAAGTAATAAGTTCTCTTAGGGATCTTATATCTTCATCTTCGGTTGCTAATACTCCAATTGTCTCTGCTTTTTTATTAAATTCTTCCACATTATCGGCAAACAAAGCAGCTGCATCTGGAAGTTTATCTTCTTCTTCTCTCTTTAATCCAGCAAATGAAAGCATCTTCTTTAACCAGTTTTCATTTGAATTTGATTTTCCTAATTCTCCTCCTGCTTTAATAACCTGCTGTTTTAATTCTTCTCTTAATTGTAAGCCTTTTTTAATTCTTTCTATAAATACATCTCTATCAAAGTTAGCATTGGTTATAGTAGCAAATAAACTTTCCATTACAAATTTATCTACCTCTTTATTTACAATGCCAATTTCTCTTCCTTTAGCACCATATACTGATATTCCTTTTAATATATATATCAATAAATCTTGTGCCTTTGCTAAGTCCTCAGTCTTGCCACATACTCCTTTTATTGTGCATCCTTTGCAGCCTGCAGTTTCTTGACATTGATAACAAAACATACTCATTATTTATTCCTCCTA
>ENA-UOOR01003520-UOOR01003520.1-fermentation-metagenome-genome-assembly--contig:-NODE-3520-length-13705-cov-3.838755_pt1 | contig 13705 bp, 14 predicted proteins | sample MGYA00245780_ERZ724029 | MGnify/ENA primary metagenome ERZ724029 (study PRJEB28704, sample SAMN03018315) | fermentation metagenome | biome: anthropogenic terrestrial biome; feature: soil; material... | reverse complement strand
TATTGAGCGTATTAGATTGACCCCAATCAATCCAATACTTACTATGCCGTCGATGCCCAATCATAGTAAGCCGAAACCCTTTGCTTACATTTTGTACTGTTTAAGCAAGGGGCAACACTTGCGTTTCCATCAATTAGTAGTTAAACCTCGTTATCGGTGCAAACTACAACAACAAAGAGGCTGGGACAAAAGAGAAAAAGTGTTAGATTGATGGCAGTCAATCTAACACTTTTTTGCAGCGCCGTTGTTGTCCGCTTCGGCGGTGCTTTCCACGGGCACACACGTAAGCCGCAGCCCTCGCTACCGCGCGGAATGCCCGCGTCTTACGTTCTGTGCTGTCCCGCAGGAGTCACCGCCTCCGCTACCAACAACAAGTGAACACTTCTAATTTTTTATTTATTGCAAAAGCAAGAATCGCTAAGTGTGCTAAGTCTCCATATAGCAAAAATTTATGGACACCTTTCCTCTGTACCTTAAATTATTTTAGTTTTGTCCCAGCCTTCTTCTCTACTATGATTGAATAACACCACATGCAATTCTTCCGCCCGATTCACCAGTAGGGTCTGTCATATGGTCGTCCTCATTTTCATGAATGACAAGCGCAGTACCTTCCCCATCCATCAAAGAGTGTTCAGCATCTTTTTGTAACGTTACACCTTCTGCCAAGACACTCATAGTTGCAGTACCGTCCTCCGCTACCTCTAAATTCGGTAAATCCCCAAGATGATGACCATGCGGATTATCCTTGCCATGCTCTTTCTGCGTTGGATTGAAATGCCCTCCTGCAGTACCGAAATCCGGCCCTTCGCATTTCCCCACTTCATGTATATGCATACCATGTTTTCCAGCAGGTAAACCACTTACTGTAACCGTTACTTTAACACCATCAGCCTGCTCTTCAAATATGGCTTCTCCTAAACTTTCATTATCCGAACTCATGACTTTCGCAGTCGCTGTTAAAGCAACCGAGCTATCTGATACCGATTGTTGTTCCGCTTTCTCATCTTTATCACCACAACCCACCAAAAAAACACCTAAAGAAATAATCAATAAAGTTGTCAATTTCATTAAATTACCGTTGCCAAAAATCTATAAATATCTATAAATCTTGTTTAATTCCCTGTTCAACGAGTCTGATTTCAAACGCTACAAGTAACCAATCTACTTTCGTTTGATATAACTCTCCGAGGGCGTAAATTCGGATACAACGCATCCTACATATTAACGTTATCTTGTTGGTGATATTATGCTAATTTATATCTAGCAAGATTAATACTTGCATTTAAATTCCTATTAATAGCTAAGCCACAACTATAAACTTGATCTTTGAGTTTTAAGTCTTTCTTAATCTCCCCACAGTGACTACAAGTTTTGGTTGATGGATAAAATCTATCTGCTACTACGAACTCAATTTCTCTAAATTTACACTTATATTGAAGTTGTCGTCTAAATTCATAGTAACTTTGTTTTGAATTAGCTTTAGATAGATGCTTATTTTTCATCATGCCTTTAACGTTTAAATCTTCTAATACAACTCTGTATGGCTTGGTTTTCACTATACATCTTGTCGTTTTGTGAAGATAATTATTCCGTATATTAGTCAATCTTCTGTGGACTTGTCGTATCCGTTTTTTAAGTTTTACGATATTCTTAGTTTTGACATACTCCTTTCCTTTGTTATTTTGTTTTTATTTTCTAGTTACTTGTCTTTGTGGTCATTTTAATCTCTTTTCAATTTTTCTAACTACAGAAGATTTATTTATATTTTTATACACGTTGCCGTCTGAACAAACGGCTAATTTTTTAATTCCAACATCTATTCCTACTAGGGTTATTGTATTTAACACGGAGCGGTGATTGCTCGTACGTTCTAACCCACCCCGCTTTTTCAATAAGTACCATCTTTTTATCTTTTACTTTTAACATACAATTATCATTGTAGAAAGACTTCTTGCCCTTCTTCATGCTTTTATATGTTGGTTTATTTGCTGACCTTTGAAATATTTTTTGTACGCATCACAAGCATCTTTAACCGCCTGTTTTGCAAAATTGTTAGATACTTCATTTAACCAAGACAATTCCCTTTTCTTTAATTGGGGCATTTTTTCCTTAAAACATCTATTTTTGAAATTATCTTCTTGTTTTGCAAGTGTCCAATTATAAATAAATCTTGCTGTTCCTACTGAAGGCCACAACTTTTGTTCTTGTAATTCACTTGGGTACAATCTAACTTTCTTTGCCAGTATCATTCTCTAGCAACTCTCTTTTAAACTGTTTTGCCTATCTTATTTGCAACAATGAGAATCACACTGCAACAACTATAAAATTAACTTATATTTGTATAGATTCATTTAAACTGTATCATCCCCCTTTTTATAAGTTTATCATTTATCAGAATACTCTCGCAACTCATAACTAGGTATTTATTCTCATTACAAATAAAGGGATTTCTCATAAAAACACTGAGAAATCCCTATGTTCCATTAATTTAAAATTTTTACCGTAACTGTTCGAACACCCCAATTACGAGCTTGTCCATCGGAAGGGATAAATACATCAATTTTATTCCCTTTTATCGCACCACCAGTATCAGCAGCTATCGCTTCACCATAACCTTCTACCCACACCTTCGTTCCAAGTGGAATAACGCGGGGATCAACAGCAATCACTTTTAAATTTGGATTTGAACGTATATCTGTCCCATTTGCTGTAATACCTGAACAACCTTTACAATATGCTGTATAAGCTGTTGCGCGCATTGTATATGTCTGACCATTCTGACTTGCTGGAGCACTTACAGCTGTTGTAGCTTGTTTTGTTGTGGCCGCTTTTGTTGAAGCTTGTTTGCTTGCAGGTTTTTGTGCAATACTTTTTGCTGGTTTTGGCTTTGCTGCTGAAGCTTTAACAGCTAACGTTTCACCAACTAAAATTAAATCAGAAGTGAGGTTATTCCATTCTTTTAAATCTTCCACCTTAACATTATAAGATTTAGCAAGACTGAATAATGTATCACCGGCCTCAATAAGATGGTTGTCATCTGTCTTTTCTTCCTCCAGTATTTTTTCCATACTCAAGGTTTGATCAGGATTAATCCATATCGAATCAAATTCGTCTAACTGTTGCAACTCGGCTAAACTCAAATTATAAATAGGTGAGATTCCCCAAAGTATGTTGCTCGTTTGACCAGTATATACTCCCTTAGCAGAAGTAGTACTCCCGAACATCCCCATGCCAAGAGTCATTGCTACAGCTAATGCTATTGCCTTTTTCTTCATAATAAGTAATACCTCCAGTTGTTTTGTATTTTCTGCAATCTGTTGCTAGCACACTAGAGAATTAGGCTCTTAAGTATGCAAACATTATTGTAGAATGCATCTAAATATCACAGGACTTGGACCTGATATTACAAATTATTACTATTTAATCAGTAAAATATACAATTTCAATCAATTTTTTCTCCAATTAAACAATTATATGGAAAATTAAGATCAAATCTCTACAATCTATTTGCATATTTTATATAATGGAAATACAGTTTTTATAGCCGATAAAGTAGAAAAGGAGATGCCTTGAACTCGATTTTATAAAGTGAATTTTGGTTAATGAGTTAAACCTAACGGTAACCGGTTGGCGATTCACACTACTCTAGTTGCTGTAGAAAAAAGGATTTAGCAAATATATCACTATATATACTAATTACGTTTACTCTGTTAATGTAAAATAAATCTTTATTAACCTAATAATTACAATTTATATACTATATGTAATACTTAAAATACAAATAGTTAGGTCATATACTAATTTGAAAGTTGGTGTCCTACTGTGATTCGAGTAATAATTGCAGATGATGAACCGTTAGCTCTTTTAAACATGGAAAAAAAGTTGGAAGAATTTGATTCAGTAGAGGTTGTTAAAGCTTTTTCAACAATTAAAGATTTGCTTGATGAGGCACCGACATTGGATTATCAGGTCGCTTTTTTAGATGTTGAAATGCCAGGTATGGACGGTTTGCAAGTTGCTCAAATATTAAAGGAATGGAAGAAGAATGTCTGTATTGTTTTTGTGACAGCGTATCGAGATTATGCTGTGCAGGCATTTGAAATTAATTCCTTAGACTATTTACTAAAGCCTATTTCTAAATCTCGACTAGAGATGACTATAAATAGGATACATGAACTATTCCAATTAGAGATAGCCCTCCCTACTCAAGTTCAACACAATGAGCCCTCCCTTAGTATACAGTGCTTAGGCGGATTCACTGTCTTACATAATAAGAACATCGTGCATTGGCGAACTGTTAAAACAAAAGAATTATTTGCCTTTCTTTTATCTAATCTCAACAGCCATGTACCAAGAGATACAATCATCGATGCATTATGGGCTGAAACTGAATACAAAAAGGCAAGAGTGCAACTCCATACAACTGTTTCTTATCTACGTACAACTCTCTCAGCGTTAGGGTACTTTAACGTTTTACAGTATGTAAACGGCTGTTATATTTTACAGCTAGACAATTTTCAATCTGATGTCTTGGAATTAGAGCACCTGTTAAAGCACAAAGAGGAAGTCGGAGAGCTAGATGTAGAAAGAGCCGAAGCATTTATTCAAAATTCTCATGGAGAATACATGGCTACATTAGATTACTCGTGGATTCATAGTAAGTCGAATTTCATTCATAACCAAATTACCCTTTTACTAAATTACTTAGTGGAGCATTATAAGACAACCAACAATGTAGAAAAAAGAGAGCGTACTTTACTAGTGATGCTCGAGTACAACCCATATTCAGATAAAATCATCCAAGAGCTTCTTCAACTCTATATTGAAGAGGATAATCGGGCTAATGCAGTAAAAGTTTACAAAGACTTTAAGAATGTCTTATTTACTGACTTAGATATTTTACCTAATCAAGAAACTATAGAATTATACGCAACAATAGCACAAGAGTAAAAATGTAGCTGCCTCTTAAGAGACAGCTACATTTTTTGGTTGATTTAGAGAATTATTTACCGATTCGGGAGAAATCCTCCACCACGCGTATACAGTTTCTACCTGATTGTTTCGCCTCATACAATGCCTGATCCGCAATCGCTATCAACTGATTCGGGTCACAAATAGAGGAAGAATAAACGGTAACGCCTGCCGACAAGGTAACTGGACGACCACTTGGATTATCCGCTTGCGCTTGTTTAACTCGCAATTCCTCAGCTAATTTAACGGCATCTTCAATTGCTGTATAAGGTAAAATAATTAAAAACTCCTCTCCACCATATCTAAAACAACTACCCTGTACACTTTCTTTCATTTTGTTTGCAAAAGCTTTTAAAACCTCATCCCCCACTGTATGCCCATATGTATCATTGACACTTTTAAATTCATCTAAATCTATTAAAATAATGGCATGTGGCACTTTTTCTGTAATTAAATTATTTAATACTTGATCCATGCTTCGGCGATTCGGAATACCTGTTAAGGAATCTAATTTTAACTGGTTAGTTAATTCCTTAATTTTATTTTGTGAATCAGCTCTTACCTTTAACATGACACCTTTCAAGTCGCACGCCTCTGCATACCAGTCATTCACTAATTGTAAATCGTTAATTCCACAGCCCTCTTGTCCAATTTTAACAATATCTTGTAGAGGTCGAATAATCTTCAACACAAACCACAGTACCAACATGAAAACGGCTGCTACCATTAACGATAAAGGCAGAATTATTTTCTTTAAGAACACACTAACAGAGACAACACGCTCTTTTTGTAACTGATTTACTGCCTGTTCAAGCCTATCCTTTACTAATACTTCAGTTGGTGAGTTTTGTAATGACTCTTGTGTATTAATTTCAGCTATATCAGAAACTTCCTCTATAAAAGCTTCCTGTAAAGCATGGTTAGGCTGTGTTAGCATTTCACTGTAACTTTTATAACTAATCCAAATACTGATACTTGATGTAACGAGTACAACAATTATTATCATACTAACAATGACAAACGATAAATTTAACTTAAATTTCTCCACAATAGATCATTTCTCCCATTGAGATGATATTTTGCTAAAGCTATATATAATAAGTTCAATTCTCATATTAAAAGTTTTTATTTCATCATCATACGTCATACCTCTTAAAAAATACTTAACAACTAATCATTTTAACCTCTGTAACCTAAAACATAATTACTCAAAAAGCACTAATAATGTGTGAAAATCTTCAATTTATATACATAAAGTTTTCTTTATAGCGAAATGCATATTTTCTTTTTCTTTATTTCATGGCATGGTAAAACTATACAATCTAATATTTTACTTACAGGAGGCTTTATATTGGCGTTGAGAAAACCTATCGTCAAACATTTGCTAGTTATTTTTATAATTTTTATCGTCCTAACGATCTTCCGACTTCTCTGGCTTGCATATTTTACACCTTCTAATAATCAGCCCATTGCACAAGCAGGTATTTTAGATATGCGCCATCAAACTTTATCGGAAGATGAGATCTATCAAATCAATGGTGAATGGATTTATTATCCTGAAGTATTGTTAAAAACAACGAACAGTAATCAGACAATCAGTTCTATCGAACAAACTGTCCGTAAAATTCCTATGCAAAAGGGTTCAGCAACAAAACAACATTTTGGTACATATCGTGTAAAAATCTTATTAAGTACTAATACCCATTCAAATCACCGTTATGCAATACGAGTTCCTGCAATCTCTACTGCATCAGCGCTATATATAAACGGGAAACTTGCAGGACAGTCTGGAATGGTGTCTACAAATCCCAGCACTCATAAAGGACAGGCAGCTCCTTACACTGTATATTTCACTGAAGAGCAGTCTGAAATTGATGTCATTTTACATGTTTCCAATTTTGATACGCCCTCAAATTTGGTTATAGATAAACGTCTTTCTTTTAGCTCTGCTTCAGCCATGATGCACCATCAATTCATTACACAATTATCCCTTGTAGCTATCGCTATGTTGCTTATTTTATTTGCGTTATTTAGCATTCTTGTCTTCCTCTTTATTTATCGTAAAAAAATCGTATTATTGTTCACCGTCGGTTTTCTTTTACCTTTAGCTGACGAACTTATTACTTATGATCGTTCCATACTTGATTGGTTACACTTGGATTATGTATGGTCATTAAAGCTGTCCAATCTTATTTATCTTGGCGCTTCTTATTTCTTTGTGCAGTTTATTCGCGTCTTGTTAGTGCAATATCAACAAGCAAAATATTTCCGATGGTTTACAACATTGTATGCTATAGGCGCCCTGCTTATTATCCTATTGCCTATTCAATTGCTACACACAGCTAACTTGGTCTTCTTTATGCTTTATGTCGTGTCATTTTTATATGTCATTGTACTAGCATTAAAAGAGTACATAGGTATTCAAGAAAGTTCGGCTTTTATTGCTTTTACAGCTATTGGCACAACAAACGGTATTATTTGGGGCCTTATAAAAACGTATTTTGTTTTAGATATCCCGTTTTACCCATTAGACTATTTAATGATTGCACTGGGCTTTGCAGGTTATTGGTTTAAACGCTTTTATGAAAACCAACAACAGATTAATCTGCTAGTTGCCAAATTACAAAAAGATGGGGAAATGAAGGATGAGTTTTTATTAAGCAATGCACAAAAGCTTTGGGACCCTATGAATAAAATGATTACTTTAGGACAAACAATTTATGATAATCCAAACAATTGCTTTGTGACGGAAGACAAGCAGAATTTAAAATATTTAATTGATATAGGACGCAGCATGTCCTTTACGCTCAATGACATCGTGGATTATACGCGATTAAAAGATGAAAATTTACATCTTCATAAAAAGAATGTCCGTATTCAAGGCGTGGTTTCAGGTGTATTTGATATGCTACGTTTTATTGCTGTAGGAAAACAAATTCAAATGACATCTTCTATTGCAAGAGACTTCCCTCTTGTGCTAGCCGATGAAAAACGGCTTATTCAAATTCTTTTCAATCTGCTACACAGTTCTATTAAAAATACCAACACTAGTTCGATTGAAATTAGCGCAACAATAGAAAGAAATATGGCCGTAATTCATATCAAACTGACAGAGTCTGGAACGAACCATTCTGATATTAGTCTTCACGAACATCTTTTTTCTTCTGACAAAGGGCTTGCAGATAATGAAGAAATTCATCTTAGTTTATTGGTTTCTAAGCAACTAATTGATTTACATGGAGGATCATTACTAAATAAAGGAGCTGATTTTCTTTTTACTATCCCCATTGCGGATGACATGGTAGAGATGGGACAAGTAAATGATGAACGACCAGAGGATATTCATTTACAGGAGAACAACACGCAGTTAAAAGCTTCTCCTACTGAAAAGCAGTTTAAAATTTTAATGGTCGATGATGACCCTGTAAATTTAACAATGATGCGAAGTTTATTTTCTGCTACAGAATATAACATTACAACCATTACAAGTAGCGAAAAGGCACTGGATTTATTGCGTTTGCAAAGATGGGATTTAGTCATTATTGATGCCATGCTCCCATATATTTCTGGCTATGCTTTAATTGAAAACATTCGACAGCATTATACCTTACTAGAGCTACCAATTTTATTGTTAACTGCTCGAAATAATCCTGAAGATGTGTATACTGGGTTTGCGCATGGGGCCAATGATTATGTAACGAAACCCATTAATTCTTTGGAACTAAAAGTACGTTGTCGAGCTTTAATTGATTTAAAATATAGTATCAATCAGCAGCTACATTTGGAAACCGCTTGGCTTCAAGCACAAATACAGCCTCATTTTTTATATAATACGCTTAATACAATAGCCTCACTGAGCACAATTGATCCAGATCGAATGATTGACTTAATGCACCATTTTGGAAAATATCTCCACGCAAGCTTCGATGTAAGGAATTTACAACGCGTTGTACCACTTCGCGATGAACTTGAACTCGTCCGTTCATACCTTTATATCGAACAGCAACGTTTTGGCGAACTATTACAAATTGATTGGGATATTGATGAACAGATTGATGTTGAGATTCCTCCAATTTCATTGCAAACGCTTGTAGAAAATGCATTACGACATGGTGTATTAAAACAAAAAGGTGGCGGCACTGTCTGTATTCGAATTAAAGAGCTTGCTGATTATGTGACCGTCAGTGTAATTGACAACGGTATTGGTATCGATGCCACGACATTAGCACAATTGCTATCCGATACGAATACAACAAGTAGAGGTATTGGACTACGCAATACGGACCTCCGCCTCAATAGAATTTATGGTCAAAGGTTACAAATCAAAAGCACACCAAATGAAGGCACAACCATCACCTTCCACATCCCCAAATAATAGTAGTGCCAGTCACTCACACAATTCTTGCAACCGCTCAAGCACAAGACGCAAAAAACCCTCGCATCAGCGAGGGTCGCGGCAGTGCCAGTCACTCACACAATTTATTACCAAAGCACAGGTTTTGCTACCATCAGCCATAGCATAATCAGCAATAATACAATATATATCCATGCTTTACGCTGTAACAATGAAGCAAATTTTTGCTGATGATAGGCGGGCGTATCGAACGTGCGAATAGTTGGCTTAAAGGCTCTAGCTAAAAAGACAATCGAACCACCCATCACAAGAAATGTTAGGATTACCCACGAGGTTGTCCATGGATATCCTCCACGCCACATTAATAAAATACCCGAGGCAACTAGCACATGCCCCGCGTGTTTAACGATCGTAATTGCACCTTGAAATACTTGGATATATGGTGGCATTTCAACATGTGCAGCTGTACGCATTTTCTTAACAATTACTAAAACAACAAATAATGGCCCAATCGAAAGGACTGCACTTAAAATATGTATATATAGAAGAAGTGTATAAATCGATAGCATATTGCATACTCTCCCTTTAACAAGTCTTACTCATTATAGCATTCCCCTTTGCGTTCTCTCATAATAATTGTGAATCCTTTGTAAATGCAACGTGAATCATTGTTAAATTGTTTGAAATCTGAACAAAGAGGGTATGGATTATAGTAACATGCACTTATAGAAACAAAAAGGAGTGATTCTTATAGGAATTCATCAATTTTTTACAAGTCTTAATGATTTAGAACGTATTATTCGTTGCCCGGGCCGCTTCAAATTTGAAGAACATAATGTAGCTGCACATTCTTGGAAAGTCTCACAGTATGCCATGTTCTTTGCAACACTGGAAGAAATGAATGGCGCTACAGTGAATTGGAAATCGTTATATGAAAAAACCATCAATCATGATTTCGCTGAAGTATTTATCGGAGATATTAAAACCCCCGTAAAGCATGCTAGCCCAGAGCTAAAACAAATGCTTGCACATGTGGAAGAAAAAATGATGGAAAAATTCATTATGAACGAAATCCCTAAAGAGTTTCAAGACATCTTTTTCGAACGCATGAAAGAAGGAAAAGACGAAACACTAGAAGGTCGTTTACTTGAATTTGCAGACAAATTAGATCAATTTTACGAAGCCTTTGCAGAATTAAAGCGCGGCAATACCGACATGGAATTTGTCCACATGTATCAAACGGCACTATCGAAGCTTTTATTGATTCCTCTTCCAGCAACAGTTCGTTATTTCAGAACTGAAATATTAAAAGATGCTGTAAAAGAAAAAACACATATTGATATACAAGCGCTCACAAATGAAGTATTAGACACAAACAAATAACGTGCATGTACAAGTTTTCCGATGAATTGATCGACGGAAGGCTTTTTTTATTTCCTAAAAAAAGTCGTATAATAGGAGTGATAGGAGGGAAAATATTGTCACATGAATGTTCAATTGTAGAAGATTTACTACCTTTATATAAAGCACATGGCCTCCAAGCCGATACGACCGAATTTATTGAACAGCATTTAGCTACATGTAAATCATGTCAGCAGTTGGCCACTACACAACTATCCACTAATCAAAACTTATCAATGAAAAGCACATTAACTTTTTTTCATCTTGTTTTTATCGTGCTGTCTTTTATGTTTGCCCTTAATTCATCTTTACTTGGCAATCATAAAAGCTTCGTCATACTATACGGTCTATTCGGTTGCCTAACTTATTTATTTTATAAAAACATTTGGATTGTCTTTGCCATAAGCTCTATACCTGTGTTCGTCTGGGCCATTATTAATAATTTTAGCAATCCACTCTATATGAAGGACTTCTCTTTTATCGATATTGGTTCACTTATAGTGGGTGCAAGCTATATAGCCCTTTTACATACCATATTTGCCCTACTCGGTGCCGCTTTTGCCATTGTTTTACGTAGGCTTTGAAATGATAAAAGCATCTCTCCATACGAAAGATGCTCATTTATCATTCTCATTTTTAAGCTTTTTTGACGAACTCTGATTTTAGTTTCATTGCACCGAAGCCGTCAATTTTACAATCAATATTGTGATCGCCTTCAACAAGACGGATACTTTTCACCTTTGTTCCAATTTTTAATGTTGAAGAACTTCCTTTTACTTTTAAATCTTTAATAATTGTTACCGCATCACCATCTGCTAACAACTTGCCATTTGCGTCTTTTACAATGAGTGTATCTGACTCCTGCTCTGTTGCATCAGTGCTCCATTCATGTGCACATTCTGGACAAACAAAATTTGTGCCATCCTCATATGTGTATTCAGAATTACATTTCGGACAATTTGGATATGCTGCCATCTCTGTTTCCTCCCTTTATTTTTCGTTAGATAAATGATTACGCTCCTATCTTTACACACTTAGTCTGATTTCGCAAAGGTTGTTCGTATTTTTTGTTCGCATTTGTGAAAAATATATGAAACAATGCCTTATTATCCAGCTGTTTTTCCAACATTACTTTTGGATTTACAATATGTGCCCATTGACTTTTTTTCATAAACCATCTTACTTGCAACTTTGTTTAGCATGCCTTATTATATCCTTAAAGGCTGCATTGTTCGTATAATATTAAGTTTTAACCTTTAAGCTGTAAAAGGGAGTTTTATTATTGGAGTTGGAATGACGGGCCTCACACCAAGGTGCATGAGGATAAGCAGGAAAACTTCTGCGAACACCCACTTTGAGGAGTGGTGGTTTAAAACTTTCTATAATAACTACGGCATACGCGGCTTTTACTCTAACTTAGATGTACCAAGGGTTTAGAGCTATTTATGAAAGTTTAAAAACCATTTAAAAATATTACCAAAACATCACTTGGTGTTAAATTGGTGTTAAAATTCACGATAATTAATGATAAATAATAGCACAGACCACTCAACTGGGTGGTCTTTTTCTTATCTCCGCACAATACAAACTCTTATACGAGACTCTATTATGGCGTTCTTCTTATCAACAGTTTTATTAACATCTGTGGATGGCAATCGGTCCACATTTAGCTTATGGTCCGATTCTTGGACCGAAAGAAAATCAAAAATCGATAATTGTCCTTGTTGCTCCATATATTCAAAATGAGTCATCTTCTATTTCCCCTTTCACCATTCAAGCCAATTTTCTAAATTTGGTCTACTACATATCTCTGAATGACTATCCCTTTCCTCTAACCAGTTATAGAAAGGCACAGGACGTTCTCTATCTGCTGTTTCTTCTATAGATGATGATTTACTAAGCTTCATACTAGAACGCTCTACAGCCTTGTTATATGCTCCTGTGAATACGGCTCTTAATGTGCTAGTAACTGTTAAAATACCTTCTTTAATATCCATAGCAATTTTAAATAGCACGTTCTTAGCTTTTATAAATTCATCCACAGAATTTACTTGTGAAGCTAATACAACCTTGTGTAATTCATCTTTCAAATTGTCAGCTAATGGCAAGCTATTCATGAAGTCAAATAGCATCACCTGGTACTCGTTCATACATTCTTTTTTCTTTTCTGCTTGCAAAGCCAATTCATTACCAAGACTCATAATATTATTTGCTTGTTTAGAACTTAAAAGATTAAAAGAACTAGATGGTTGGTTTTCAGATTGTGGATGGCAAACCTCGTCATTACTAGCTTCATCGGCTGTCATTCGTTGGGACACGCTCGATGGGACATAAGGTAAAATGCGATAAATACTAGCCCCTTTGATGCCGTTTAATTTCGTTCCAGGTACTTTTTCAATGATGCCTAATGACTCTAATTTTTTTACGCTACGATAAACTGTCTTCGTGCTGATCTCCAATGCATCAGCAATTGTAGATGCTTTTAAATGACATGCCCCAGTATGTTCTAAACTATGAGAAGCAAGTTTATAAACGATGGCACGCTCTGATTCTGTTAGGTCATAATAGTGTACCGCCATGTGGTCTTCCACACTCTTATCCATATCCGCTACTGAATCAAATGTTGTGTATTGTGCTAAGTATTCAAATGCCATCGTTTTCACCTCATTCCTATTAAGTCATACTTCATTCTCTCAAGGAATAATATACAACTAAAAATTCACAAAAGCAACTATTTTATTCCTTTTTAGTCATAAATCATTTTATTTCGGAATGAAATAGTGTAATATGGATATATAAATAATATTTTATTAGGGGTGATAACATGGGAATGGCAACAAAAATTAAGATGTTAATGGCTGCTAAAGATTTGAACATCACGCAATTAGCTGAAAAAATGGGAACGTCACAATCAAATTTATCCAAAAAATTAAAACGTGATAATTTCAGCGAAAAAGAATTACAAGAAATAGCAGATAT
>ENA-UOOR01003518-UOOR01003518.1-fermentation-metagenome-genome-assembly--contig:-NODE-3518-length-13707-cov-13.602915_pt1 | contig 13707 bp, 14 predicted proteins | sample MGYA00245780_ERZ724029 | MGnify/ENA primary metagenome ERZ724029 (study PRJEB28704, sample SAMN03018315) | fermentation metagenome | biome: anthropogenic terrestrial biome; feature: soil... | reverse complement strand
AGCTAATGCTCTACCGACTGAGCTATTGCCGCAAATAGTTATGCAAATGTAACAGTTTTTTCGATTGATTTATTCATTGATGCCGGTTTTTTTATTTTCTTTATAGACCCGTAAGGTGTTTTTCATCGATAAAGTGAAGATTGACTTCTTTTTTTCCCAGTCTATATTCTGCAAAGGTTTCAGCGGCAATCGGGCTATCATCTATTACGGCTGAGTCTCGTTCTATCTAAGAAATAATTTCATCAAACTTCACCTTAACTTTATATATTGAGGTGCTCCGTGAATATGCACGTTCAATTCTTTCTTTCGACCATTAATTTTTTTTGAAATGCCATAAATATCAAATAGCTCATAATCTCCGTCTTTTTCAATTGGTATTGAAACATAATGAGGTATAGTTTTATCTGGACTTTCCATCGGAGAGGGAGCCGTCCATACAACCAACTTGACACCTTCAGACGGATGTTTATATTGAAATACAAAGTCGAGAGGATTTCCCGTATCTATTCTCTTTACGAAGCTGTATCCGTTCAATTGTTCTATCAAAACTTTTGCGGCGGTATAAACTGGTAGAGGTTTTCCTTCGCGGTACAAAGAGAATCCTATTTCGTTGTCTTGTCCGATCCATTCGTACCAAATTGTACCCTTAAGACCCAAATATTGATCTATAAGATATTGACGAACGATGTGCCGTGCTTGATAATCATAACTTAGCTTTTCATCCCCCCCAGCATAACCTTCAAGTTTTCCCAGGGGAAATCCACGTTCTGTATTCATCAACGGTAAAATTGGTCCTCCCGCTTCCATCATCATTTGACGAGTAGTATCGTAGGCGGCGATGTAATCTTCCGGAGCTTTAACGCCATATGGATGTACAGACCAAACATCAATACCGGTTTTCAAAATACCCTTTTGAAAAATAAAATTCATCCATTTATAAGACTCAGTCCACATGTTTGAAACAGAGCCACCCAAGATAATGCAATCGGGATTCGCCTTTTTCATGGCAGGGACAGCGGACTTCACCAGATTCAGGTATTCTTCCGCATAACTTTCGGAATTTCCTTTTCCTCCGTGCTTTCCCCAGAATGTCATTGTATTGGGTTCATTCCATATTTCCCATACGATATCGTAGTCTTTATAACGTTTTACCAATGTTGCTGCAAAACGGGCATATGCTGAACGCCCCGGTTCATCTTTTGCATGCGTCCCATAGATTTCCACGTTGCTAAATGCAATACAACCTATCATTTTTAATCCTTTGGCGTGCGATTCCTTGACCACCCTGTCGTACTCGCTGAAATCATAAACTCCTTTCTTCTTTTCAATAGCTTCCCAATGAAATCCGTGCCTCACCCATGTTAAGCCTAATTTCTTGATCCTTTCCAGGCTTTCCGAAGAATTGCTGTGGCGTTTCAATTGGACTCCCCACCCATATGGAACCGTCGTATTCGATAAGATACTGGATTTTTTTTTGAAATTGTCACTCTCGTGACTCGAAGTGTTATCTTTTGAATAAACACGTATGTAGTCAATCAGCATTTCTGAGGGATCCGGTGTCTTGTCAATTGGCCACCCGGGTCCTAGTGCAAGATTAAACAAAACATACATGGGTGTTTTACTTTCAGGAGGTGTTGGCTGTCGCCAAAGTTCTACCCCATCAAAATACCAGATCATTCTTTCTTCATCCCAAAGAAAACCATAGGTGTGAAAATCTTCTGTCATATCCTCAACCGTAAACTGGTTCCCGATACTTCCGTGACTTTTATCCGGGAACCACCAATGCAACACAGAATGCAGCTGGTCTGGATTTCTCCCATATTGTTCAACAATATCAACTTCGAAACCCATTTTAGATTTATCTTTTAATTTTTGTAACGCTAATAACCAAAAAGCCGGCCATGTTCCCGGGCCTTTTGGAAATTTTGCTCTCATCTCAAAATAACCGTATTGCTGTGCAAATCCATTACCTGACGTATCAACAGAGCACAACAATCCGGATTCCCATTTGCCGTCACTATTTTTTTTTGCCTGGATTGTAAGAATTCCATCCTTCACTTTGAAAGGAAAATCACCTTGAGGATCAGCAAATTTTGAGTCACCAAAGTCACCGAAATATGGAGTGTGTGCTATCCATTTTGTATTTGGTCCGAGAGGGGAGACATCCAAAGGGCCGTAAAATTCATCACTGAATGTGATTGTATATCCTGTCAAATCAAGACTTGCAGGTTTTGATGAATCCAATGGAGGTGAAGGAGCATTGGAATCTATTGTGAAAATACCAATCTGATAACTAAAACTTTGATTTTCTTTAACTTCTGGGTCCGCTGTTAGTTTTTGGCGTTTACCGGTTTTCTTGTCATATATTCCGGCGTCTATGGTATAAATTCCTTCCTTGAAATCAACGGGAATCTTTATGAATCGAGTATAATTAAATACCCCTGTCCATGTTGATGTCCTGGTTGGAAATGGAGGAGTATGGTCATCAATTAACAGTGTTTTTCCTTCTTTATCCTTAATATGAACCCAAATATCATAATCTTTATCCATCGGAGATGCATTCCAATTATAAGTAATTCGAAATCCTTTTCCGGGAGGAAGAATTGATGCTGAAATACCGGCTTTTTTAATGATTGTTACGGAGCCTGTTCCCATTTTTAATGTTTGGCCAGTCAAGCTAAAATTGTTATGATCCGTTTGGGACATACGGTCTGTAGCTTTTAAATGCAGAAAGATCAGGCCTAGAAAAATCGATAACATTATTCCTCTCCCCAACAAGTATCTCTTGTCAATTTTCTCATTAAACGAGCTGGATATATAGCCCATAATATTTAGTTTTTCTGATTAAAAACGAATTAAAGTCAGTTGCATTTTTTATGATACCTGTTGTCAAGATTTGGAGCAATTATATCTTCGGATATCAAACGATCGTAAACCGCAGATCCAGGTATCAGGTGCAACATTGTTTTGCAAAGATGCAAAAAAGAGATTGCTTTAAGAAGGATTTGTTTCTTAAAGCAATCTTCAATTTCTTTTTTATTTTCGATTCGACTGTAAACAGCATGCTATTTGCATATTTTGATTTATTCCCTATGCGAATAATTGCAGAATAATTATTATCTTTGCGCAGTTTTATAAAGATAGATCGGAGGTTCCAACATACTTTATATGGTTTTGTTTTTTTAATGGATAAATTTTGGGAACTAATTTGTGTCCCAAATTTTCAGTAAATACAAAATATTTGTTGGTCAGGGGTATTTTTTCATGTGACGGCATTTTTGTTTAAAACCTTTAAATAAAATGTTTTATAGATAGGAGAAAACCCAAAAAAGAGTAAATAATCATCGGGATGTAGCACAGTTGGCTAGCGCGCCACGTTCGGGACGTGGAGGTCGGGTGTTCGAGTCACCTCATCCCGACAAAAAAGGCTGGTACCCAGCCTTTTTTTATTTAACAGTACTATCCTTCACAATTGGTATTTCACGCTTTACACTCTGACTTAACGAAATCATAGTCTCAGTAGCTACCACCCCGGGTATCTCCTGAATACGATTATTGAGCAGGTCCATCAGATGCTCGTTGTCACGCGCAAAAAGTTTGATCAACAACGTATAAGGGCCGGTGGTGAAATGACACTCCGTAACTTCCGGAATTTTATCGAACTCAGGAATTACATTTTTATACATGGAGCCTTTCTCAAGTTTCACACCAATATAAGCGCTTGATGCATAACCCAGTACTTTCGGGTTCACATGGTAGCCGGAACCGGTGATCACATCATTTTCGATCATCCGCTGTACACGTTGATGAATAGCGGCACGTGAAACCCCACACTGTTCTGCCACGTCCCTGAATGGAATACGGGCATTTTGTGAAATAATCTCCAGAATCTGTCTGTCCAGTTTGTCAATTTTCTCCATGAAATACTCACTTTATAATTATTGCAAAAGTAATAAAAATCTATTATATTATGACAATTTGGAAGAATTATTTTGCTAAAAACGAACTTTTTGATTAGATTAATGGGAACAATGGCCATCATTTTGTCGTTTTGATATAATTTTGCCACAACGTCTCGGCTATGATCCAATCAAAGGGGGTGGTAATCTTAATGTTACTCTCCTCCCCCTTGATCATAAGAATGTGCATTCCGCTCTTTTCCACTACGGAAGCATCGTCGGTAAAGACAGGATCGAAAACAGCTTCATAAGCCTTCTTTAATTGTCTTGCCGGAAATACCTGTGGGGTTTGAATCACCCTCAACAGCTGCCTGTCAATTATCCGACTGCCGTTCTCTGTGAGCAGACGTACACTGTTTACTTCTTCCACCACCGGAATCACTCCGCAATCATGCCGTTCTGAAGTATTAAAACACCGTGCAATCAGATCAGTACCAACAAAAGGGCGGGCCGCATCATGCACACCCACAATCTCCTCCTCTGCGATCTCCACCAGCCCGTTTTTTACGGAGTGAAACCGGGTCTCACCGCCCATAACCACCTTATGTGATACATTGAAATCATGAAGCCTGCATAATTCGTTCCATAGCGACTGGAATCCATCCGGTAACACCAACACGATTTTCATTTGCGGATTGTAACGGTGAAAAGCCAGTATTGTATGCATTAGCATGGGCATTTCGCCTATCAGCCGAAACTGTTTCGGCAGATCACCACCGGCACGCAGTCCTTTACCGCCTGCCACAATGATCGTACTTTCTTTTCTTGCGGAGCTCATACGATGTCGTCCAGAATTTTCTGAAGTTCTTTCTCCGTCCTGGTCAGCTTCTCTTTACAAAAAGCGATGAGTTGCGAAGCACGTTTCACCTTGTCGGTAAGGAGATCCACATCCATTTCTCCTGACTCAATGGCCAATACAATGGCTTCCAACTCTTTTTTTGCCGAATTATAAGTTAATTTTTCCATCTTTCATTCATTTCATTTGATAAGCTAAAATTCAGGCTTGTTTTTTCTCAGGCGGATTATCTGACGAGTGTAAGCCAGTAACCCTGGAAAATGAGGTGCCATCCCTGAAGCGGGTCTCAATGATATCATCTACACCCAGATCCTGTAGCGAGGTGATAATTTTTCCATCCTTCAGAGTAAGTGTATATCCCCGCCGGAGCACATTTCCGGGAGAGATCATCCGTACAAACTGCTCTCTGTTTTCCATTAAATGGTATTGCTGCAACAGATGCCGTTTCAAAGCATGCCGCATTGTTTCCATAATCTGCTGCATCCCTGCCGTCTCCTTTTGTAGTAAACGCATCGATTGATGTATCACCTCTTTGGACAATGAAAACAAAAGATTTTCTTCTTTCATTGCGATAGTCTCACTCGCCGACACTACTCTATCCTGTAAAGCGATGAGATCAGAGAAGGTTTTCCAGGTATCATTTATGAAAAACTCAGCTACGGCAGTAGGGGTCTTGGCACGGGTGTGCGCCACCATGTCGAGCACGGTGATATCGCGTTCATGTCCAATTCCACTCACCACCGGCAGAGGAAACTGGGCCACATGGACTGCTACGCCATAAGAATCAAAGCAACTCAGATCGGATGTGGCCCCTCCTCCACGAATGATTGCCACAGCATCGAACAGATCCCTGTAATGGAAGATCTTCTCAAGCGCTGCAATGATCGATGCTTCGCTCCGCTCGCCCTGCATGACTGCCGGAAACAGTCTGGTGTAAAAAACCAGACCGGGCTTATTCTTCAGCAACTGATCGCGAAAGTCCTCATATCCCGCAGCAGTAGGCGAAGAGATTACGGCAATGCGGTTTGACGGTTCGGGCAGCGTGAGTTCCTTATTGAGGGTGAGTACACCTTCCTCCTCCAGTTGCTTCAGTACAAGCTGCCGCTGGCGGGCTATCCCACCGAGGGTGAACGAAGGATCAATATCGGCCACAGTGAGGGAGTAACCATACAGCTCATGAAAGTCAACCGATACCCGTACAAGTACATTGAGCCCCGATGTGAACGGCTGCCCGGTCTCCTTCTCAAAATAGGCAGAGAGCATCTGAAAGACACCCGACCAGATCACACCTCTGGCTTTCGCAACAATGGACTGCCCGGCGGGATCTTTCTCGATAAACTCAAGATAACAATGTCCGTTTCTGTTGGGACGCACGTCACTGGTCTCGGCCCGCAACCAGTATGTCTCAGGCAGATGATCGCGAATGGCATCGCGCACCCGGTAATTGAGTTCGGTCAATGATAACGATTTTTCAGACATGGTCCCCTGTAATTGTAAACAAAAATAACAAAACTTCAACGATATTTCAACCTTTCAGGCGGGTAAAATGGCAGCGAAGAGGATTCCGCGTAGATTTCATGATCAGTAAAAGGTTTTTAAAGAAGAAGAGAATCACAGCAAAAAACGCAATACTTTTTGCTGGTAGGGAGATTTAAAAAGAAGATGGATAAATTTGCCGGTTTCTCTGGATGAGTGGGGAACAGAGATTTGCAGTATTTCTTTTTCAAAAGTGTGGATAGAGATCAACTGACCCGACTCGTCGAGTAACCGCATTTCGTACGTATCGAAGGAGAAATCGGGTTGATTTAAAGTGATTAGGAAATGGTTTTTTGAAGGCCTGGAGACAGAGAAAAATTGCTCTGCAACGGGACCCTGTTCCACATGCAGCATGGCGAGGACCTCGCCATAAGCCTTTTGAAAATCGGGAATTCCGTTTCCATATATAGAATCGGGCATCGAATACCTGTCTGATGATCTTTTGATAATGTCAATAAGCTCTTCCCGATGCAATTTGGGGTTCACCGACCAGAGCGAAGCCATCAGCCCTGCCAGAAAAGGGGATGAAAGTGACGTTCCGTTTGTGTATCCAATCAGCCCCTCCTGCCCAATGGTAACAGTGCCTTTTCCTACTGAAACCAGATCCGGCTTAATACGGCCGTCCTCCATCAGTCCGCGCGAACTGAATGAGGCTATGAGGCTGTCTGTTCCCACCGCACCAATAGCCAGCACATTTTTGGCATCACCTGGGGGGGTGGTTTTCCGCCAGGGCTTATTTCCTTCATTTCCTGCGCTGACTACAATCAACATCCCCTTATTAAAAGCCATGTCTGCTGCACGCGACATAAAGGATACCTCACCGTTAAGATCAGAAAAATTATAGTTGAGATGATTGTCGTCGAACCGGTTGTAACCCAGCGAAGTATTGATAAGATCCAGTCCCAGGCTGTCGGCATATTCAATGGCCCGCACCCAGTAATCTTCCTCCACCGGAAATTCACTACGTACATCTTCGGAACGCAACAACCAGTATGCAGCTTCGGGTGCCGATCCCATCATCAGTCCCGGCTGGTTTACGGCCATGGTCGACAACACCTTGGTACCATGATCACTCGTCGCAAACAGGTCGCCCTCAGGCACGAAATTCATAAATCCCTGCAGGTCCACCGTTTCGAACCAGGGAATCACATCGAAATTGGTAAATCCGGCGTCGATTACACCCACGTCAATACCCTTGCCCTGAAATCCGGCAACCAGAAGCTTATCGGCGTTATGCATGGCAAACTGATCAAGCGTAAGTCCGAAGGGATGAGTCGAAAGGACTGTTTGCAAATTATCACTTTTCTCCAGCCGGGGGCGCAGCTGGGAGCTGCTTCTCCATTCGTTTCCCCGCCATACGTATTTTACCGTATCCACAAAAGGAAGAGACAGCACCCCATTTATCAACAGGCTGTCAGCAACCTGCACTGTTATAGTACGGAACCACTTGCTGTGGGAGACCACCTTCCCTCCGGCCTTCTCTAATAACTTGAAATAATCCCGCGAAATAGGAAGGTCGGTTTCGTCGACTGCTACATTCTGGTCCTTTCTCCTTTCTATTGCCTTAAGAGAAAGAAACCGTTCAGGCTGGTCAAGAGTATATGTTGTGATCCCCTTGTCTTTCAGATAGACACGGAACCTGTAATTGAGCGATTGTAAAGATGAATGCCCGAAAGAATGTATTGAGAAGAAAAATAAGATAAGTATGAATAAGCTTCGCATAAAAAAGATGTTATTCCCTCAGGTCTAGTCCTTCCTGGCAAACCTATCTCTTATCTGTTGCTTTCTCCTGAGTAAAAAAAACAACAGCACCACCAGCAGGACACTGATACCTGTCACAGTAAAATATTCACTCCAGTTGCCGGATTCCTTATAGCGGGGGTAACTGACATAAGCCATGATACCGAGGTATATTAACAATGCAGCCGGAAGAAGAAACTGTTTTTTTATTTTTCGATTCATTTTTTCCTCTTATTGGGGAATATTGTCTGCTTCAGACATTAATCTGGCAAAGCGCTGGATTTTCTCTTTTGAGAGCTCTACCATCAGATCATCTTTCTCGATCATCTGCGTAGTCACAATTCGCTCCCAAACAGTCATTTTCAACTCATTAGCTTCACCTCCAAAACAATCAAGGACAATGGCGCGAAGTCTTAATTTCTCCGGAAAGGCATCTTCGAGTTGCTTACGTGCCATCTCACCTGTAAGGAGGCAGTTAATAAAAAGCCCGAGCCTTTTGACTGCAAGCTCATCCAGATGTCTCTCACAAAACCGGGATATCTCCTCCTGTATTTTCCCGGAATGAATAGAACCGCCCACTATGACGGAATCATATTTGGTGAGGTCAGGTACCATTTCCCGCTCGCTCAGATTGCAGATGTCCACTTTACCGTCTATCAGCCTGAACAATTCACGGGCACATTTATCTACAGTTCCGTGATCCGACGCGAAAACGATCAGTGTATTGTCCATAGGCATCAGTTCAGTTTCTCCAGAATAGTCAGAAGATATTCATAGGATTTTCCCACGCTGTCAATCTTTACAGCCTCATCGGGTGAGTGTGCACCGGTAATAGTGGGTCCAAAAGAGACAATATCGAGTTTCTGAGACACGTTCGACTGGATAATACCGCACTCCAGACCGGCATGGATAACCATCACCCTGGGGCGCTGATCATATTTCTCCAGATAAATTCTCTCCATCAGATGCAACAGTTCGGAACCGGCGTTGGGTTGCCAGCCGGGGTAATCCCCATCGAATTCCACCCTTGCACCGGCCAGCAGAAAAAGACTTTCTACCGAAGAGCAGACCCATTCTTTGCGACTCTCCGAGGAACTGCGTACAAGTAGCTTCACTTCAATACTCTCTTCGGATGTTTGTATCATGGCAAGGTTCAGAGAACTTTCCACTACCCCCGGAAAATCGGCAAGATAACTAATCACGCCGTTGGGACACCCTTCCACGGCATTAATCAGATCGTCCTGAATTTCTTCGGGAAGGATTGTTTCCGGAATATCGGTTCGTTCCGCCTTAAAGGAAATACCATCTTCGATACCGGCAAAATCTTCACGGAACAGTGCTTCATACTCCGCTACGAGATCGATCAAATCATCGGCAAGCTGCTCGGGGATGGTAAGCACGACAAACGATTCACGTGGAATTGCATTCCGGAGCGTTCCTCCCTGAATGCCTGCAATACGGGCTTCATAGTTTCTTACCACATCTTTCAGAAAGCGATTCATCAGCTTGTTTGCATTGGCACGCCCCAAGTGAATCTGCACCCCGGAATGACCGCCTTTTAATCCCTTCAGGCTGATTTTAAAAGCAATATCACCGTGGTCTATATTCCTGTCGGCCTGAAAGCGGAAGGAAATATTCACATCTCTCCCCCCCGCACAACCAATACATAATTCTCCTTCTTCCTCAGTATCCAGATTCAGCATCAGCGAGCCTCCGAGCATGCTCCCTTCAAGTCCGTTGGCTCCATCCATACCCACCTCTTCATCCACGGTAAAAAGAGCTTCAATGGTGGCGTGTTGTAGCGAAGTGTCTTCAAGGACAGCCATCATCATGGCACATCCAATGCCATTATCTGCCCCAAGTGTGGTAGCATGCGCCTTTACCCACTCCCCATCGACAAATGTTTCAATAGGATCTTTCGCAAAATCATGTTCCACCTCAGCATTTTTTTGCGGAACCATATCGAGATGAGACTGCAATATTACTGTCCTGGCTGATTCATATCCTTTCGTAGCTGGTTTTCTGATCAGCACATTGCCCGCTTTATCCTGTCTTGTTTCCAGATTAAGTGATTTGCCAAAATCTAACACGAAACGGGTCACCTGATCCATCTGTGCTGTGGGACGGGGAATTTGAGTGAGGGAAAAAAAATGTCTCCACACACTTTCGGGTTTTAAACCAAGTATTTCTGCTGTAGCCATATTATTCTAATTAAATGATTTATTCGTATCTGTTACCCTATTCCCTCTTTTGACGTAAGGCATGGCAATTACACCGAAAAGTCCGTAAAGTATTTGCCAGGCCGACTGAATGGTAAATACTGCCCCGGCAAAAGCAAGCGCCTGATTTTCAGCTACCCCCAGTATCAGTAGCGAAGAGATGACCACAAAATGCCATGGGCCAATCCCACCCTGTACAGGCACGGAAATACCAATGTTGGTCATCGCAAATACAATCAGTCCTGCCAGAGGCCCAAGATCTTTGGTAAAGTCGAATGCGAAAAAGCAAATGTAAAAATACAAATAAAAAAAGAACCAAACCAGAATTGTGTAAATAATTATATGCCACTTATCCTTCATCTTCCATATCAGTTTCAGGTCATACTTCACCGTATAAAGAAGATTTTTAATTTTCAGCATAAAGGGTCTCTCCCTGAAAACAGTCAGTAATAACACCACTCCCAGCAGCAATGTACCAAAGGAAACATAGATCCAAATGGAAGAAAAAATTCCAGACATCTTCTCTGCCAACTTGGGATTATTTTGAAAATAGGATATAAAAAAGTCGATGTAAAGAGCCACACTTACAAAGACTACAAGTAATCCCGCCAACACATCAACAACCTTATCAACAAGAAAGGTTTCTAATGTTTTTCCAAAAGGTATTTTATCATATTTGCTGACCACCCCGCATCGCCAGATATCACCGGCACGCGGAAGCACAAAGTTGACAGCATAATTACCCAGTGTGGCAAATACAATGCTCGCGCGGGGGGGATGATAACCGAGCGATTTCACAAAAAGCTCCCATCGCAATCCTCTGAGTGCGTTACCTAGAAGACCGAAAATCAGGGATGCGGCGATAATGCCAAAGTTGGCAGATTGTACAATCATCCACAACTCACCCATATCGGTATTACGGTACATCGCCCATATAATCAACAATCCCAGCAGCAATGAAAGTACTGTCTTCAGTACACTCTTCACGGATTCTGTATTTATTTTCACCACACAGCTGTTTATTTTTGTACAATCTGAATCACCTCTATTACACAAAGCCGTTCAAACACTTATAAATCAATAATGGCAACTTGTTTTTAGATGATGTTTGAATTAATATATATAATAAAATGTTACCTTTGTGGCCGTAAAGATAAGGAATAAACGCCATATTGCAATGATTCCGGTAAGAGCAAAAAAAAACCTCGGGCAGCATTTTCTCAGGGATGAGGTGATTGCAGACCGCATCGCGGCTACGCTCGACGATTTCCCCTTACTTCCTGTTCTGGAGGTGGGGCCGGGTACCGGTATGCTCACGCAATTCCTGCTGAAGAGAGAGAGGGATCTTACCGTGGTAGAAATAGATCACGAGTCTGTGGCCTACCTGCAGACACATTTTCCCGCACTGCAGGAGAGAATTCTTCAAAAGGATTTTCTCCGGATGGATCTCTCCGCATACTACGGCGGCGAATTCTGTGTAATTGGTAATTATCCTTACAATATTTCCTCACAGATTTTTTTTAAAGTAATCGATTACAGGGAACAAATCCCCTGTTGCTCGGGAATGATCCAAAAGGAGGTTGCGGAACGCATGGTTGCCTCACCCGGCAGTAAATCCTACGGAATACTGACTGTATTGCTACAGGCATGGTATGAAGTGGAGTACTTGTTTACGGTGAATGAACAGGCGTTTATCCCTCCGCCCAAAGTCAAATCGGCGGTGGTGCGGCTTACGCGTAACAAGCGAAAGCAGCTTGGCTGCGATGAAAAATTATTCAAAACCGTAGTCAAGACGAGCTTCAATCAGCGACGAAAGATGCTGCGCAACTCCATCAAATCACTGCTATCGGATGAGAGCCCCATGCCCGACGACCCTATGCTCACGAAAAGACCTGAGCAACTGTCAATAAAGCAGTTCGAACAGCTTACCAACTTGCTGGAACCGCTGGTCAGACAGACTCCCCCGAAAGAAAAAAATGACTGATTATTCACGATTCAAAAAAAAGAGATCATGGCGGAAATTAAATTATTTTATCATAAAGACGGTATCGTCAGATTAAGCCGCAGCCTCGATTTCCTGAAATCTAACCCCATACAGAATTTTCTATGGATCGACCTCAACGACGTGGACGAAGAGGTGGAAAACGAACTGGAGGACTTCCTGAAGATATATATACAGGAAGAAGAGGAGATGATTGAGATTGAGATGTCTTCACGCTATATCGAGACCAACGACACCCTTGTGGTTAACTCGAACTTCCTTTTATCGAATTTCGAGACCGATCCGGTATCGTTTATCCTGAAAAACAACATATTGGTCACAGTCCGTGGCGAAGAGCTGATATCGTTTCATGAGACGGTAAAAAAAATATCAGCCAATCCTAAAAACTATCCTACGGGGGCACATGTACTTGTGGCACTGTTGGAAACACGAGTAGAGTTTGATGCGGACATGATTGAAAACATGACGCAGAAAATTACCCAGTTAAGTAATACCCTCACCCTGCAGGAAGCCGATGAGGAACTATTGTCGGAGATCAAGAACCTGCAGGAGAAAACCATGATGCTACGCGAAAACATCATCGACAAACAGCGCGTGGTATCGAGTATGTTACGTAGTGAATTTATTCCCACGGAACTGCAACCCAAGCTTTCCATCATCATCAAAGACATCAATTCACTAGTGGAGCATATCAAGTTCAGTTTTGACAGGCTTGATTATCTGCAAGACACTTTCCTGGGTTATGTTAATATCGAGCAGAACAAGATCATCAAAATCTTCACCATCGTCTCGGTCATCTTCATGCCCCCCACCCTTATTGCGAGTATTTACGGAATGAACTTCACCATCATGCCTGAGCTGGACAAAAAGTGGGGTTATCCGGCAGCCATCCTCTTCATGGTGCTCTCGTCGCTGTTCATTCTCTACTTTTTCAAAAAGAAAAAGTGGTTGTAGCCCAATATACAGTTGAGCCACCCTCTGGATGAGAGTGGCTCAACTGTATATTATGTCTATCACCGTGATAAATTTTCCAGAAGCTCCTTGCCATCCCTCATCAGGTTGTTCAGATCTTCCGGCCTTTCTATGATATTAAAACGTCTTAATATTTCTTCCAGTTGTTTTAACTTCCCAGGCTCGTTCTGCAGGTTTTCCCGCAGAATGCGAATTTTCTCGGCATCCTGAATACCTTCACGAAGCCGTTCAAAACGAATGGAGCTGCGTCCATAGGGATAAACTACATAAGTATCTCCGGCGGGCCAGGTGCGAAAACGCGAGTCGATAAGCGGCTCTTTTACCCAGCTGTTATATGCCCAACGCAGGAATCCATCGAAACCGGCAGCCATGGTGTACCAGCCAATAAAAGCTCCTTCTGCGGGATCGGAGAAGGTGAACACATTTGGAAATACATCTGAACAACAGACATACCAGGTAGTGACATAACCCTTCTCTGCCCGG
>ENA-UOOR01003514-UOOR01003514.1-fermentation-metagenome-genome-assembly--contig:-NODE-3514-length-13714-cov-8.427850_pt1 | contig 13714 bp, 27 predicted proteins | sample MGYA00245780_ERZ724029 | MGnify/ENA primary metagenome ERZ724029 (study PRJEB28704, sample SAMN03018315) | fermentation metagenome | biome: anthropogenic terrestrial biome; feature: soil; material... | reverse complement strand
CTTAAAGAATGTAAAAAACCAATATTTGAATTATTGAATTGTAATAACTTTTAGTATTTTGCACCTATGCGTTAAATAGGAGAAAGAAGTGTTCGTTATGTATACTATTACTAGATCTGTTACGAAAGAGGTTAATGAATTTGATTTTTCTAAATTTCATGTAGGAGATTTGATTGCAATAAAAAATAGAAATCATAATTTTTTTTCAGATGAAAAAAATTGGAAAGATTGTACCGCATTTGATTTAGATGGAACAATTGCATTTTTTATTATTCTTGGAATAGATAAAGATTCTTTAGTTGTTTCCAGTGGTGAAGGTCAATATACATTTTCGCCTAATAATTTTTTAATGCCGTGGAAAGATCAAGGTCAAACCGAACCAGATTATGAAATCGTGAGTTATATCTCTAAATCAAATATTGAGAATAAGATGTTAAATTAATACTTTTAGTTTTGATAGATATGCCTTGCTGTCCTCCTTCAAGGCATATCAGTGAGAACTGAAATAACTTACATAAACGAAAGGATTATAGATAATGACGAATAAGCAAGTGCAAGCAATTAAAACACTTTATAAAGATGGAATTCAATATAAGGAAGTAATAGATAAATCAGGATTAAAAACAGAAGAAAAAAGATATTTTTTAAATGGCAAGATGTATTATTCAAATTCTGTTGGAATGTTTAATGAAAAAGGTTCATTTATTTGTAATGGATATTATGCGGTATTAATACAAAATCGTGAAACATATGATAAATTTATTGAGATTAAGGAAGCAGATACAAAGCATTATAAAATAAATTTTAATATAGATGGTATTTATAAATTGCTTATGCAAAGATGGAATAATTATTTAAGTGGTAAGTGTTTCCAAGAAATATACGAAGGTGATTTACCAAAAGATTGGAAACAAAATGTTGTACATAAACAAGAAAAAATAGTACAAGAAATTAATTGTCATCATAAATTTAGTAAAAATAATTTTGATGTATATATGATCAATGATGCAATGTTGAATAAGGTATATTTGGATCATGTCACTAAATTCATGAAGTCAGACATTCACTGGATCATAATAGGAGATAGATTGCAGCCTGTATTTCTAACAGATGGAAATGTCGTTGCTGTAATCATGCCGATTAGATATAATAATTAAATTTTTAATTAAATCGAATTGTAAATTTATATAGCGAGAAAGGGATACATTATGGATGTTATGTTGACAGAAAAGAATCCAATAAAGAAATTAGTTGATAAGTTTGCAGGAAATGATATTGAAATGTGGTGGAATGCAGATAAAGGCAAGCTTAGTATTTATTATCTCGGATATCCCACAGAACAGAAAGATAGGTTAAAAATCATAATAGCTGATTATATTGGAAGTAATCAATTGATGGATTCATATCGTAATGTTGTAATATAGAATTAAAAGGATTGATTTTAATGCCTATGACAGCTTGTGTAAGCGCACATAATCCAAAGAGTGTAATTATACCACATAGCCGTTATCTGCCGTCAGGAGCGTATACAAAGCCTAAATTGAAAGCAATGGTTAAAGCATTTAATCAGTTGGAAAATAGAAATGCTGCAAAGTTTATCCTTGACATAATGATGGGATAAATTGGATTTTAAGAACAGCAAACAGTTTTAGGTGCAAGGTAGAATTGAATTTCAAGAACAGAAAGGTAGTTTAATATGAAATTTGTAGTTGTATTGTGTATTTTTATTATTGTGTTGTCGATTATGCTATTTTTTGAAGGTTGGTTTAGTCATAAGAGTCAAGTAAAAAAGAATCAATATATGTCTGAACAAAATATGTATGGCAAAGCATCTTTTGATAAATTTAGAAAAGAATTTGATTCTGTTCTGTGGACACATGACAAAGAATTCAAATGGAGTCTATTTTATTACAAAGAAAATTCATACGAATGCATTTCAGAAATTCATGCAGATATTTTTATGTTTAATCATATTGGCATGATTATGAAAACTCCAATTGATTATTGGAAGGCTATTAGATATGCACATAAATACATTAAAACGCATTTTGCTGATGATTTGAAAAGGAAAAATACTAAATTGTATAAATGGGAATGATTGAAGCAAATGCGGGTTTGCTATGAAGCGAGGTAAAATATAAATGATGGTCAGTTTTGAAAAGACATTTCATAAAGGCAGATAATTTGATGATGTTATATTGAGTAAGCAGTCACCTTGTAACAGTTGTAAAACTGTTCCAGAAATTCAACGTGGAAGCGGAGTATATCGTGATCCTGATTTAATTGAAAAGCATTGTAGAATGTGTGTGCTATTTGATTTATGGATGATGAATTGTATTTCTAAATTGGGGGAATATGAAAACATCTGTAAATCAACTAAAGTGGTAAGAGATAAATTAAATAAAGGAGTTTATTGATTATGATTATTGCATTGATTTGTACGATTCTACAGGCTATTAGAGATGATAAAGTTAAGAAACGAGCAAGGTTTATGTATAAAACCTATGGGATTGAAAGTTATAAAAAATACTTTTAATGAGGAGATTACAATATGTTTTTAGTTATGTTGTTTGTAACAAAAAATAAAGTTTGAAGATGTGTTCGCATTGTGTTGACAAATGGAATTCTATGGTATATAATAAATACAGTAAACAAGAGAGGAAATCGAATATGCAAGCGAAAAAATCAGATAATCTTCATATTAGAATTGATCCAATAATGAAAGAAAAATTGAATCAGATTTGTCAACAGGAGCATAGGACGCAAAGTGCACAGGTAGAATATTGGGTTAGCCAGTTTAAATTAAAGGAGGAAATATAAGTCAATTGAGTTCATTACAATAATTGAGAAAAGCGGGTTTCCCAATATTAAAAAATGACCTGTTAAATGTCATAGCGCATAAATGGATGGAACAGAATAAAATCTTGAAAGATTTTTATGGAATGATTGGTAACTAAAGCAAACAGAGATTTGCTATAATTGAAAGGAAGAATAAATTATGAATTATAAAGAAGCATGGGAAGAACTTACGCAGAAGCTCGAAAAGGCAGAACTGGAGTTATATAAGCTCAAAGACAAGAAAAACATTTCCACAGATGAAAAAGAAAGACTTACAGCTAAAATCAGTGGCCTTATGATTGCGGAAGAATATATTCACGAAATGAATTGCAGTATCAATGAGAATAAGACTAATTGAATCTTTTGATGATTGAATGATAATGAAGGGTGCATTGAAGGATAAGGGATATACCTTATGGCAAATCCAATACGATTGGAACAATCCAGAGGGTTTTCATGTTGGTTATATGAAAGGCGATAAGCGGTTAGAAGTCATTATACACAGTAAATATGTTTCGGATGATATTGAAAAGAATTTGTGAAGGAGAATAAATTTATGAAAGATACTATAATTCATGTATGGATTACGAAATATGCTTTAACACAAGGAATTTTTGAAATTGATGCTACGGTTTGTACAGATGTAAGTAATGATATGATTAAACAGGTTGGTGTATCTTATCCTACTACTTATCATGGCGAAGGTAAAGAATGGCATAGAACAAAAGAATCCGCTATCAAAAAAGCAAAAGAAATGAAAGAAGTAAAAATTAAAAGCGTTAAAAAGCAATTAACAAAATTAGAAAATTTGAAATTTTAATAATTATGAAACGGCGATTTACTATAGTGAGGATGGTTTAAAATGAGTCAATATGATGTAGCAGGATTAATAAGAACATATTCTGAAAAATGTAGTCGAGCGACAAATACAAAACAATTACAAAATATTGTACGTGAACTTAAACAAGAATTAAGTTCAAAAGAAATTAGTAAAATGAAAGTTGAAAATTAACATTAATACATAACAGAAATAAATATTTGATAATTCGAATATTATGTTTGACAAATTGAATGTAATGTGCTAATATATAAGCATGGAGTGAAGAAAATGAGTTGGTCATATAATAAACTTTGGAAGTTACTGATTGACAAGAAGATGTTAAAATCGGAACTTCGTGAGAAGACAGGTATTAGTACATCTACATTAGCTAAGATGGGTAAGAATGAAGTTGTATCAATGAATGTGCTTGCAAAGCTGTGTAAGGCTCTACAGTGCGATATAGGTGATATAATTGAGTATGTAGGAAAGGGCGATTAAAATGTGTGATAAGGTTCATTGTGAAGAATGTGGCAAATTATTGGGATATGCAAATTATGAAACATTTCACAAATCATACAAAGGATTTGTATCTAAAGGATATAGGAAATTGTTTTGTAATGAGCAATGCTATAAGCAGTATTGTAATAAAAATAAAATAGAGGTGGAGTAAAAATGATTTATTCTGCTCAAAAATTAAATAAATTTTTACAAAATACTTTATCTGGATATTACAATTTAAATTGGATTGAATCTGGACAAGAAAATATAGATAAAGTATTGCAAAATCCAGAAAAATATTATTTAGGACATATTAGTGGAGATTTGGATGCATGGGCAAGAAAAGATAAAGTAATATTTTCTTTTAATAATGGATGTCATTTTGTGTTTAGTCCAATTAACGTAAATGTTAAAAATGGATTAAAATATAAAAATAAGCAATGGCAATGAAATTAAGAAGAAAACTCGTAGTTGATAGTAATATAGATGAAACGTTAGTTTGATTTTATCATAAAATATATAAAATATTAAATTTCTATTTTAAAGTCTAAAAAATATCAAAATAGCTTGACATTTGTATTTCAAAGTGATATTATATTGTCATACAAAATAATACATAAAAAGGAGTAAGAAATGATGATTAAAAGAAAAATATCTACACAAAAATCTTTTAGAATTGATAATAGAATTTTGGAATACGCACAAGCATTAGCGGATTCTACATCAAGAAGTTTAAATGATATTGTAGAAATTGGATTAAGAGATTTAATAAAAAGAAATAGTTTATATTTTATTCGTAATAAAATTTTTTCTAGTATGTTACTTCAATCACATTTTGGTTATGAAGATGCGGGATTATTTTTTAAATATGATAGTGGTCGCCTTTATTTATTTACAAAAAATACGAATCAACAAATTATAAATAATAGTATAAAAATATGGAAAACATTAGATTGTTATGAAAACGATAAACAATCGATAAAATCTATTCAAGAAAAAATGGGATATAGATTTTTTGATTTTATAAGTCATGATGATATATCGAATGGAAAAAATAAAAATAAAATAGAAGGATGGATAAATTTACTTGAGGCACATTTTGAATTAATAGATCAAAATTTTCCAGAAATGCAAGAATGGATAGACAAAGAATTTGATTTTACATAAAGGAGAGTGATTATTATGAAGTCAAGAGTAAATGTTATTACCAATGAAGATCATAAATTTGGAGAAATTTTTCAAGTTGAACCTTATGAATCCATTAAAACAGTTTGTGAATTACAGCATCAAATATTTCATCCAGAGAAAATGGTTAAAATTGGTATAGGATATGATTACCAAATGAAGAACGGTAATATAGTGTTAGCAGAGCAAATAGCATAGCACATTATACAATAATAAAACAAATTAGCAAAATATACAAGTTATAATGACTAAATTTGTTGTATTTTAAGCAATAAATATAATCGTCGTCCACCTTAGTAAACTCAATATATGTTATGATATAATCATTAAATCAAAGTGAAAATCTTCTATACTAATTCCATCTTTATATAAATGGGTGTTAGTATGAGAATAATGATTAAATCTATAAGATTAGAAAAACATATGTCGTTAAGAGAATTAGCAATGTTAAGTGGAATTAGTAAATCAGAATTGTCAAATATTGAAACAGGTAAAAAAATTCCAACAGCATATACATTATGTGCTATAGCAAAAGCACTTCAAGTAACTATTTGTACTATTATTTCTTGTGAAGATGATTAAATGGGTAAAAAGAAAGAACCTGCCCTGCTACCACACATGAACAGATTCTTTCTTTATATAAATTAGACAAGGATATTGTTACTTATATATCATAGCATAATGATATATCTTTGTCTACAACCAAAATTTAACAGATATTGGAGGAAAAGGTATGAAAAATTTTCAAGAGCAAGAACAACAAACATTACAGGATGAGTATATTGGAACAGACAAAAATGGAACATATCGTCCTGACATTACGCTTGAAAATCTTGATGTATCAAGAGTAGACAAAACGAAGATTATTGATAATTTTTGTAATTGTGTAAAAATTCCAATAATTATTACAGAAGAAGAATGCATTATATCTGAATTTATGTTTTGTTATCTTGTAGATCGGGTAGCTAGTGGATTCAATGATGTTAAAGATCAGCCTATAAATCTGTTTTTGATAGTTGACGATAATTCAGGCGAACGTAGATATTATATTGGGGCAGACGTTCAGTTAGAAGATTGGGATGGAACAAGGACAGAAACTTCAATTGAAGAAATCCATCCTGTAATCGAAGAACAAGCGGCTATTGAGTTAGCTTTGCTGAAAATTACAAATCCAGAACAGTTTCTTTTGCGATATACAAGATGTCAAGTAGCTCAAAGACCTGAAATTATGAATAAATATGGATTTTTTGGTGATTGTATTTTGAATGATGGATCATATCGTTCAGAATGGATGCGTGAAGAATGTATTGGAAATAAAAAACAGTATACATATTTAAATGTGTATATTCCAAATGTTAGAAATGAGCATAGCAAAATTCAATTTTTACCAATAGGTGTTTCAGATAAAATTAATATGTGATTGACATGATAAAGATAGGAAGAGAAAATCTTCCTATCTAATAATTGAATAAGTATATAATATTAAAAATATTTTTAAAAAAGTATTGACACCAAGGGATAACTATGTTATTATGTGAACACAGCATGATAACAATATTAAAAAATTATATAAAGGAGATGATGAGTATCATGCCTAGTACAATAAACAACAACTACAATAATATCAAAGCGTATCCAAAATATGGTGAAATTTGGTATACTAATTTTGGAGAACAAAGTGGTAGCAAACAGGGTGGTATTCGTCCTGCTCTTATTGCATCAAATAATATTTATAATCGTTTTAGTCCTACGATTACAGCAATTCCTATTTCATCAAGAACATATAAGAAAAGTCCAGTTCATGTATTTTTAAGCGCAGGAGAAGTAAGTGGCTTATATAAAGACAGTATTATAGAGGTAGAAAAAATGCAGGATATTGATAAATTTCAGTTGATTAAAAAAGTTGGTGTACTTCCAAAAGTTAAAGAACGTGAAGTTGCTGAAAAATTTACTATTCAGTTTCCTATGCTTAATATGCTTCAGCTTGTAAACGCATAATATATTAAAATATTCTTGACATAATTTTAAGGTTGTGATAATATGTAAATAAAATATTAAGAGGAGAGATCACGTATGTATGAGAATCTGATTAAATATGCCGATCAATACCAATTGGGTGTTGATGTATTAAGCCAAATTTATAATTTTGACCAAAAGATTAGATTTGTTGATGACCAGTATGGCACACAAAAATTAAAACCACAGCAAGTTATTATTCGTTTTTTAGGTAATACAGGCGAGATTGAACGCAAATTAGAAAAAGATTTGAATAAGTTCAATAGCATTGAAATGGAAGAACTTTTTAAATCTTTGAATGTTGTTAGCAATGCTACTTTTGCTAACCATAAAACAATCATTAAAAAATATTTTGAATGGAGCTTTTCTGAAGGATTAATTAAACGTCAAGATTTTGATTGGCTTAGTGGTTTTATGATCGAGTCAATGGAAGTCTCTGATTTGGGATTTAAAAAATATTTTAAGGACTTTGATGACCTTAAAGATGGCATAGATACGTTATTGGACAAACGTAAGCCAAAAGATAGAGAGCAATATGCAATAAGTTGTTTAACTATGTATCTGCAATGGTGTGGTTTAACAGTTGAACAATGCTGTAATTTACAAATCGAAAACATTGATTTTTCACAAAAAATCATCAAATTAGATGATAATATCTATTCTGTAAATGAATTTGTAATAGAAGCAATTTCTAAAAGCTTGAAAGCAACTGGTTATATTACAGGTTCTAAGAGCACTAAAGCAATTAAAACATTTAGCTATAAGCCAAGTAATTATGTAATACGAAGGTTAATTGATGCTGATTCGTGTAATTATGAGGAAAATGATTTACAGCAAAAAGTTAGTACTTTTATTAGTGTAGCAAATAAGCTAAATCCAAATAACAAGTATTATCATCATACGTTTTATCTAAAAGATATCAGAGATTCAGGGGCATATTATCGTATTTTTCAATATGAAAAAGAAAAAGGTATTACTATAGATGATCTTGACAGAAATATTTTGTTGGGATTATTATATGTAAGTGATATTACTGTATCTAAAGAAAACAATTTCAAACAGGATTATAAGAAATGGAAAAGTTCGTTCTATAGTAATATTGAAAAAATCGAATTAGATTGCTAATAAAATGATATTGAGAAATGGGGTAGTGTAATGTCAGAGATAACATATTCCGAAACGGTTATGAAAGTGGGATACTTGTGCAGTGAAATAGCAAATCAGCACATTGTTCCGGGTAAAGATTGTCAAAATTTTGTTATTTATGAAGCAAAAAAGCAAGGCAAAAATCTAACTCCACGTCCTTATATGAAAACACAACGTAGATATGTTTATTCAGTATCACAGGCTAGTAATTTAATCCAATATACAATGATTGGAGAAGCCAAAATTCCAGAAGTGTATCCTTATCGTATAGATTCAAGTTCTCCAAATATGAGAATAATTGATGGGCAACAGAGACTTACAACATTCTATTATTTTGTTCACAATAAATTTAGACTTAATTTGTCTAAATCAATATTTCCTAAATTTACTATTAATGGTCAAGAATATACTGTTGATGACCTTAATGGTAAAACATTTTCTGAACTTCCACAGGAATGGCAGGATATCATTTTAAATCTTGATGTGCGTATGTTGATTCATAATAACTGTAGTGAAGCACAGGCTAAGAGTTTATTCTATATCTATTCAGAAGGTACAAAGGCGCTATCCGAAATAGATAAACGTAGAAATTTGATTGACGAAAAGACTTTGGATATACTTGATGATATCCTAAATGATAGGTGGATTTATCATGTAATGACGTTACAATCTGTGGGAGGCAATGCTGGACTGGACGTATTGCTTCAGATTATGGCGTTAATTCATTTTAATGGTGATACCTCTTTGGATAAAAAAACTATCAATGGTTTAATTTCTTTGTATAAATACAACATTGATGGTATGCCAGCTGAAATTGAAGAAAAGATGCGGAATACTAGTAAATATCTTAGTGAATGTTTCAATATTCTTATCAAAGAGAAAAAGAAAACGGATACACCTGAAGCAAAGAAAAAGATCAAGAATTACAATTTGTTTGCTTATCCAGTGTTCAAGGGAAAGAAGCCGCTACAAACATCGTTGTTTTGGGGTGCAATGAAAGCAAACGATGCTAATGTATCGGAAGATATATTTGCTCATTGGATTTTAGACTTCTTTAAAAATCCGAATGATAAAATTCCATCTGCACTATTTGTAGACGGTCTTGGAACAAGGATGAATAAGTCAGGCGATCGACTGAATGTAAAAAAACGTTTACAGGCAATAGAAGAAGAAATTGAAAAGTTAAAAGCATAGTTGATATATAATAGAGGATAATTTCCTCTATTATATTTTACATAGTTGTAATAATATTAAAAATAGTATTGAACCACAAAGCAAAACGTGCTATAATATAAAAAGGAGATGATAATGTGCGAGTTATTGATACAGATAATTTACTAAGAATTAAAGAAAAACGTAATTATAATAAGATTGATTGGAATAATAGTATAAATTGCACAATTAATTTTAATTATGATGATATAAAAGGATGTTTACAGATTGTAAGTTATGACAAAGAAAATCAAAAAGTAAAGGTAAAATATAATGGAACAAATTATAATATTGCTGCCTCTCACTTATTGAAGTGCAATTTAGGTAGTATATTAGGAACTTATTCTAAAGATTATAGATTTAAAGTTGGTGATATTATCAGTGATAATCATAGAAATATAAAAATATTAGATAGAATAAAAATCAAAGATCATGCAAAAGAATATTTTAGGAAGGGGTATACATATCAATGTTTGAAAGATGGATATATAGGAAATATATATGAGAATTATTTAATACATGGAAATGGCTGTCCTGTTTGCTCAAACAAAAAAGTTATGGTTGGAGTTAATGATATGTGGACTACAAATCCAGAGTTGGCTAAGCTACTTGCTGATCCTGATGATGGTTATAAATACACATATGGTAGTATGGCAAAATTAATTTGGAAATGTCCAAATTGTGGAACTATAATTAAGAGCAAAAAGATTTGTGATGTATACAATTATGGTCTTTCTTGCCCTAAATGTTCTGATGGAATTTCATATCCTGAAAAGGTTATGTATAATCTATTAAACGAGTTAGATGTAGCTTTTGAATATCAATACAATCCGTTATGGTGTAAATATAAATTATATGGTAAAAACAAAATTGGATTATATGATTATTATATACCGTCGAAACAGATAATTATTGAAATGGATGGAGATTGGCACAATGAGGATAATAATATATCTGGACAAACGGTAGAAGAAAGTAAACAAATAGACAAAATCAAAGATCAATTAGCAAAAGAACACGGAATTAATGTTATTAGAATTAATTGTAGTTATCATGCTTATAATATTCAAATCATTAAAAGTAATATATTAAAAAGTCAAATGGTATCAATATTTAATTTATCAAATATTGATTGGACAGAGATTGATAAAATTTCTCAAAAGTCATTAGTGAAAGAAATTTGTAATTGTAAAAAAGAGGATGCTAATATATCTGTTTCTCAAATTAGTTGCAAATATAAAATATCTCCAAACACTGTTCTTAGATATTTAAAACAAGGAACAAAACTAGGATGGTGCAATTATAATCCTGTATTAGAGCATCAGAAATCTATAGATGAAAAGAAAAAGAAAGTTAAATGTATAACTACAAATACTTTTTATAATTCAGTTAAAGAGGCTAGTAATAGCACAGGAGTATTCGCACAAAATATTTCGAGTTGTTGCAAGGGTAAATATAACTATGCAGGGAAACTTTCTGATGGGACTAAGTTAGTATGGAAGTTTATAGTAGGATGAAATACTCCTTCTATAACACATTAAATAATATCAAAAATATGATATAAGTACTTGCATTTCAAATTTATATAGTATATAATATAAACAGCAAAGAAATAAAATTAAAAATAGAACAACTGATAAAAAGCGTATTTTATTCGGTGATGCAATTACATATTGGGATATGGTGTAGTGAAAGCACGGCAGTCTTTGAAGCTGCAAGTTTCAGATCGGTACTGAATATCCCAGCCAACTCTAAACGTATTTCTTGGTTACTAATAAGAGGATAAAGAACAACAGAAATCAAGATATTAATTGCAGAGGATAGAAATGGTTCCTATCACACTCTTGGCAACGAACCAATATATAGAAGTATATAACGGATTGAGAAAGAGTATTTGAGATGTGGGGTACACCGTCCCACCTGCGATTAAATATGCCGCTATGGTGAAATTGGCAAACACAATGGATTTAAAATCCATCGGAAGCAATTCCTTACCAGTTCAAGTCTGGTTAGCGGCACCATATGCTGTCATAGTACAATGGTAGTGCAAGTGGCCTATACCCACCATAAGCCTCCAGATTAGAGGGCGATTTCGGTTCGAGTCCGAATGGCAGTACCATAAATATTAAATATGAAAGGAAACAGTATAATGGAAATGCCAAGTAGCAAATATGTAATAAGCGATGGAAATAATTATATTTATTACAAAAATGGTTTACAAGAAACTACATCAAATATAGACAAAGCAAAAGCATTTGATACATATGAAAAAGCAAGTAATGTAATTAAGTCAATAAGAAAGCCATTAAAATTATTTAAGTGGGAACCTAAAAGTGTATATAACTTAGACGGCGCAATAGTCGAAAAAGAGAGTCTCTTTGGTGGAGATATAGAAGCTCAAGTTTCTATTCAAAATCAATTTGTTGATACAGAACTTAATAATATGATAAGTAAAATAAAAGAAGTAGAAAATTTTACAAAGCAATTAAAAACTAAAAGAGATCAATATGTTTCAAATTACAATAAAACTAATAAAGAAATTATTGATATAGAACATGCTGCTGAATTTTATAATTTAAATGCGTCGCAAGGGTATAAAATTTATAAAATGTTACATGAAGCAAGAATTAATAGAAGAAAATATAAAGATGGAATTGTTAAAATATCGTACATATTAGATGGTAATTTTGAAGATTGTTCAAATGGTAAAATTGATCAAAAAATTAGTAATATGGATGAAAGACACTATGCACCAAGAGTTTTAAAGGAACTTTTTAATGTATAAGATAAGTTCATGATTTTATTGTGTGAAAGGAAATTTCATATGAGTATAAAAGATATTGTTGAAAGTGCTTGTTGTTGGATAGGTTGTAGTGCAGTTATTGTAGTATCAATTATAGTTATGAAACAAGATTGGGATATATGGTTTTTGTTGCTTCCTGCAATTTATACTTATAAAGTACGTAATTTAAATAACAAATAAATACCATAAAAGAATAATTTGCTATAGCAAAAGGAGTGAGTTAATATGACAACTGAAGAACGCGTGGAGCTGAATAATGCTATCCAAGAGTTTTATGACAATGCTTTCTATCCAAATATGAAACCTGAGATAAGCGATAAGGCAAAAGCAATTGCACTAAAATATATGATTTTGTTTTGGAATGAAAATAGTAAAACTAAAATTGGCGGTGAAGTATAATGATTGATATTGTAGATATCAAGGCAGAAGTTAAGAATGATATAATTGAATTTTTTGTTAAAGATAATAATATTTATTGTAAAGATAAACAATCTGGAGAAATTGTAAATGTATCAGTAGAGCATTCTGTGAACAAAGTTGTATGTCCTACTTGTAAGGGTAGTAGATTTGATCCTTATGATTGGCGTGATCCACGTCCAAGCATTTGTCATCAATGTAATGGAAAAGGATATATTATCAAATAGGTAGCTATAGCAATTGTAAGTTTGCTATAGTAAAGTAAAATATTAAAAATAGAAAGAAGTATTAATTATGGGTTGTTATGATATGATTGTTGCAAATACGGTGTGTCCCTATTGTGGTAAGATTGATAGGATTATGTTGGATCAGACCAAAGATTTTGATTGTTCTTTTCGTGATTTGAGTTTAGGAGATTTATGTTTTGACCCTGATTATTCTGGTAGCTTTGGAAGTAATTGCGGAGAACATGAATGTGAATCCTGCAAGAATACATATAAGTATGCAGTTGGTTTTGAAAATGGTGTTATGACGGATATTGAAGTTATTGATGAAATTTTTAATCAAAGACATTTTTATTTTAAGCCATCTGATATTAAACCAATTCAACTAACTGAAGCGGAATTCAAAGATAAGGTGCAATATCTAAATAAATTAAAAGAAATTCTACAGCATAATCAATCTAAGATTGAAAAGCTTAAAAGGATTGATGGTAATATTAATGAAAAGGTTAGAATACTTACTACCATTATTAATAATTCAGTCTCTAATGTTTTTAA
>ENA-UOOR01003509-UOOR01003509.1-fermentation-metagenome-genome-assembly--contig:-NODE-3509-length-13728-cov-4.693484_pt1 | contig 13728 bp, 12 predicted proteins | sample MGYA00245780_ERZ724029 | MGnify/ENA primary metagenome ERZ724029 (study PRJEB28704, sample SAMN03018315) | fermentation metagenome | biome: anthropogenic terrestrial biome; feature: soil; material... | reverse complement strand
GCTGCCCGTTGCGATCCGCCCCACTATGGAGAATTACTCCTCTATCAGTTACCAAAAGGAACCAACACCTACGGCCCGATGCAGATCGAAACGCGCATCGGCCAACACCCGGAGATCACCGAATTAATTACCCTGTGGAGTCAGAATCAATCCCAACTAATCCGTGGTAATCTCCTGGTCATTCCGCTGGAGAATACTTTCCTCTACGCCGAACCTTTCTATATCCAGTCGGCCCAGGGGCAAATGCCAGAGTTTAAAAAGATCGTCCTCGTCTGGGAGGATCGAATCGCCATCGGCGACAATATTGAAGCAGCCCTCCTTGCGCTCAAGGGAGAAACCAAAACCCCTTCTCCACCTAAAGAAACAGTCCAAGACACTTCGGACCCGGTGGCGAGCGAGGAACCAACTGCCCCCACCCCCGAACAAGCAAAATCAGCTTTCCCGGAGGATGATGCTGCCTTCTGGGACGAATTCGAACAGTCGTTCCGGAAAACCCAAGAGCTATTCGAAGAAGCGAAAAAAAGGAACGCCCAGCCTTAATTAATTAAGGCGGGCGTTCCGCTTATCCGGGCTTTTTGCCTTGCAAAAAGCTTTAGAGAAATCCTTTAGGCGTCTAGCTTTTCGCTATTTTGAACAGGGCATATTTGTTTTATTGTTTCGATTACTTCCTCCGGTTTAGAAACAGAAACCATAATTCCGGCCTTTTGGTACTCGACAAATAAATCCCCCAAGGGAAAATTGAGTAAAATGACGTTTTTTCCGTTTTTCAAAGCCAAAGCGATCTCGGAAATCGTCCCCGAACGTCCCGGGAGCGCTACAACAATATGACTAGTGAGGATATTAATGAAATTTCGTCCGTCACCCATCCCCGTCAAAATCGGAATGTCGATGAAAGCAGAGGCCTCCTCGGTGTTGCGGTCAGGCAAGATTCCCACCGTCAAACCATTATGTTCTTTAGCCCCGCGGGCAGACGCATCCATCACGCCCACTCCCCAACCACCATTTAATAACACCCAACCTTCGTCAGCAATCAAGCCGCCGAGTTTATAAGCAAGTTCGCAGACTTCGGGAGAAGCGCCTTCTCCTCCCCCCATTACTCCAACGATAAGTTTCTTCATCTTTAAACCTCCACGCAAGTACGCCCTTGTGTTTATTATTAACCTATTCGCTAGAGAATCCCTTTCTTCGAATATTAAATCTAGATTAAACCGACGATAAAAAGGTTGTTGGGATGACCGACTGTAATGAGCTCCCTTTGTCCGTCCCCGTTTAGATCACCAGTGGCCACGGCAACCAGACCATTAGGGAAAGTCAAGTAGTCAGTGGCGGGGCTGAATTTGTTGTTTTCCAAGCGAAAATGATTTAACCGTCCCCACCCGTCCGCCGTATAAAGGAGGGGCTCGGAAGCATCGGTGGTGATCGTCATCCCAAAAGCCATGTTCGAAAGGAGGTTTTTCTCCTGGAAACGAGGAACCAGCTCTGCTTTGACCGGGTCCCAATCCAAAAGCGTAAATACCCCCGAACGAGTGCTTAAACCGGCATCGGTAACCACCTCGGCTAACCCATCCCCATCCAAATCACCCGCCGTCAGACACCGGATATTACCCAGAAAGGGACTGCTCCCCATCTTGACCAAACCTTCCGCAGTCAGGCGGTAAACTTCCACCACTCTCTCCTCAAAAGTTGGTAGCCTTTCACCCACCCTGACGATGAGGAGTTCGTCCTGACCGTCACCATCCAGATCGGCGACTGATAATTCATATGGAGAAAGGGTATGCTTAAATTGGGAAACAAGGATAATATTTTCATTTTCGTAGGTATAGAGATAAAGCTGGTCCTGGGTGAGGATGATTAGCGCTGGTTGCCCGGAAGGAAGCGGTCGTCCGGCCGCCAGCAGCGCCGGTCCTTCCTGTGAAAGATTGGGGCTCTCCCAGTAGGTAGTCAGCTTTCCTTCTTCCCAGGTCAGAAGCTTCACTGAGAGCTGGCTTTCCGTATAATCACGCCCTAAAACCGCCAATTGACTGGCGCCTAGACCCATCAAATCGGCAGCTTCCACTTTAAACCAAGCTTCATAGAGGTAATCCTCGGCAGTGAACTGGGGGGAAGCAGGTGCAGACCAAGTAAGGGGAAGTATGGTGAAAACCAGCAAAGCAGTAATTACAGTTTTTAACAGTCGCATTTTGTCCCTCCGTCAAATTGTCATCATCTAATTCTTGATTGCCATGCATTTTCCTGCCAAATAATTAATCAATAGATAAGTTTTGCATATTCCCGAAACCATTGAGTCATATTATAAGAAGAGCTTTTTGAGCGCCATTTACTTTTAGTGTCTACGGAAGGGGGATTGGCATGACTCTTGAGGATCTGGCAAAAAAAACCAAAGAAGAACTGCTTACTTTAGCCAGGGAGATGAAGATCAAAAACCGATCTAAAATGACTAAAAATGAACTAATTGAGAACTTAAAAACGACCAAAGTTCAAAGCGAAGCCAAAGCTGAAGCTCAAATCAAAGCTGTCGCCTCACCTAAACAGCCACCTGAACCCATTTATGGAAGCGGGCTTGCGAAAGCCGAAACTCACGCCCCAACACGCGCAAAGGAGACCAGGTTTCCCCTTCCCACTACTTATAATGAAACCAAAATTGCGCTGCTAATCCGCGACCCGTTCTGGCTTTACACCTATTGGGACTTGAGCCCAGAGGCCAAAGCACAATTGAAAAACGACTACGGCGACTGGGAGAAGGCACCTTTAGGCCTTCGTATCTGTGAAGAGGAGGAATCCGGTGGCGCTGATCCGCACCTTTTTCATGTTTCCATTAACCCGTCCACCAGCAACTGGTACCTCAATGTCCAGCCCAATCACTATTATACCGCCGAGCTGGGTTACTTTTCCCCGGCGGGAGACTTTATTATCCTGGCCCGTTCTAATACGGTAATCACTCCCCGTGCCACCTTCTCCCAGGTGATCGATGAAGAATGGATGATCATCGAAGAAGATTTCCGTCGCCTATACCGGATGGCCGGTGATCCCCAAGCCAGTTCGGCCGAGCTAGGCGGAGGATTGCTAAAACGGTTAGAAAAAGAAATGGGCTCGGCCGCAGTGAGCAGCCTCAGCAGCCCCTTCGGACAACCCCCGGCGGACCGTCGCTTTTGGCTGGTGCTGAATACAGAATTAATTGTTTATGGGGCAACCGAACCGAATGCGGTTTTAACTTTAGACGGCCAACCGGTTACTTTACGTCCGGATGGTTCTTTTACGGCACGTTTTGCCTTACCGGATGGGAAAAAATCTATTCCGGTCACGGCCTGTTCCCAGGATGGGAATGATGAGATCACCATCACCCCGGTGGTGACCAAGGAAACCTATTAATTCCCATGCCGGGCAATTTTCGGGTTTAAAGGAGGTTCATTCTCATTGGAAAAAGGATATCTTTGTTTGGTACTCCATGCCCACTTACCCTATATTCGTCATCCGGAGCAAGAACATATTCTTGAGGAAAACTGGCTATTTGAGGCCATTACCGAAACCTATATTCCATTGCTTAAAGTCTTCGAAAAACTCGCCGACGACGGCGTAAAATTCCGTTTGACGATGAGTCTGACCCCGCCATTACTTTCTATGCTCAATGACGGGCTACTTCAGGACCGTTATCTTCGGCAGATTGAAAAACTGATCGAGCTGGCCGGGAAGGAAATTGAGCGGACCCGCTGGCAACCGGATCTCAACCGGATGGCCTATTATTATCATGATCTCTTTTCTTCCGCCCGTCGGTACTTTCTGGAGAAGTACGGCAAAAACCTGGTGAAAGCTTTTGCCCGCCTTCAAGACGAGGGCTACCTGGAATTAATCACCTGTGGTGCCACCCATGGCTACCTCCCCCTCATGCTGCAACGGGAGGCGGTCCGAGCACAGATCCACTATGCTGTTGAATACCACACCCGTTGCTTTGGGCGGCCGCCCCGTGGGATCTGGTTACCGGAATGCGCTTATAACCCCGGTGATGATGAAATCCTCCGCGCTTATGGCATCCGCTACTTTTTCACTGATGCCCATGGCCTGCTTCATGCTTCCCCCCGTCCGAAGTATGGTAATTTTGCACCGATCTATTGTCCTTCCGGAGTAGCCGCCTTCGGTCGGGATCTGGAATCATCGAAACAGGTATGGAGCGCCAATGAAGGTTACCCCGGCGACTATGATTACCGTGAGTTTTACCGCGATATCGGTTACGACCTGGAGTATGAGTATATTAGACCCTATATCGATCCCAGCGGCTTACGGATGAATACCGGAATTAAATATCACCGGATTACCGGACGCACCCATGATAAACAACCCTATAACCCGGACTGGGCGCGGGAGAAGGCGGCACAGCACGCCGGAAATTTCATGTTCAACCGGGAACAGCAGGTGGAATACCTAGCCTCGTTTTTAGGCCGTAAACCTATCATTGTCTCTCCCTATGATGCCGAACTCTTCGGCCACTGGTGGTTTGAAGGCCCCCAATGGCTTGATTTCCTGATTCGAAAGGTGTATTACGACCAACAAACCTTTAAACTGGCCACGCCCAGTGACTATTTATCTCTCTATCCGCGGAACCAAGTTAGTACACCTTCCCTCTCCAGCTGGGGGTATAAAGGGTATAACGAGGTATGGCTGGAGGGCAGCAACGACTGGATCTACCGTCATTTGCACCAGGCTGCCACCCGCATGGTGGAACTGACCAACACCTTTCCGGAAGCCACCGGTGTCCTTCGTCGCGCTTTAAACCAGGCGGCCCGCGAACTACTGCTCGCCCAGAGCAGTGATTGGGCTTTTATCATGAAGACTGGAACCGTGGTTCCTTATGCGGTACGACGAACCCAAGGACACATTGGTAACTTCATCGGCCTCTATGAGCAGATCACAGGCAACCGCATTGATCAACGGTGGCTTATGGAACTGGAAGCCAAAAATAACATCTTTCCCGATCTGGATTACCGGATCTATTCATCTTCCGATCAAACCAAACGCCAAGTGGAGAATCTGGCGTTAGCCTTGTAATTAAAAGCCCTAGTAGAAAGCCTTATACGCGGAGGAGGAGTCGATGTTCGAGCGCAAAAACAGCTTTCTCCAGAAACTGGCCCGTATTAATGTCACCCGCTGGGGAAAGAAAATGCTAAACTACCACCGTTTATCACGGAAGAACTTACAAAGCACCCCCGAATACGCGTCAAAGAAATCGCCCCGTAAGTAGGGCGATTTTTAATGAATTATGCATTTTCTAAATTCGGGTGAGAATATAGATGGAGAAGATCCGAAAATCACAAGAGGAAAAGAAGGTTGGATTATTTTGAAACTCAACTGGCGAGTCCTCTGCCAAAAGGTGCTGCTCGGGGTCGCCGGCTGCCTGTTATTAATTCTCTGCCTGCCGCTGGCCCCACCCGACCAACCGGTGACCACCCGCATTCTCAGTGCCGAGCAAGAAGTGATCAGTCTTTTATACCAGGAAAATCGGCAACTGGCAACCCTTGCGGAAGTCCCGTCCTTTTTGCAACAAGCCTTTCTGGCGGTGGAAGACCATCGTTTTTATGAACATAACGGGTTTAGCCCGGTTAGTTTTGGCCGCGCCGTCTACCACAACCTCTTTGTCCGTGAAGGTTTACAAGGATTCAGTACGATCACGCAGCAAGTAGCCAAAAACGGGTATCTCTCAGCGGAGAAAACCCTTATTCGCAAATTGAAAGAACTGTTTTTGGCCTTACGTTTGGAGTTACACTATTCAAAAGCCCAGATCCTCGAGCTGTATTTGAACCAAATCTACTTCGGCCACGGTGCCTTTGGTGTTAAAACCGCTGCCCTTACTTATTTCGGACGACCGCTCCCCGAATTAAACCGCCTTGAATTGGCAATGCTCGCCGGAATCCCGAAAGGGCCGGCCCTTTATTCCCCATATCTGAACCGGGAAGCCGCCGCCACCCGCATCGAAACAGTGCTCGCCCGGATGGTAACCGTCGGTTACCTCACCACCGCGGAAAAAGATACTATTTTACAAGAGCAGATTCGGCTGCCTGGTTTGAAGAAAGCGCCCAAACAAGCCCTTTACTTCCTAGACTATGCTCTGGAGGAAGCGGGGACGATTTTAAAAATTTCCAAGGAACAAATTCAAAGCCTCGGCCTGACGATTGAAACCACCCTCTCCCTTCCCATGCAAAAGGCGGCGGAAGAAGCATTACAAAATCGGCTTGCCCCTCTGCAGAAGGATCTACAGCCCCAGGGAGCGTTAATTGCCGCTGATCCCAACACCGGAGAAATCAAGGCTCTAGTTGGGGGCACCGATTACTATAAGACTCCCTTTAACCGCGGTCTAAAAGCTTACCGCCAACCCGGTTCGGCCTTTAAACCCTTCGTCTATCTTGCCGCTCTTGAAAGCGGTTATACCTTGGCTTCCACTATTCCCTGCCGGGAGGTTTCCTTTCCAACCGAAACTGAAGCCTATCAACCCCGGGATTACGGCGAGAAGCATTACCATAACCGGGATCTATCACTCCGTGAAGCTTTATCCACCTCCTGTAATATCGTAGCTGTCACCCTCCACCAGCGGTTAGGGATTAAACCCACGATTAACCTGGCCCGCCGGTTAGGGATCACTTCCTCCCTTGAGCCCAACTTATCGCTAGCTTTAGGCACCTCGGAAGTGACTCCTTTCGAACTCCTCCAGGCTTATCTCCCCATCGCCAATGGCGGCAAAGCCACTCCCCTGTACGCAGTGGAACGGATCTATAATGCCCAGGGTAAAGTAATCTGGGAACGGAAACCCCGCTTTCGGCAGGTACTTGATGAGCGGCTGGCCTTTTTAATCACTTCCGTTCTCCAGGATACGCTGGGGCCCGGGGGAACAGCTGCCGGGATCCGGGCCACGCTCCGACGACCGGCCGCCGGAAAAACCGGAACCTCCCAGGAGAACCGAGACGCCTGGTTTGTCGGGTTCACTCCTGATTTGGCCGCCGTCGTTTATCTCGGTGATGATCTGAATAAACCACTTCCTGCCGGAGGTGGATCCCTGGCCGCTCCTTTATGGGCTGCTTTTATGAATAAAGCTTTGTCAGGCATCCCCGCCCGCGACTTCCCGGTTCCCGAAGGGATTGTCAGCCACCGGATCTGCCGGGAAACCGGGCTCTTGGCCGGACTGGATTGTCCCAGCTATAACGAATATTTCCTTTTCAGTCATGAACCAACGGTCTACTGTGCCCGCCACCGTAAAGTCCGGCTCCGCGTCTGTCAAAAAACTGGCCTCCTTCCCAATGCGCACTGCCGGGAAGTGGAAGAAAAAACCTTTGTCTGGGGCGAGCACCCGACCACCACCTGTGAAGTCTGCCATGCCCCAACCAACCTGTGGGAATACATTTTCGGTGAACCCTTCCCTTTATTAAAAGCGAAACCCTAATCGCGCAGAAAATAAGCATGAAGTGATGTAATCAAACTAAGTCGCAATTACGGGAATGCTACAATGGTGGAATCCATTTCCCGAAATGAAAGGAGAACTGTGATGCCTATACAAGTCTTCAACGCACAAATGGCCTGGTCCGGCCAAGGGGTGTACTGTGAAGGGGGAACCCGAGGTTTTACGGTAGCCACCGATGAGCCTAAGGAATTAGGCGGTGATGATCGGGCGATGAACCCCGTCGAATTGTTACTTTGTTCCTTGGGCGGTTGCATGTGCATCTGTGCAGCGGCTTTCGCCCGCAAATGCCGAGTTGAACTTCAAGGAGTCTCGGTGGAACTGGAAGGGGATCTGGATCCGGACGGGTTTTTAGGTAAAAACCCGGAAGCCCGCAAAGGTTACCAGCAGATTAGATACAGAATTAAGATTGATTCCCCCTCTCCACAAGAGAATATTGATCAGCTACTAGCCGTCATTGAAGAACGCTGTCCAGTATCGGATACGCTCTGTGGCGTAGAAGTGGTCAAACATCAATCCTAATTCTAAGGCAATAGCAACACAAAAAGCCAGATCTAGTCGTTTTTAGGAAATTGTTGGCAGGAAAAACCTCCCTTCGGTTGAATAGGTAATATGTTGATCGAAGGGAGGTTTTGATGATGGTAGTCTCCACCGGAAAGATCCGGTTTAAACCGCTGCTGGGGATGGGATTAGCTCTCCTAATCACCTTAAGTGCTATTACCGTCGCCATGGGAGCTTTTGGCCTTAAATTACCCCTTCATCCCGAACCCGCCGTCTGGCAGGTCAGCGGAACCCAAGGAACCGCTTACTTAATGACCACCCTCAACATGGGCAACGACGATTTTTATCCGCTCAACGCCAAAATAGAAAACTTATTTAGCAGCTGCGCCAACCTGGTTGTAACGGTTGACTTAACAAAAATCGATCCCGAAGCACTCAATGCAGCCATTATCACCGCCGCCTTGTACCCGGATGGTGAAGAGATCACTGATTGGCTTACCCCCACAGAGATCCAGCGTTGCACGGAGGCCTTTGCCCGGTATGGCATTGAGCTAGAGCAACTTACACAGTTTAGGCCCTGGTTTTTATCCATGATGCTGGAATCCGTACACCAACAAACGATTGGTTATTTCACCGACCAAAGTCTTGATCTTTACTTTTTAAATCAAGCCGACGGCAAAAACATCATTGGACTTGAAAACCCCATCGAACAGGCTACTCTTTTCGCCCATTTTTCACCTACCCTTGAAAAAAAACTACTCCTGACAGCTTTGGAGAAGGATTTCAGCCGAGAAACAGGGGAACTGGTTACCGCCTGGTGGCAGGGGGATTTGGCGCGGTTGGAAGAAATCATCTTCACCGCGCGGGACCATGATCCGGATGCGCGCGACTATAATGAGCAGATTTATTTTGCTCGCAACCGCCGGATGGCTGACCAGATCGGGGAACTCCTGAGCACCGGGGAGAGCTATTTTATCCTTTTACCCTGCGGCCATTTCCTTGGCAGCCAAGGGATGATCCGTCTCCTCCAAGCTAAAGGTTTTAGCGTCCAACGGGTGGAGATCGGAAACTTTCCCGATCCACCAGAATCAAGGCGCTAAGAGGTTCCACTTCTACCTGCGAGCCATTAATGTAACCTAATGCTTTCGTACCGGCTTGCCGTGAATCAACCACCACCACCCATTCGTTCGCGGGCAGCACCATTGCTGTGGGCGTGGTGCGGGCGTTGAAAAGTACAATAATCACCCGCCAAGGGTCACCGTTGGCGTGCTGATCCAAGGTATAGCCTACTAATTGACTGGGCAAATCCATAAAATGAAGATGAGCCTGTATTTGCTCGGTGTGGCGCATCCGGAAGGCCGGATGCGCTTTGCGCAGCCTTATTAGACCCTGATAATAGGCGTAAACCTCATGATAACGGGCTTTACGCGCCCAATCCAACCAATTGACCTGATCCGGGGCTAAATAGCTGTTGGCGTTTCCCCCTTTAGTGCGGAGAAATTCCTGGCCGGCGTGGAGGAAAGGAATTCCCTGACTGGTCAGGACAATCGCACCGCCTAACTTATGTCGCCGGATACGCTGCTCCTCACTTTCCTCCCCATTCGTCGCCACCAGTTTGTCCCAGAGGGTCAGGTTATCATGGGCTTCACAGTAGATTACAGCCTGATTGGGTGCCTCAGCCCAAGGTTGATGGTCGTAATTAACCCGTTCGTAATTGACCTGGGGATGCCTGGTGGCCGCGGTAATCCCGAATTTGACGCTTTCTTCCAACCCTGCTTGGCCATTGACAAACCCCGCTTCCCGCCGGTTAAAAACATCCCCTTTGATCCCATCCCGCGCCGAATCGTTGAAAAAAGCGATCCCCGGTACCTGTCGGGCATTTCCTTTTAAGGCGGCCTGGCCCGCCGGAAGCGGCGACGGCCCCCCGGTCCAGCCTTCACCATAGATTATGCAGCCGGGAGCAACCCGGTCTAAGGCGGACCGGATTTGCCGCATCGTTTCTAGATCATGTAAGCCCATCAGATCAAAACGGAAACCATCCACCCAGTATTCCTGCGCCCAGTAACAGACAGAATCAATGATTAATTTCCGCACCATCGGCCGTTCGGAAGCAAGTTCATTCCCACACCCGGAACCATTGGCAAAACTACGGTCCGAATTCATCCGGTAGTAGTAACCGGGGACTAAACGGTTCAAACAAGAGTCCCAAGAGTTAAAGGTGTGGTTATAGACCACATCCATGATCACACCAATACCCCGTTCGTGCAGGCTTTGAATAGCAGCTTTCAACTCACGGATGCGGACAGCGCCATTAAAGGGATCCGTGGCGTAGGAACCCTCGGGCACATTATAGTTTTTCGGATCATAACCCCAGTTGAACTGGGGCTGTTCCTGCTCGGCTTCATCAACCGAGGCATAATCAAAAATTGGTAGGAAATGTAGATGGGTAATCCCCAGATCTACCAAATGGTCGAGACCGGTCCGCACCCCTTGTGGACCCCGCGTCCCTGTCTCGGTGAAAGCCAGAAACTTACCCTGATGTTCGATGCCGGAGTGGGGATAGGTCGAGAAATCGCGGACATGCAACTCATAGATAATTGCATCAACCGGATCGGGTAAAACAGGCCTTTTTACCTTTTCCCAACCAACCGGATTCGTCCGGCCAAGGTCAACCACCATCCCCCGCTCGCCATTGACCCCCGCTGCCCGCGCGTAGGGATCAACCACTTCAAAGCTGGTATCTTGCCGGGTTACCCCATAGTTATAATAAAGCCCGTGGCAATCACCGGCGACCGCTGCCCGCCAGATTCCTCCGGTCTCGCGGGCCATTGGGTAGCTGGTTTTTTCATCCCCCCTGCCCTGCCGATACGCGTACAAGCTTACGGCACAGGCAGTTGGCGCCCACACGGTAAATACCGTTTGCTGAGGGGTATAAACGGCGCCTAAATCGTCACCATGATAATAATAATCTTCAGCAATGTGGTCGGCGCTGATGCTATTTCCTCCTTCCCCTTCGTTACCCCTTCATTATATCCAGTTTCTATTCGGAAAAAAACAGCCTCCATGGGGTTACTTGGCTTTAGCGCTTAACCGCCAGAATGACATGGGGATTAAGCATATATGGATGTAGGGTAAGTTGAAGATTGGAGAGGGGCAGTACTTCCTCCCTGAGCTTTACTCCCAAAGTCTCTGTCATAAATTGCCGACGCACCATGATCCGAGCCCAGCTCTGCGGATATTTTGTTTGTATAAGACTTTGTTAAGCTTGAGGGGACAAGCCTCCGCATAAGCCAAGCCTTCATTTCCTACCACCAAGGTTACACCAACTGTCCCGATAATTAAAAGGGCTTCCTCAAAACGGGGATCATGTCCGGTGAAAAACTCGAGATTGGAAAAGTATTCTCGGTCAGCATAAACCAATAAATGGGTCAAATGTTCCGCTTTCATCTGCGCACGCGCCCGCTCAATCCGAGTTTCATATTCCGCCGCCGTGACGATCGGTGGCACTTCTTCTACCTCTAAATGAACCAGTTTCTCCAAGGTAATCTCCCTAATCCGTTCTGCAGTAACCATCAGCTCGCCTCCCTTTTCCAATGTGAAGAATTGTCAAATTCTTTTTATTTTCAGAAAGGAAATACATTGTTGAACTTCGCCAGTAATCCACCCTTTTCCTTCCCCAAACATCATCAGCGTTTTTCCTTTTTAGGCCTAATAATTCATTACTTTAACCCCTTACCTTTTATCCGGCTCCCGCATAATTTGTAGTAGATTACAAATGGAGGAATCAAAGATGGGTATGAATGAACAACCTATGGTAATCAGTCAAATATCTTGTCCTGGCGGCACGGTATACACCATCGTTGCCGGCGACACCCTTTTTAACCTTGCCCGACGGTTTAATACCACCGTCCAAGCCATCCAAAACGCCAACCCCGGACTAGACCCCAATGCGTTACAGGTCGGACGGATGATCTGTATCCCCGTCGCGCCGGGTCCCGGGACTTGCCCCGGTGGTTTTACCTACGCTGTTCGGGCCGGAGATACTTTCTTTAGCATTGCGCGCCGGTTCGGCACCACCGTAGCTGCCCTGCAAGCGGCAAACCCCGGCGTTGATCCTAATCGGTTGCAAATTGGTCAACAAATTTGTGTTCCAGCCGTGGCACCTGGCCCCGGACCTTGTCCCGGTGGTTTTCTATACACGATCCGAGCCGGCGACACCTATTTCTCTATAGCTTCTCGTTTTGGCGTGACTGTACAGGCTTTAACCTCCGCTAACCCCGGGGTCAATCCGGATAACTTGCAAGTGGGACAGCAGATCTGTATCCCCGCCCCGGCGCCGATGCCATCTCCCGGAACCTGTAGCGGCTTTATCTACATTATCCAATCGGGGGATACCCTCTTTAGCCTAGCTCAACGTTTTAACACCACCGTTGCCGTCATTACAGCCGCCAACCCCGGCATCAATCCTAATCAATTACAAGTCGGGCAACAAGTTTGCATTCCCGCTTAATTATCGTATTCGAGGATCAGGATCGCCAAACAGAAAGCCCCTATCGTGAAAAGGCCGGAAGTTCCGGCCTTTTCTGCTTTAACCTTTTCACTGTGATTTGTCCGCTTCACGCCTGGTGGAGCAATGATTCTTGCAGCATGGTCAGATCCGCCGGCCCCCGGTAATGAAATACTGCGTACCCCAGGTCTTGAGCCGCTTTTATGTTGGCTTCCAAGTCATCGATAAATAAACATTCCTCCGGTTCAAGCCGGAGATCTTCAAGACTCAGGCGATAAATATGCGGGTCCGGTTTACAGACTTGCCAATCACAGGAAAATATCTGGCTGGTAAAGATGTCTGCCTTTAGCCAGTTAAACTCTTCTTGCATACAGACGAGTACTTCCCGCACCATATTTGAGATAATTCCTAACTTATATCCGGTCTGTTTCAACTCTGCTGCCCAGTTCAGCATAGCAGGGTTTGCCTTCGTCCAACTCCGGCAGTCATGGTTGATTACTTTTGCGACGACCTCCGGATCATATTGGATCTCGCAAGCAGCCAAGACCTTTCGCCAATATTCCTCGCCAGTACTACCCAAGTCATAACTAGGCCGGTAATGATAATACCAGTGGTGAAACCGATCGGCATCAACTTTAAGCAGCTCCAACATGATCTCGACTTCCCGCCGATCCTGCTCGGTGGAGAGCACACCACCGTAATCAAATACTACAGCTTTAATTTGTTCCAATAATAACACCCCTTAATAATATGCTGTCTTAATTGTATCGCTAGTTCAAACTTCAGATTACTTTAATCATCGACAGCTTGATCAGGAAACTTAATCGGGAGGCTCTCTTATCCGGCTCAAAGCCTATCCCATTATACAAAAGGAACAGAGTTTTATGCCGAAATCTTGGTGCCTCCAGTCGGCATAATGAATACTTTAATAGCAGGCTTTATAAGTTACTCATTCCATAAGGAGGTGCCTCAATGTCCGAGCGAGATGATAACCTTGTTGAAAACACCCCAGTCTCTGAGCCTTTCCAGACAACCTGCCCACCTGGGGGAATTCTTTATACGGTGCGTGCCGGAGATACTCTCTTCAGTATTGCCAACCGGTTCGGAATTTCGGTCGAATGCTTACGTCGCTTTAATCCGCAAATCTCCGGTGACCAGATCTTCCCAGGCCAGGTTCTGTGTATCCCACCGGCTTCCGCCTGCGCCGAGCCGCCGCCACCACAATGTCCACCTGGGGGAATTCTTTATACGGTGCGTGCCGGAGATACTCTCTTCAGTATTG
>ENA-UOOR01003507-UOOR01003507.1-fermentation-metagenome-genome-assembly--contig:-NODE-3507-length-13732-cov-4.888865_pt1 | contig 13732 bp, 11 predicted proteins | sample MGYA00245780_ERZ724029 | MGnify/ENA primary metagenome ERZ724029 (study PRJEB28704, sample SAMN03018315) | fermentation metagenome | biome: anthropogenic terrestrial biome; feature: soil; material... | reverse complement strand
GTTACGGCAGAGGACGGAAAAATTGTGATGCACATTGCACAATTACCCGTTTAAAAGATCGCTTACAATAATTTCAAAAATATAACTAAAGAATAAAAACCCCGCATTGATGAAACCCTAAAACAAGATTATCATGCGGGGTGTTTTTATGGAAAAAATAGTTCATCGATTTAAAAATCCGATTCTTTTCATTATTGCAGGTATTGTAGTGGTTGCTGCTTTGGCCGCAGGCATCTATTTTTTGTTCTTCGACAAGGATGATGAGCCGAACCGCGGAACATACGTATTTGTTCAGCCGGGGAGGTGGGACTTATGAAAAAGCCCATCAGCAAGCATGAATATCAGAAAATGGTCGATAAGAAGGCTCCTGGCTCGCATATTGCAAGAAATATTTTTGCAGCTTTTATAACCGGCGGTATTATATGTTCCATAGGCCAGGTAGTGCTGATGATTGCTGAAAACTTCGGGGCAGACAAGGATACGGCTGCAGCTGTTACCAGCATCACCATGATCTTTTTAGGCGCTTTTCTGACCGGCATCAATGTCTATGATGAAATCGCAAAATTTGGGGGAGCGGGGGCCTCGGTGCCCATTACCGGATTTTCCAACTCTATTGTATCCCCTGCCATGGAATTTAAAAAGGAAGGCTATATTATGGGCGTCGGTGCAAAGATGTTTCTGATTGCCGGACCTGTTCTGGTTTACGGAATTTTTGCATCGGTCGTTGCAGGTCTTCTCTATTTTATCTGGAAGCAGGTGGTGTAGTTGGCCAAAAGATTAGGAAGTCAAACCGTGGTATTTGACAAGCAGCCCATTATCCTAAGCGGAGCGGCCATTGTCGGAAAGAAGGAGGGCGACGGCCCCCTGGCCAGGTATTTTGATGATGTTGTAGATGATGAGTATGCCGGTGAGAAAACCTTTGAGGCGGCAGAATCACGTATTTTGAAGGACACATTCAGCAAGGCCCTGGAGAAAAGCGGCAAGGCGGCTGCCGATATCAATGTCATCCTGGCAGGGGATCTGTTAAATCAGTCCACTGCAGCCAGCTATGCATTCCGGGATGCCAATACACCTTTTATAGGACTGTTCGGCGCATGCTCCACCATGAGCGAGTCTTTGACCATCGGCTCCATGCTCATTGACGGAGGCTCGGCCGATTATGCGGTGTGTGCGGCATCCAGTCATTTCTGTTCTGCCGAAAGACAATTCCGGTTTCCCCTTGAATACGGTTCGCAAAGAACACCGACGGCCCAGTGGACTGTTACCGGATCCGGAGCTGTTATTCTGGGCAAGGACGGCCAGGGGCCGAGAATTGTTTGTGCCACGCCCGGCAAAATTATTGATCAGGGCATCAAGGATGCCAACAATATGGGTGCGGCCATGGCGCCGGCAGCCTGTGATACCATTACCAGCCATCTTAAGGATCTGGGAAGATCCGCCGACGACTATGATCTCATATTGACCGGCGATCTGGGCAGTTTCGGAAGCTCTATGCTCAACGATCTCATGATCAAAAATGGAATAGATATGAAGAACAAGCATAAGGACTGCGGCACCTTGATCTTTGATCTTGAAAAGCAGGGGGTGAACTGCGGAGGAAGCGGGTGCGGATGCAGTGCTGCTGTCTTTTCCACCTATATTATGAATCAATTCAGACAGGGCGCTTTGAAGCGTATTTTATTTATTGCTACAGGTGCATTAATGAGCCCGACCAGGAGTCAGCAAGGGGAGAGCATCCCGGGTGTTGCCCATGCTGTCTGCATAGAGGCTTAATTTTAGGAGGAATCGATCATGGCGGACATTTTAAAAGCCTTTTTGTTAGGCGGAATCATATGTGTTATCGGGCAATTGCTTATCGACCTTACCAAGATTACTCCGGCCAGAATCATGGTGGTATTCGTGGTCTTGGGTGTTATTCTCGGTCTTTTCGGCCTCTACCAGCCGCTGGTGGAATGGGGAAGCGCCGGGGCCTCGGTGCCCCTTACCGGCTTTGGCAATACGCTTGCAAAGGGGGTTATCAAGGAAATCAATGAAAAGGGTTTTCTGGGTGTATTTACCGGCGGTGTTAAGGCTGCGGCGGCAGGAATTACGGCGGCTGTAACTTTTGGATATATTATGGCCATTGCTTCAAAACCAAAGGTTAAAAAGTAACGTCTAATATGATAGAATAAATGTTGTCATTATGAGATGACAAAGTTCCCGCCGACCTGCCAGCAATCTTTAATTGGCGTAAGTTAGCGCTTTTTGAAGTCACCACGATTTAGCTAGCGGACGGGGCTTTTATTGTGCAAAGGAGAAAACATCATGAAGCAAAAGCCGGAAAACAAAAGAAGAAATGCTTTTATAGTCACAGCCGTTATTCTTACCGTTATTACTTTAACCGTTGTGGCGGCACTTTTATCTCAAAAAGGTCCTGAACTAAATAATACCCCAACCCCCATGCCAACGTCTACGTCTACGGAAACGCCCTCCATGGAGCCTGCTGAAACCCCTGGACCCACTCCTGATGCGAGTCCCGGCGCAACCGCACCGGATTCACCCAGTCCTGCTCCATCCGCCGGCCCGGAGGGCCAGGACAGGCGCAGCAGCCGGAAGCTGGATGTTCCCGTCAAGGCGCTGTATTTGAATTATACTTCGGTGAGGAACAATCTCGATCACTATATCAAGCTTGCCAATGAAACAGAGATCAACGCCTATGTCATAGACATTAAAAATGATGCGGGGCAGCTGATGTATGATTCCGAGCTGAAGATGGTCAATGATGCAAAGGCCGATACACCCGGCTTCGACATACGGGAAGTAACCAAAAAGCTTCATGATAACAATATCATCGTCATTGCCAGAATGGTGACATTCAAGGATTCAACCATCACAAAGGCCCATCCTGATATGGCTATCAAGACAGCATCAGGCGCTGTCTTCAACAATAAATCCATGTGGCTGGATGCGACTAAACAGGAAGCCAGGGACTATATTGTCAGCATCGCCAAGGAAGCTGTTCAATTCGGTTTTGATGAAATACAATTCGATTACATCCGTTTTCCCGAAACCAGCCTTTATGATTACAAGCTGGACTTGAAGCCGGACCAGACCCGAAGCGATGTTATTGAAGAATTTATCCGCTATGCCCGCAACAGCCTTCCCGAGGATACCATTTTATCCGCCGATGTATTTGGTATGCCTCTAATTTCTACCAAGGACTATGGCGAAATAGGGCAGACCCTTGAAACCATCGGTGCGAGCCTGGATTATATTTGCCCTATGATTTATCCGTCCCACTTTGCCAATAATGCTTCCAAAGGCTCCATGGCCAATGGCGTAGGGCAGAGAATCAACGGGGTGCTCTTTACCCATCCTGATCTAAAGCCTTATGAGGTCGTCTATAATACGCTTCTGGTAGGAAAGGACCGCATTGATAAGAAAGAGGGCTATAACCTCAATGTACGATCCTATATCCAAGGCTTTACGGCAAGCTACCTCCCTAAAGGCTACTGGATGGAGTATGGAGTTTCAGCCTACAAGCAGCAGATTAAGGCCGTATATGATGCCGGATATACGGAGTGGATTTTCTGGAATGCTCCTAATGATTATATTGAGGCTGCTTTCGGTCCGGAATCCTAAAAAAAGAAAACAAGTATGGGAAAACAGAAAAGTTGAATATAATTAAAAGTATATTAAAATTTTGTCTTCGGAGGAAAATATGAATTTGATTGAAGCCATTATACTGGGCGTTGTGCAAGGCCTTACAGAATTTCTGCCTGTAAGCAGCTCCGGTCATCTTGTGATGGTCCAGAAGCTTTTGGGAATAGATGATTCGGCAATAATGACCTTTTATATAGCCCTTCATGTAGCGACATTGTTTGCGGTTGTATTTGTTTACTGGAAAAAAATCCTTGAAATGATCAGACACCCCTTTTCAAAATTGCCTGTGCAGATCGTTGTGGCTACCATTCCTGCCGTCATACTCACAGTGCTTTTTAGCGATTTTATTGAGAGTACATATGTGAGCTCGGCCATTTTAGGCCCCGGCTTTATTTTTACCGGTCTGGCCCTTATTTTTTCAGAGAAGGTCGGCAATGGAAAAAAGAACCTAAAGGATCTCAAAACCAGTGATTCCCTCCTTATCGGCCTGGGTCAGGGTATTGCCCTTTTGCCTTCGGTTTCCCGTTCCGGGATGACCATTACCACCGCACTGGCCCTGGGTCTGGAAAGAGGCTTTGCGGCGGACTTTTCCTTTTTGATGTCCATACCGCCTATTTTAGGCGGCGCCCTATTGGATAGCCTGGATATTGTGCAGGGCGGATCGGCAGGCTTTCAGAGCATCGGTCTGCTAAACCTGCTGGCGGGCATGCTTGCAGCTGGAATCACCGGATTTTTCGCCGTCAAGCTGATGCTTACGGCTATTAAGAAAATGAAATTAAAATATTTTGCTTATTATGTCATTGCTCTTGGTACTTTTATTATTATCAGCCGGCTTTTCTTCCCGGAAGCGGTTGGCTGGCTCTTATAGACAGGTGAGATGAATGAAAGAAACGATTATACTGGGCATAGAATCTAGCTGTGACGAGACCTCGGCAGCCGTTGTTGTGGGTGGCCGCAGAGTTTTATCCGATGTCATAGCGTCGCAGATCGACCTTCATAAGGAATATGGCGGAGTGGTCCCTGAAATTGCGTCTCGGAAGCATGTGGAACTGATCATACCCGTCATTGACTCCGCACTGAAGGAAGCCAAAATTTCTCTTGAGGATGTGGACGGCATCGCCGTCACCTACGGCCCCGGCCTTGTGGGGGCGCTGCTGGTAGGAGTTTCCGCGGCAAAAGCCATAGCCGCGGCAATGGACAAGCCCCTTGTTAAAGTGCACCATATTGAAGGCCATATTGCCGCCAATTATATCACCCATACGGATTTGAAACCGCCCTATATCTGTCTGGTTGTCTCGGGCGGGCATAGTCATATTGTGCATGTCCGAGACTATCTGGATTTTGATGTTCTGGGCAGAACCAGAGATGATGCGGCGGGGGAGGCCTTTGACAAGATCTCAAGGGTGCTGGGCCTTGGTTATCCGGGTGGTCCTGCCATTGATAAACAGGCCCGGAATGGCAATCCTGATGCCTATCATTTTCCCAGGGTGCGGTTTGATGACGGTTCGCTGGATTTTTCCTTTTCCGGGCTTAAGACAGCCGTAATCAACCATGTGAACCAGGCCAGACAAAAAGGAGAGGAGCTTCCCATACCCGATATTTGTGCATCCTTCCAGCAGGCCGTGGTGGATGTTCTGGTGGATCATACCGTAGAAGCTGCAAAAAATTCCGGCGTTCAAACCATATGCCTGGCCGGGGGAGTGGCCTCTAATTCCCTTCTTCGATCGGCCATGGAGAAAAGGGCAAAAAAAGAGGGAATCCAGGCTCTATACCCGGCTCCCATCCTGTGTACCGACAACGCGGCCATGATCGCCGCCGCCGGCTATTTCTCGTTTTCAGCAGGTGAATTTGCCGATTTAACATTGAATGCCATTCCATCTCTCCACATAGGGGAGGGACATAAGTCCCTGTGAATACTGTGGAAATATTCATAAAAACAGCTTATATTGCCCGCTTTGCCTGTGGAAAACTCTGTGGATAATGTGGATAAGCCTGTTAGTTATCCCCCAAAGACCGATACATGTCATAAGAATTCAGGACTTTTTCCACATAGCTTTGGGTTTGCGCATAGGGTGGTATCCCGCTGTACTTTCTGACTGCGTTAGGCCCTGCATTATAAGCTGCTAAGGCCAGCCTTAAATCTCCGTCAAAGGCTTTTAGCTGATAGCAAAGATACTGGGTACCCCCTTTGATATTCTGCTCTATATTGTATGCGTCGGTCACGCCCAGACCCGCGGCAGTACCCGGCATAAGCTGCATTAATCCCATGGCGCCCGAAGTGGACAGAGCAAAGGGCTGGAACCCGGATTCCTGCTTTATAACGGCTCGAACCAGCTGGGGGTCGACTCCATACTGGCTGGAGCAGGATTCGATGGCAGCCTCTATTCTGGGCATGAGCTCCTGGATTTGCGTCTGGGAGAGCCGGGGATAAACCGATTCATAGCTTCCCGATACCAGGGGATATCTGGTTTTGGATGCGGAGCCGGTAAAAAATTCCGAACCGATGAGGGGGGCAGCGCTTTCCAGGGCTGAGGAAGCCTCATTGAGTGCATTTTCAAAGTCCTGGTCCCCTGCGGCAGAAATATTTAACTTTACAGGCAAACGTGCCTCGATTTCAGCTATTTTCTGGTTTAACAGATCTGATATATTTGGTATGTTCATGCTTGCCTCCGATATTGATATATTTATTATATCGGCTTTAAGAGGCAATTCCAAAAGCCCCTGCTAAAAGAACTTCAATTCGTAATTTGGCGCCGTGAGTGATGTTAAAGTGTGTAAGCGGAGCAGGATTGCGGAGCTACCGAGTAAAATCCAGGACGGATTTTCTCGAGGGCACACTTTAATTCACTCTAAGGCACCATAAATAACGTTAAGGTCCTTGGGGAGCGGTGCGAATCGAAGCGAAAAGAAAGGTTTTTCTTTCGTGTTCAGGCCTTTAAAGCGGAGATTGCTTCATCCAGATGATCCAAATGGATTTTGTCAATGCAGATACCGGGAAGGGTGGGCAGGAGATAGCTGATTTCTTCAATAAGCTGCGATTTGAGCTTCAAATGGGTAAGATAGTCCTCATACCGGACATCTTTTTTGAGCCGGAGGGTGGCCTCATATTCCAGGGTGCTTTCCATACGTTTAATATCCTCGCCGATCAGCCGGTTCTTGATGCCGATGCCGGTGATCTCCTGTTTGATTTCCTTTATTTTTCCCTTGAGCTGCTTTCGTTTCAAACGAAGACGAAGGGGAAATAAAGGGCTGGAGAGCTCTTTATCATCCTTAATAAACCGGTACCAGTCGTTCATGGCCGCGGTCATTTGAATATTCAGCTCTTTGACCTGTTCTACATTTTTATTGAACAGGTCAACTTTTTCCTCGATCTTATCATAATTGTCGGTATATACTTTATTTAAAAAATCTCCCGATGAATCGCCCAGGTCGGCCATGATTTCCTTTAGATGGTCCCGGACACTTTTGAGCCGGGTGAGCAAATCAACGGCCAGAATTTTTCGTCTTTCGATTGTCTCCTCATTCATTTTTTTCCCTCCCTAAGCCATTGTGCATTGGCCCAGCCAATAGTTTCATCAATCTTGAGCTTGAGCCATTTAACGCCGGAGCTGTCAATCTTCTCTTCCCCCATAAATTCAGCGACGGTATCCAGTTTCATCAGGACCAGCTTCTGCGAATGGGCGGACGGCTCACTGCGAAGATATAGGCCCTTGGGAGCGGTCACTGCGAATTTTACGGCAGGCTCCTCCTGGACCGTTGGGGGCGAAGCGGACGGCGCTGCATGATTCAGTATGGCAGCGAGTGTCTCATTGCTGTTGATAATCTCTATAACCGACTTTTTTGTCCGCTCTAAAAAGCCGGTATTCATGTAATAGACCTTGGGATTAATTCTGAACAGATATAGTTGGCCCGGCCTTGTAAAGGAAAAAATACCGTACAAAATAATCAGGGTGATAAGAATGACCCATTTAAAATGAAAAATGAACCGGAAGGGGAAAAAAACAAACTTTGCTATTTTCCGCAGCAGCCCTTTCAGCCTTGAAGACAAGGGCGGACGGTAGGTATATGCCTTATGAAAGCGCGTCCTTCTGGTTTTTGCCTGTACCAAAGTATTTTTTTGGGCGCCTTCGGTTCTCGTTTCCTGCCCCAGTTTTTTATGGGCCACCTGTTTTGGCAGTGATGCCGCCCATAAAACGCCCTTTTTGGGGTATTCTATAAAAAGGCTGCGGGCAACTCTTTTAACGCCTTTTTTAAGATCCGTCAAAATCCCGGCGGAACAGTGGCTCAGCCAGTCTTTAAGAGAGAAAGGAAAATCATAGGCTTTTTCGTCCAGATTGCTTTTTAAAAATTCATTGTCAAAATGGAGCCTGGACTCAATAAGTGCATTTTCAAAATGAAAACGGATATCCGGAAAGGTGTCGGTGACAGCAATATCTAATAGTTCTTCGATATTTTCCTCACCGGTATATTTGGAAAGGTAGGAGTTGCTGATAAAAAAACCTAATTGAAGGTCATGGTTCAGCTTCTGCATAAAAAGGGCGGCAAGCTCGCGATTTTCTTCACTTTCCAGCTTATCGTCCAGTATGCCGCTTAAGAGTGTATAGGAATCTTTGCACTTTAACTGTCCCGCCCTTAAAATGGCGAGCCGGCGGATAAAGGGGTCAGGGTTTTTTAAATAAAAGGATAATTCCTGACTGTCCGTCAGCTTATACAGAATAGTGGCTGTTTCTTTTTCCGCCTTATACCAGGAAGGCAGAGACAGGTTGATATTATTTACCATTCGATAGGCGCTCTCCTTATACTTAAACCGGTTTTAAGATTCCTTCCCTATAATAAATCATAACATCCTATGAAACCGCGCTGAATATGCTGTTCTTCTTAAATCTGACTAGGACTTAGGACATAGCCGGATTAAATTGCCGTATAAAATTTTTGTAAAAATCAAAATTTCTTTTTTTGATGGCAGACCTCCCTCATAAAGCCATGGGAAATTTGTCCTCCTGAATTGAAATATTGGATTCAGAGAATAATTGAAGTAGGACAGAAAAATGGATGGTGATTATGATGAAGTTTAACAAGGAAAAAATTATATCGGCATTAAAAAGAACCGGTTCGGCGGCTCATCTTATTTCGGCAGTTTCAAAATTTCTGCTGGTCGTTCTGGCAATATGTATTATATATAGCACTTCCACGCAGAAGGAAATTGCCGGTAATGTTGTTAGATTGCATATCATAGCCAACAGTGATTCTTCTGAGGATCAGGCATTGAAGTTAAAGGTAAGGGATGCTATTCTTAATCATATGAATACCAGATATCCCGATGGCGCTACTCGGGATGAAGCGGCCCAATATTTAAAAAACAGCATTCCCGAGCTAAAAAAAGTGGCAGCCGGCGTTTTGGAGAAAAACGGTTCTGCTGACCCGGTTGATGTAAAATATGGCGTCTATGCCTTCCCCACGAAAGAATACGGGAACCTGGCCCTTCCTGCCGGGATGTATGAAGCGCTCCGGGTGGAATTGGGCGAGGCGAAGGGCCTTAACTGGTGGTGTGTAATGTTTCCTCCCCTTTGCGTTGCAGATGCCAACAGCCTTCAAATAGACCAGGAAGCCATGAATGGGCTGAAAAACGATATCGGCGCCGCTAATTACAGCCTCATTACAGATGTTACCGACAGGAGCAATGTGCCTGTTAAGATAAAGTTCCGCATTGTGGAACTGGTTGAAAGCTCAAAGATCAAGCTGGCTGAAATGTTCAATCAGATATTCTAAAGAAATAGGGGAGACGGAAAGGAAAATTCTGTGAGTACCGAGATTTTATATGAAGACAATCACTTGCTTGTGGTGGCAAAGCCCCCCGATATCCCTGTTCAGGCAGATATCAGCGGGGCTTTGGATTTACTGACCATTCTCAAAGAGGAGATGAAGGCAAAATACAATAAGCCGGGAAATGTGTTTCTTGGATTAGTACATAGACTGGACAGGCCGGCGGGCGGAGTGATGGTTTTTGCCAAAACCTCCAAGGCCGCGTCCCGGCTCTCTTCTCAAATCCGGGAGCACCAATTGGAAAAGACCTACCTCTGCGTGGTAAAGGGCTCGCCTCAGCCTGCAAAGGGAAGGCTCACCGACTGTCTTTTAAAGGATCCCCAAACAAATACCGTGCAGATCGTTTCACCCAATACGCCTAAAGGCAAGGAAGCCGTTCTCGACTATGAGGTTTTGGGCCAATCTGGAGAGTACAGCCTGGTTAAAGTGCATCTGCTGACGGGACGCAGCCATCAGATCCGTGTACAGATGTCCCATAACGGAACCCCTCTTTTTGGGGATACCAAATACGGCTATAAAGGGAAAAAGGACGACAGGCTTGCGCTGTGGTCCTGCAGTCTTGCCTTCATGCATCCTACAAAAAAAGAGAGGATGCAATTCACATCCTCTCCGCCTGAAGAATATCCATGGAATCTGTTTAAGGTTTGATCACAATTTTGGCATCCTTTGCGGTCACGATACTGGATTTTACGATGGAACCCTGAGCTACTGTACCCTCAGCAATATACGTGCCGGGGCTTGCGACTCTCGCATAGTAAACCAGGGGCTTGGGAGCATTTTCATCTGAATTCTTACCCACCACAAAAGTGACCTTCTGCCCGTCAAACTGGCGGTAGTACCAGCCATGGGCATCCCTGATACCATGGCTCCATGGATTATCCAGGGGCTTTAATCCGGCAGGGGCGTAATCGCTGATTTCATAGGTATTGTCGATGGCTGTTTTGTCAATATTATAGCTGATCTCCACCTTTACCAGGTCATTGGCCTGAAAGACCGATGTTTCCTTTCCGGTGGCCGCGTCATAGTATTTTCGCGTCATTGTGATGCCTGCGTCATTGTCTGTTTTGGCAAAGGCAGCGGTATAAAGAGATAAAACAGAGATGTCGCCGGTAACGCTTAAAACCTCGAACTGCCCGATATTGACGGAAGGAATCTTCAGAATCTCACATCTGCCTCCTTCAAGGCCGGCGGTGTAAGTTTTGCCGCCCATTCTGTACTCAAATGAGGCGGGAGTATCCGAAAGCTTGGTGATCTCATGCTGGAGATAGAGTATCTTTTCAACTCCAATATATTGGGTTTTGGAAGAATTGTTTTCGGTATAGGCATAGAGTTTTTCTGCATCGGGACTGTTGACCCCGGAGGCAAGAACTGCTGCCAGGGCGGTCTCTTTGTAGGAAACATCGGTATTGCCATCCCTGACCTTTATGCGGATATAGGGATTCTTGCGCTCAAGCTGAGGCGCCACCCTGTTCTCATAGAGTTCCTGGGCTTTTGATAAATCTCCGAGCGCTTCGTAGGCCAATCCCAGAAATATATAGTCGGTTGTTGAAAGATTTTGTACGGCTGCGGTCCTGTCCAGATCCAAGAGCACCGGTTCATTTAATACGGCCAGGGCGTAAAGGGCAGAGGCCGGGACCGTATTTCCGGATGCCATGACCTCATAGAAATACAGTTTCAGGGAATTTACATCGGCCGCATTCTTCATAAGCCCTGTGATAAGAGCGGTAAACTCCGGATCGCTTTGGGCGTAGGGCAGTATTCCATAGCCGCCGTCGTCATTCTTGTAGGAAGCCGTGTCTATTTTGATCTCCGGTTTTTTGTAGCTTTCATTCTTCAGCACCTCTTCCAGCAGCGTTCCGGCAGAATCGGCCACCAGCTTCTGGTCAAGGCGTTTTCCGAAATCCCAGGAAAGGCTGAGGAGGGAGTGGAGGAGGCGGGCCTTACCGGCATCCGAGAAAATCAGGGTGGTGATCCCGCTCTCGCCCGCATCCATTTTTAGCCCCTTTGCCAGGTCCTTGACGGTTGCTGTTTCAATGGTTCTGTAGGATGGGTAAACGGTTATGGTACGGCTGAGACTGTCTGATTTTCCTGTTTTGGATCTTGCGGTCATGACAAGGGTATAGCTGCCTTCGGACAGGGCTTCGGGGAGAGGCAGATAAACACGCTCAAAGGCTTTTGCCGAAGCGGTCTGCTTAAAGTCCGGCAGTTCCCGGACGGTGATTTCAAAGGTCACGTCTTCATTTTCGGCAAGGCTTTCACCATAGGCGGTCAGACCCACATAGGGTTTATCTCCCTTAAGATAATCCAGACTTAAGGAATCGTTGATAAAGAATGGCATGGATACTTTTGCGGACTGTATATCGGAGCCTGCATGCAGATCGCTGGAAACCGCCGCGGCGGCCAGACTGAATGAGGTGATATTATCGGGGAGCTTGAAGGTATAAGTGCCAAAACCGTTTTCATTAAGCTTAATGGTTTTGAACAGGGCAGTATCCTTAAAGTCGGAGCGGACAGGAGCCGCTCCGCCGTCCATAGCGCCGGCCGGAGCTTCAGTCGGCATAGCCGCCGGAGCCTCGCTTTCAGCAGCCTTCATTTCAGCCGAATTTGCCATATCATTGACTGTACTGCCATATAGTGCTCCTCCGGCTCTTGCACTGCGAATGATGGCAGGATATCCGTAATAGCTTATAAGGCCGTCGGGAATCCAGCTGTAAAGCTCGGTCAGGGGATTTAAATCCTGTCCCGACAGCTTCAGTAATGCCTCGTCAACAAGGGAGATGTTAACCATGGCCGGAACGGCTTTTCCGTTGATATCCGCAGCTTTTACCGAGACGGTCATGGTTTCGCCGGGCTTATAGGAGGATTTATCTGTCCGGACATCAAGATCCAGTTTCTTTTCATTATAATCGTAGGCAATGGCACGGGTGGTTTCTATATAGCTTTTGCCATTAAAGACAATCCCGTTGAGATAGTAGTTGGGGGCATAGTTTCCCGGAAATGCCCCGCTGAATGCGGGCTGGCTGTTTACCTGGTAATGCTGAATGCCGTTTCTGGCCTGCACAAAAAGTGTGCGCATATTTTTCAAAGGCTGCTGATCATTTTTCATCACCTGAGCGGTCACTGTTTCACCGGTCTTGTATCTCTCTTTATCAGCTTTTAGCGTATAGTATTCATAATCCCGCGGATAGGCAGTGCCTCCCTTTGCATAGAGCCGGACCGTCCTCTTCATAGTACGGCCTTTATGGTCTTTGGTTGTGATTTCAGCTTTGCAGAAACCGGCCTCAATCATATCGGCGGAAAATTTATACTGGGCCTTCCCTTCCTTATCGGTAGTGAGGGTAGTATGACCGGCGGGGGTGGATTTTTCGCGGTATTCATACAGCTTCCGTACGACTTTGTTAATGGCGTCATACTCCTCACCCACCTCGGTTTTTTCCCAGATGATCTGATACAGATTTACCTTAAAGCTTTGCGCGGCTGCGGGATTTCCGAGATAATCGTCATTTTGGGGGTCCTCATCATTGAGAGAGTCCAGCTTGGCACGATGGGCAGTCAGATCAAGGGTGCCTTTGCTGCCGTCAATTTCACCATTGGCCTGGAAGGTGATATCATTGGCAAAAACGCGGAAATTATAGTATTCTGAAATTTCGCCCGTTTCGGGGAATTGTGCGCTTGCATGGAGGGTGTAGTAAAAATCTCCCTGCATATCGCTGTTGTAATCAGGGGTGTATTCCACGTCGAGAGCTCCGTTCAGATCGGTGACGCCCTTGCCGTTTACTGTATTGGAGTAGGTGTCGATGCTGTAATTCAAGGGAACATTGGATACCGGTGTACCATCAAAAAAGGATGCTTTTATTGTAAATTTGATTTTATCTCCAACAAATACAGCCTTTTTATCGGAGCTGATTTCCAGTTGGTACTGGGGCTTCACATAGTTTTCCACGCTGAAATAGGTTCTTGAAAGCACCGTATCGCCGTCTTTTACCGTAATGGTGTAAGAACCGGGGTCCAGGGCGGGCAGCTTTATATTTCCTTCATAGAAGCCGTTATTGGCCTCTAGCGTCAAGGTCTCAAGGGGATTTGAAAGGAAGGGTATATAGCGGCCCCCATTGATTTTTACAGGATAGCGGTAAGCTCCGTTTGCCAGCTCAACCGTCACTTTGTCAGGGACAGAGCCGTCTGTCCGGCTTTTGATATAGCCCCAGAAGGCCACATTATCATTGGGCTTATAGAGGGTACGGTCGGTTTGGATATATCTCCAGTAAAG
>ENA-UOOR01003506-UOOR01003506.1-fermentation-metagenome-genome-assembly--contig:-NODE-3506-length-13732-cov-66.362360_pt1 | contig 13732 bp, 15 predicted proteins | sample MGYA00245780_ERZ724029 | MGnify/ENA primary metagenome ERZ724029 (study PRJEB28704, sample SAMN03018315) | fermentation metagenome | biome: anthropogenic terrestrial biome; feature: soil... | reverse complement strand
AACAGTGTAGGAGGATATGAATATGAAATTGACTGAAAAATATAATGTTGACCCTGAATTTGAAGATCTGTTTTCCTACAAATCGAAGAAGGAGGAAATTGAACACGAGGCAAAAATGATCATGTTCCGCCTTTTGAGTAGCTTCGAAAAGATAATGGATCGACCCATTCAGAAAAAGGAAATTGCTGAAGCAATCAATACATCTCCAAGCTACGTCACTCAACTTTTTAAAGGAGATAAGCTTATCAATTTCATCACCCTTGCCAAATTGGAAAAAGCGTTTGATTTTACTTTCGATATAGAAGCAAGGAAGAATAACAATGATCTTAAAGAAAAGGCAGAGAGGGCAGCAAAACTTGTCCAGCTTAAGCCCAGGTTTGATTTACATTGCGGATTCCCTAATGTAACATCATATTACAAGTTTGCGAACAATGAACAGGATAAAGTAAATGCGAAAGCACTATGAAACCAACTCTATCTCCCTTAAAACTGAAGGATTTTGCCATCATGGAAAATCGATTCACGTTTTTTCCACCCAACGACAAGATCAATGGTTTAGATGAATTGTTTAATGCGTACCTCCTTGATATTGATTTTGAGTATAGTGAAAATGAGCAATTCATAGCAATAGCAGTTCGGATAGAGATCAATAAGCCCGAAGATGCAACTCCGTTGCCTGGTTATTCTATTACGGTTGAAGGAACCTCGTTATTTGAATTTCAAGACTCCGAAAAGCTATCCCACGAAGACAAAGCTTCGCTCTTGAACTTCTCAGGACTATCTATTACGATCAATCATATAAGGGGTTTTATCTCGACACTCACCTCTTACGCTCCATTTGGAAAATTTAATCTGCCAACCATAGATGTAAACGATTTGCTATCCCAGAAAAATGCGATAGTGAAAAAGTGAGGATACCTCTGAGACAATAAGATGATAATGGGAGCCGGCTAACTCTGTCTTCACGACATCTGCCTCAGCCGCCGAAGGTGGCGGTGAGCACGCCTTCTTCTTTGAGTTTTTTCACGATGTAATAATCCTTGCTGCTCCGGCTACGCTTGCCGTGAGCCAGCCGATAGACACGAATAGCTGTAGTGTCAAACTCCTGCGCAATGGCGCGATAGGTTTCCCGGTTGCGGGAGAAAAAGCGGTATCTGATAAACGACAACAACATAATAATAACGAAAAAACAGGGCCTCCAACCTGTGTGAGTATACTTTTTTTTGATTTTCCAGATCCTTTTATCTCACTATCTGTGAATGATATAAGAAATACGCGTTACAAATATAGGACATTTCCCATTAAAAAAAGAATTTGGGTAAAAAAATATAAAAAAAGTATATTCCTATTCGATGGGCTCCACCATGGAGCGGTGCATCTCCACCGTGGCGCAGCCCAGCTGCTCGATGCGGAGGGCAATGACGGATTTGCCGTCGACCGTGACCAGCTCTCCCTCCAGGCCGGAAAGCGCCCCCTTGATCACGCGCACCTTCTCGCCCGGGCTGAGCGGACGGGTGTCGAATTGGACAGCACTCCCGGAGGTATCGACCATGAAACGGAACTGCTCCATCTGTGCGGCCGGAATGGCGGTGGGGGCTTTCTCGCCGCGGAGCACCATGTAACGCAACACCGAGGGGAGCGTGACGACGGTGCGCTGCTCGCTTGCATTCACATGCACGAAGATCATCATGGGGATGAGCACACGTTCCATTTTCTTCTTCCGGTCGCTCCAGAGGCGTACCTCCTCCTGCACGGGCAGAAAATTTTCGATGCCCATCTCAGTAAGCCGGTCGCGTACCTTCTTCTCGTGGTGCATCTTCACATATGCTGCCAGCCACCGGCGCTCGTTTGTCTGTTTACTCCCTTTCTCGTGGATCATGATGCGACACATTCGAAAGTGTAAATCTACAAAAAAATATTGAATAGACCTTTCCAGTGCGACTAGTTTGCAACCGGCACAACCGAGATGGCGTAACCTCCGCCGGGGGCGGAGCGCTGCGTCAGCTTCGACTTGCTGGAGACCCGCACCTTGCGAATGGTGAAGGCCTGCGGATTGGTTTTGTAATGGGCATCGGGAGCATCGGCATAGATGGTGGCGACATAGTCCCTGCCCTTGTCCAGAAAATTGAAACTGATCTTCGAGATGAATGGCTCGTTGCCTGTGGTGTTGCCCACGAACCAGTTGTCGCTCCCCTTTGCCTTGCGGGCCACGGTGACATACTGGCCCGGCTCTGCCTCCAGGTAGCGGCTTTCATCCCAATCGAGCGCCACATCCTTGATGAACTGGAACGCGTTGGGAAACCGCTCGTAGTTTTCCGGCAGGTCGGCCGCCATCTGCAGGGGGCTGCTCATGGTGACGTAGAGCGCCAGCTGGTTGGCGATGGTGGCGTTCACGTGCGAGGTGTTGTTGGGGTTGAGCCTGGAGATATCCATCTCGAAGATGCCGGGCGTGTAGTCCATCGGCCCGCCAATGAGTCGCGTGAAGGGGAGGATGGTGACATGGTTGGGCTTGCTGCCGCCGAACGCCTGGTACTCGGTACCGCGGGCCGACTCGTTGCCGATCAGGTTGGGCCAGGTGCGGCAGACGCCGGTGGGGCGCACCGCCTCGTGGGCGTTGACCATGATCTTATATTCGGCCGCCTTCTCCAGAGCATACTGGTAGTGATTGTTGATCCACTGGCTGTAGTGGTTCTCACCTCGCGGAATGATGTCGCCCACGTAGCCGCTTTTGACCGAGGGGTACCCGTAGCGGTTCATCAGCTGATAGGCCTTGTCGAGGTGCCGCTCATAGTTGCGGATGGAGGAGGAGGTCTCGTGGTGCATCATCATCTTCACTCCCTTGCTCTTCGCGTAGCGGTGGATCTCGTCGATATCGAAGTCCGGATAGGGGGTCTGAAAGTCGAAGACATAATCCTTGGAGTTGCCGAACCAGTCCTCCCAGCCGATGTTCCACCCTTCCACCAGCACGGCGTCGAAGCCATGCTCCGCGGCAAAGTCGATATAGCGTTTCACGTTCTGCGTGGTGGCACCGTGGCGACCGTGGGGCTTCACTTTGCTGTAGTCGGTGATGCCGATCTGCACCGACGGCAGGTCGGCGGTATAGGACCAGTCGCTCTTGCCGGTGATCATCTCCCACCAGACTCCCACATACTTGGTGGGCTTGATCCACGAGGTGTCCTCAATCTTTGAAGGTTCGTTCAGGTTGAGGGTGATGCGCGAGGCAAGGATGTCGCGCGCGTCGTCGCTCACGATCACCGTGCGCCAGGGGGTGTGGCAGGGGGTCTGCAGGTGACCCTTGCTGCCGTTGGCATCGGGGGTGACCCAGCTGCGGAAGGTGAGCGTCGCCTCATCCAGGTCGAGGTGCATGGCGCCGTAGTTGATCAGCGCCGCCTCGTGAAGGTTGATGTAGAGGCCATCGTCGGTCTTCATCTGGAGGGCTGTCTGCACGCCGGTGTCGGAGAAGCTGGTCTGCGACAGGTTGCCCTGGCGACCGGCACGGTTGATGCCGCCGATCTCGGTGAGGCGCGAGGTGTGGTAGTCATATTCCTGCGTGTCGTAGTCGCCCGGGATCCAGAATGCCATGTGGTCGCCCGTCATGGCGAACTCGGTCAGCTCCTCCCTTACCACGAAGTAGACCAGCTCCTTCTGCTGCGGAAACTCATAGCGAAAACCGAGGCCGTCGTCAAACAGGCGGAAACGGATGATCATTGCGCGGCCGGTCTCCTCCTGCGTGAGGCGCACGGCCAGCTCGTTATGGTGATCGCGGATGGTACGGCTCTCGCCCCATACCGGCTCCCAGGTCTCGTCGACGGTGGATCGTTGCGCTGCGGCCAGTGTAAACCCATCGTAAAGCGAGGTGCGGGGATCGCTGCTCTTGCGCACCTCCTGACCGAACCCGGCATTGCCGCTGCCGGCCAGCTCCAGCCCCAGGCGACTGGGACGGATCACCTCCCTGCCCTTGTAGCTGAGGCTGTAGGTGGGGACGCCCCCTTCCTGCAAGGTAAACTGTAGTACCAGCGCCCCATTGGGCGAACGCAGCTCTTCCGCATGAATCATCATACCTGCCAGCATAAGGCAGATGCTTAATAGCAAAGTTCTCATAGGAATATATGTTTATTCAGTTTTTTTATCCATGGGCAAATATAGAGGATATATCCTCCCACCCACTGTAATTATCTCACAATCTCCTCCCGATGTTAGGCAATCGTTGGCATGGGAAATAAGCTGTTCCAGAGATTTGAATCTGCAAACCCGGTACATTTTAATTGCATGATCCGAATTTATTGGTTAAACTTGCGGTATGAAAAATATATCGAATTAATCCATATCACACAATGAAACATTTACACCTTGCCCTGCTCTTTCTCTTTGTACTTACCGCGCTGACGGCGCAAGAACCGCTATTCACCGAGTACCCGCTCAACACCGTACAGCAAAAACCGGCAGCAGATGAGGACCCGAAGAAAGGGCTGACGGCGCCCACCTTGCGCGTCTACCTGCCGGAAGCGGAGAAGGCGACGGGACGGATGGTGATCGCACTGCCTGGCGGCGGCTACCAGCACCTGGCACTGTTTCACGAGGGGTACGACTGGGCGGACTATTTCCTCGGCAAGGGAATCGCTTTCGGGGTACTCAAATACCGGATGCCGGCGGGGGATCATACCATACCCTTTGCCGATGTGCAGGCGTCTTTCAGGCTGGTGAAGGAGCATGCAGCCGAGTGGAAGGTGAACCCGGACGAGATCGGGATCATGGGATCTTCGGCCGGGGGGCACCTGGCATCGACCTATGCCACCCACACACCGGCAGCAGAGCGGCCTGCCTTCCAGATCCTGCTCTACCCGGTGATCTCAATGGATCCCGCGCTTACCCATGCCGGGTCGCGCAGGAACCTGCTGGGCGAGAACCCGTCGCTGGAGCTGACGGAACGCTTTTCGAACGAGCTGCGGGTGGATGCCAACACGCCACCGGCATTCATCATCTTCGCCGCAGACGACAAGGTGGTGCCACCGGCCAACGGACTGCGCTACGCCGAGGCGATGACAAGGAACAACCGCCCGGTGACCTTCCTCCTCTACCCCACTGGCGGCCATGGCTTCGGCAACCGGGAGTCGTTCACCTACAAAAAGCAATTCTTTCAGGAGCTGGACCGCTGGCTGAAGCAATAAGCTTGTCTACATCCAAAATGTATTGAGGCCATTCAACGTATGCCGAAATGCAGAAAACCTTCTGATGGAGCAATGTTTCAAGTATATGATCGTGCGTTGATAACCTCTCAGGGCAAGGCTGTATGCGGTATCTACAAAAAAAAAGCCCGCTGCTTGAGCGGGCTTATGGCGGCATGGACAGGACTAATACCAGAACCCTCATAAAACATCACAAAATGCCCAACAGCAATTCATCGTGGATTTTCACAATCAATTCAGCAATATCCAGCGCGATCTGAATGATATTTGTTTGCATGAAGACATCATGTAATGAATAATGATGTAGACAGATTGATTTAAGTTAAATTAACATTATTAGCATTAAAAGCAGGGGGGGAATGTAGCATTTATGCCTTGTTTTTCATCTATAGTATAGTAAGAACAAGTTAAAACTCTTTATGCAATTTGTAAAAACCATATTGTTGGAGACTTCTACTCAAAGTCTCGATGAAGTGGTGGTAATGGCGGGTGATAAAAGAGCATCATCGCCACTATCTAAAAGTAGAATTGCAGGCTATATCCGAAAATCTCTACAGATATTTTAAATCGTTGGAAATAGCCATGAATAGTGATAATTTCAGCGAACCTGCAAAAGTTTTAAGAATGTGAAAAACGGATACGGTGTGCTTGCCACATTTAACAGTATAGAAAAAATAATTGAAGTAAAATAATTTATTAGTCCATTAAAAAACAAATAATTATGAAAACAAAAAACAAATTTATCCTACCACTCCTGGTGTTAATTTTAATGGCAAGTTGTGACAAAGTAGAATACCAATCACTCTCGTTCTACACCGACTATCTCGAAGTACCCACACACGGCAAAGCATTCATTTTTCCCAAAACAGGCAGCGGAAATTACACGTTGGAAGTAGAGAACCCTCTTCTGTTCTGGGCAGAAATGGAATCCGGCTGGTCTAATCCCTCGGGAGCAATTGCTGTTCGAGGGGATCTCAAAGGAGAGGCTTGGCTTACCGTTACCGACAATGTGACCAAAGAATCGAAAAGATTAAAGATTAAAGTTACCGACAACTACGAGGCGATGCGTATATACAAAGACTACGATCGAGAAAACGACAAAGCGTTTCCATTGCCACCGTCTTTGAACAATATAGAATGGGTTTGCTTGATAAACAACACGGCACGCGATTTTTATCTTATCAATAGAGAAAGCATATCGCTCACCGATTACGTATTAAAAGTACGTGGCAAAGGTACTTACGCCCTTGGCAAAGAAGGAGAAGGTTATCATTTGACACTTTCTTATTTGGTGGACGAGAAAGAGCACCCCACGCTGGATGCGACATCGGCAGAACCTGTATCATACCGTTTTCGCCTATCGCAAAATGATTATGCGTTACACCGGTTAAACCAAAACTTAAACTTGGGTTTCGATACATCCATGCCAGGTAATTGGGAAGAGTTTATCAGCCATGCATGGGAAACAAACATTGGAATGGAAGGCGTGGACACAGAGTACAGGTTAGTCGGAGCCCTTTTACCACCTTTTGAAATGCCAGTAGGTTATTTGAATTAAAATGTGATCAGAATGAAAAAAATATTCCTTCAACTATTTGCCGTTTTAGGCATCATTTGCCCGTTCATGTTTATCGGTTGCGACAAAGACGAAGGTGTCTTAACGGTTGATAAAAAAGAAATTACCTTATCGGCAGAAACCCAAGAAGCTACTTTCAACATTGCGACCGATACCGATTGGAGCATTACTTCGCCCGATATAGAGGTAGGACTAGGAATGGTGAACTATAAGAGTTGGTATGAACTTGATAAAATCGGAGGAGAAGGCAACGGTACCGTAACTGTATCGGTAAAAAAGGATGCTATTCCTACAGAGGATAAAACAACGACTTTAACCATTCATGGTAAGAATGATAAAAAGACCGTGTCAGTAAAATTTAAAAAATAAGAAGTTTATTTTCTGGAATATAGAGGTACGTCGGATACCATTATATTATTATGATTTGCTTGAAAAAAACATTCAGGAATTAAATAAAAGTATTGATAATGGCGATGTGGCGGACCTGGAAAAAATATTTAAAGAATTTAAAAATCAGGTTCAATAAATATTTCATAAGAGTTTGGATTACAATTATACTGGAAATGAAGCACATCGTATTTATTCCCTTTTTTTCATAATATTTCTTTGTTCTTGTACGGAAACAAAAAATAACGAAAAGGAGACGGCCGACACAAAAGGCTATCCGGAATATTACGGAGGTTCCTATATTAAGGATAGGACTTTGTTTATAATTACTTCAAAAAATAATATCCAGGTACGAAAAGATTTGGAAAACAGAGGCAAGGGAGCAAATTTCTTGATTGAAACATTAAACAACAATCTTCAAAAAGGTATTTCTGATAAGTTGGACTCCTTAGGTTTGGATTTTTACAAGTATCCCAATCTAAATTATTATTCGCATCATATAGATAATAAAAAGCAGAAGATAGTCGTTATGCTAAGTGACACTACTAAAGAAAATTACGTAAATTTGCATCTACATCAGCGAAATATGAGTTAATAAAACAGGGCTACTCCATTATCATCATACTCTTAAAATGAGAAAAACATTTCAACTGATACTTTTTATAGCCATCTTCGCGGGTTGCAAAAGCACTTCGCCTGTGTGGATGGGCGCGTCCGAGACAGAAAAATCGTATTTTCCGGTTTATGACGAAAAAACCGTGAAGCATCATACAGACAGCTTGGGAAATAGAATGATAGGCATGCCTCCTATTAAGCCCAATGATTCTTTAAGTGAGTTTGTAAACAATTGGTATTCCAAGCATTTATATAGCTTGGGAGAACCTGTTCTTTACAACAAAACCAATACACCGGTTAATGTGGTCAGATTTACACATTTGGGAACCTGGGGTAATCCCTATTCATACCGATTGGAGCAAAACAAATCAGAGGTCACTGCCACATATAGTAAAACAGATGGTTTAGGAGGCTATCAAGCGGGTAAAAGAATAGAACAGGGAAGTAAAAAAATGAATCTCGAAAAATGGAACGCCGTGATTGAAAAAATGAATTCAATCGACTTTTGGAATATCGGAACACACGACGAAAATATAATTTTAGACGGGGAAGAATGGATATTCGAAGCTTTAATAGACGGACGTTATCATTTTATCACAAGAAATAGCCCCGATCATTACGATGGAAAAGATTTTGCCGAACTCTGTGATCTGGTGGTCCATGTTTACAACGAATAAGTAAACGGTTTCTTTTTCTGCGTAGATTTAAGTATAAGATTGGCAACATCCGCGTGAAGAAATAAGATGCAAAACAAACTGATTCAATATTTCTCCGAATTAATCGTGCTTTCCGACGAAGAACGGCAGGATATCGAAGAAAGCATGGTCGTGAAAGAATATCGTAAAGGCGATTATTTGCTGAAAGAAGGACAAATTGCCTCTGATACCTATTTCGTGATGAAGGGCCTGGTGCGAGAGTTTATTTTGCTGGAAGGCGAAGAGAAGACCACCAATTTTTACTCCGAAAATCAATGGATTATCTCATTGGATATGACTGCGCCCGTTCAACCATCCGTTCATAATTGGGTGTGTGCCGAAGATTGCGTATTGGTGGCGGGCAACGAAAGAATGTCGATAGAACTGTTTCAAAGACATCCCCGCCTCGAAGCCGTTTCGCGCATGGTTATGGAAAAAACGTTTGCCGCACAACAACAGCAATTAACATCTTATATTACCGATTCACCGGAACAACGTTATCTGAAGCTCTTAAAATATCGCCCCGATATTATTCAGCGTGTCCCGCAGTATCAAATTGCCGGTTATATTGGCGTGAAACCCGAATCGCTGAGCCGAATCAGAAAAAGGATTGCCTTAAAATGACAAATGTTCTTTCCACGTCAAGGCATACCAGACAATAAACGCCGTCGCGGCAATTTCAATCACGGAAAAGAATAAATAATACGAAGTAAATCCTCCAAAAAGCGTGGATACCTGCACCAACGTAGTGATGGTGCCCGCGACAATATTAAAAGTCCGGTTTAATTTGTACCGTAAAATTTTCGACAGCAACACCATCGAAATAGAAATTTCCATCAACACGCCTGCGGAGAATAAAAAACTTTCGGACATCTCCCAACCGTCCACCACGCCCGAAAGATATTGCGTAAGCAAGCGGGCGTCCATTAGTCCGGCAACATCGCAATACAGATAATTGAGCACTACAAAAATCCACATCGTGGAAAGAATTGATCTTCTATCTTTCATCTTTTAAACTGTTAATGGTTTACAAGACAAAAGTATCGCACTAAAAACTGCTTTTCATTGACTTGAGTCAAGAAAAAAGTATGGAAGCTATTTCCGCGTTATCTTATACCTGTCGGAACAAGCAAGCCTCCCCCGCTCGCGATTTGTAATCGGCATGTTGCGCAGCAAAAAAATTGCTCTAACGAGCAAACAACCGGTTATAAAATCGATAGCAGGGCACAGTATGGCTTTTCGTCCGATCTCCTCTTCTACAGCAAAAACCGGTTATAAAATCGATAACTGGGAACAGTTCCGGCCTTGATTTTTATAGGGAGGTGGATAAAATCACAAAGGTTTTATGTAAGTTTGCAAACAACAAATCTAACAAAGAATAGTATGCGAAAACCATTTTTCTTTCTAATCTCCTTTCTCTCCATCGTCTTGACTGCATGCGACAGGATTGGAGACGGACCCATTGATCCCGACAAGCCGGCTCAAGTTCCGGATACCTACCTGAGCCCTGCTATTCCTCAAGGAAAGATAATGATTATAGGTACTTCCGGCACACGTACAGACTATTTAGGAGCCGGTTATGATGTGATGGGAAGTTTTTTGGATAACCGCTCGGTTAAATCTCAAATCTTAGATGTAGATAAAATACCGGAAGATGAAATATCCAGCATAAGATTGTTGGGTAATTATGGCGAATCTTACGAAGGAGAAAATGCCGAAGAGTTTTTGCGATCCATCATGAAGAAAAACGATTTTACCATGCCCCTCGAAAATAAAGACGACCTCCTTTTTACAGGTACCTTCACGGGCAACGAATTGTTTTTCAAAAATCCGTACGATTATTCCACGCAATATACATTCGTTGCTGCGCATGGCAAGTTCGAGGAAATGCGCAGCCAACTCGTACCCATGAAGCCTGCCCATATGATGCGTTATCTTACTGGTCATTTCATAGAAGAGATAGAGCACGGCACACCCCGTTCGCTGATAGAATTATACGGTACCCATGTGCTCACGCAGGTTTATGTGGGCTATGGAATCCGGCAACTGTATTGTCCCATAGTAGCCACAGACAAGGAACAAGCCATCTTGTATGCCGATGAGGGAATGACAGCGCGCGCAAATACCATCTATAAACAAGAGAATGTACAGATCGGGTTTGATAAAGAGAAAGCAGATAAAAACTTCGGAGGAGCCATTCTTGTGGAATTTGCCGGAGGCGATTTTTCCGCTTTGCCCCGCCTTCAGCTCCTTCCCAATGAAGTTATTGGCGACCCGATGAACATCACGGCCTGGCACAAATCGAAAAATCCGGCTAACTGGACATTGGTTACGCTCAAAGGAGATGGCTTGTTGCCGATCTACGAACTCATAGCCGACCCTGTAAAAAAACAACAGGTGAAAGACGCCGTGTCGGCTCATATAAAAGAAAACCAACTGAAAGTGTTGCAAACAGCTCCCATCATTCAGGCATGGAGCGGAAAGCATCACCGCTACTTTACTTCCTTTGAAGAGTTTAGAGAAAAAGCCGGAAAGGAATACACCTGTGAGGGTGTGATAGCGAGTGTGTTTTTAAAACCTCAAGACAAAACAATACCACTCTATTTATTCTCCGATGGAAAAAACGATCGTTTATCTACCGAAGAAAATCCGAAAAACGATAATAAAGCAATGGCATACAAAGGAATTTTCGGCTACGTGTATAAAGAATATAGCGGTAATGAGTGCAATGTTCTGTACGAAATTTGGAACGGGCAGGATTACGCCTACACCTCCGAGAAAAAAGAAGCGTATGGCGAGAAAAACAGATGGAAATTAACCGGAAAGGAGTTTTATACAGGAAAATAAATACAGCGAATATGAAAAGAATTTTACCAGTGTTGATGTTGCTGCTCTCCACAGCAGGATGGGCACAGCAGGGCGAAAAGAATTTTATCGACCAGCCTTACATGGAGGTAACCGGAAAAGCTGAAATGGAAGTTATCCCCAACGAAATTTATCTGCAAATACAGTTGAACGAAAGCGACACAAAGAACAAAGTATCGCTCCAGGTGCAGGAACAACGCATGATTGAAGCATTGCAAGACTTGGGCATCGATACCCAAAAAGATCTCCGGATAAAAGATGCTTTCAGTAATTTCAGAAGAAAGATTTTTTCGCAAAACGACATTCTGTTGTCCAAAAAATACGAACTTTTGGTACACGATGGCGTCACTGCGGGCAAAGTGTTGTTGGCGCTTGAAAAAATTGACATCGCCAACGTATCGATAGACAGGGTTGACCACAGCGAAATCGAAAAATTTCGCCGACAGGTAAAAGTAAACGCCATTAAAGTGGCTAAAGAAAAAGCGCAGGAACTGGCGCAAGCCATCGGACAAACTGCAGGCAAAGCCCTGTATGTGCAGGAAGTTGATTTTGGAGGATTTGCTCCGCAATATTCCAACATAGCCCTCAACCGGTCTGCCGGTTCGTTCGATACCGGCATGAAAGACAAAGTGGCTTCACTGGATTTCGAGACCATCAAACTGCAATATACCATTCTTTGCCGGTTTGAATTGAAGTAAGGCAGCAAGATAGCGAGTCAGACTCTTTCAATTGGAGTAAGCTTGCAGCTTGCGCCAGGAGTGTGGGTAAAGACTTCTAACTTCACCATGCGTTAATAATAGCTCACTTTTTTAAATTAATTATTACAATGAGTAAATTGAAATCTTCAAATATTAAGATAGCGCAATGTAAACTTCTTCCTTTTGTGGCGTTGCTTCTGTTGATGACTTCCTGCGCGGCTTGGCGTTCACCATATGCCAGCCGGTTTGTTACGGATCCGCCTGGCCTGGGAATGGACAAAGATCAGTTTGTTGGCATTTACGGCGCACCTTTCCGGCAAAATGTGTTTTATGACGAAGATAATGCTTATTGCGAAGAACTTATCTATCGCGAAAAAATTGAGCACGGCGGAACAACTTTCACTCAGGGTGAAGAACGCGCCATAAACAGTATTTTTCTTTTTAAAAACGGAAAGCTCGTCAGCCAGTTTCAGGAAGATGATGCGGACTATCAATTACAACTGGAAAGAAACAGGGAACGGCGACTCATAAAAGAACAAATTGATGCCGAGAAAGCGAGAGCTGCAGCCGAGCAAGAGAGAATCGCCATTGAAAAAGAACGAATAAAGGCCGAAAAAGAAAAGAAAGAAGGGGGAAATAATTAAACGAGGGGGCCTGAAGGCATATTTCTCCTGTTTGATGGAGTTGTCGGGAAAAAATCTTGACGCAAGACCGGATATTCCAGAATTGACAGGAACTTGGGAAGTTGAGTAAGATACTCCCCGCTCACGCCGATTTTTAACCGGTGTGTGCCGTAGGCATAACGCACGGATTATAAATTTGCACCAAGCTGTAGAGATAGACAACATGGAAAGCCAACGCAAAGAAACGTTCAAACGAGAGACAACTATCTTATTTAAAGCATATTAAACATGAGATATCTTCGCAACAAATGCATTTATTAAGATAATTTATCTGCATTCTCATTCGCCGCGCAATAATTTTGCTCTACCTTTGTAATTCAATTTCAACAGAAAGTTAAATATAAATTAGAAAACATCATGAAACAATTCAGTTTGGCGGCTATGTTCGCATTAGCCCTTCTCACCACCACAAGCTGCACAGGTAAACAAGCAAACAACAATACTCAAGACACCGATACGGTGGCAGTTTCAGTAGAAGAAACAGCTCCGGCGGCAAATTATTACGGAACCTACGAGGGAACCCTTCCTTGTGCTGATTGCAGTGGCATTAAAACAGTTTTGACGCTGAAAGGCGACACTACCTATGACCTGAGCCAGGAATATCTTGACAAAAAAGACGGCAAGTTTGCTGAAAGCGGAACATATACTGTTGAAAACGGCCTGGTCACTCTTATCACTCCGTCGTCAGGCGACAAAACCTACTATAAGATCCTTGAAGGTAAAGTTGCCTTGACCGATTCAACCGGTACAATGGCCGAAGGCGTATTGGCTGACAAATATATCTTGACAAAGAAATAATTACCACCGGTATGGCAAACAAAAGCCGGAACCTTTCGGGGCTTCGGCTTTTGTTTTTGTTACTTCTTGCAGGGAGCTGAATAGGTATTGCCCGTGACGATCCGTAATTTGTACATGTCGAAGACGAAAACAAGCGATATACGGTGCCGATGAAAACTTCGCGGGTGCATTTTTTAATTTGAAACACAATGAATATAGAAAAACAGATAAAAAATATTGAAGAAACAGC
>ENA-UOOR01003503-UOOR01003503.1-fermentation-metagenome-genome-assembly--contig:-NODE-3503-length-13739-cov-155.925022_pt1 | contig 13739 bp, 7 predicted proteins | sample MGYA00245780_ERZ724029 | MGnify/ENA primary metagenome ERZ724029 (study PRJEB28704, sample SAMN03018315) | fermentation metagenome | biome: anthropogenic terrestrial biome; feature: soil... | reverse complement strand
CATTCCGGAATACTGACCCCTCTATAACTACATCCAGACAAGTAATATTTTAAATGGATAACAGGGGGTCAACCTGCCGGAATGTCTGCAACCTGGATATAACGGTTCGATTTGTGCCACTTTGAAAAGATCAAGTTATCTTGTCCCTAAAAAAGGGGTAGCATGTCATTCTTTCTGCATACCCTTCCAGGTGTATTCTTTGATCTCCTTTTTGTTGGGTAACAAAAAACTTGACAGCCAGGCAATCAGGATACTTACCGACACTCCGATAAAACCGTACAGCAAAAACGACAAGGGAGTATGCTCCTTGATGATCAGTAGCAGGAAGAGCCCTGTGATCACGCCGACAAGGGCTGCCCCTGCACCCACCCGGGGAAAGAATATTCCCAGGATAAAGAGGGCCCCCATTCCGCTGGTGAGAAGTCCCAGGAACGTGTTGAACTGGTCCCACAAAGAAGCGATGTTCCAGGTGGCCAGCATCAATGCCATACCCATTCCCAGTAATCCGCAGAGGAGGCCCGACCAGCGGGCCATTTTCAGTTGTGATGAAAAAGTACTTTTCGGGAAAATGGTCTGGTAGAAATCGGATGTGAGCACGGCGGCAGAGGAGTTGATGTTGGATGAAAGGGTTGACATGGCTGCGGCAAAAATGGCGGCAATGAGCAGTCCGGCAAACCCTACCGGCATCTCCGACACGATAAACTGCGGAAATACCGAATCGATATTGGGATTGGTAACCATCATGCTTGCGGGGTTATCTTTATAGAATGCGAAAAGGCCGGTTCCTATCAGAAAAAACAAAATGGTGACCGGAACACTTAGGATACCATTCAGCCAGATGCTGCGGGAAGTGGATTTTTCATCTTTTGTGCTCATATAACGTTGTACGATAGACTGATCGCTGGTGTAGGTGATGAGCGAATTAGCCACTCCGCCAATCAATACGACCCAGAATACCGGCTGTGTAAAATCAAACCGGAAATCGAACGTCCGGAATTTGTGAAACTCGATGGAAGTATGCCAGAATTCTCCCAAGCCTCCATCGATACCCATTACCATCAAAACAAATGCAGCAAGTGCTCCAAAGACGAGAATAAATCCCTGTATGACGTCTCCCCAGACAACGGCCTCCATACCGCCGCTAGTACTGTAGATAATGGTTACCAACCCCATGACTACGATAGAGAGATAAATATCGAACCCTGTCACCGCATTCAGTGCCAGTGCCGGCAAAAACAGCACAATGGCAATGCGGCTCACCATAAAGACAACAAACAGGGCAGAAGCCAGCCATCTTGTGGTGCGGTTGAAGCGTTTCTCCAGGTATTCGTAAGCAGTACCCAACCGGAAGCGGGTAAAGAAAGGAAGAAAATAACGAATGACCACCGGGACAATGAGAATGATGCAGATATTAAAGACAAGCATACGCCAGTCGGTTGCATAAGTCTTTGCAGGTATCGACAGGAATGTAATAGCACTCAGCGTTGTGGCAAAAATACTGATTCCCGCGGCCCACCAGGGAATGCGTCCGCTCGCTTTGAAGAAATCCTCGGTATTCTCATTTCGTTTCATGAAGTAGAAGCCCATCAGCAGCATTCCTCCAAAATAGAGGATAAGCACCAGGTAGTTGATCCATCCGAAAGAGGGTTGTGAGGTATAATAAAGCTGCGTGATGAGGGGGGAACGCACTCCGGGGCGAATTTCCCCGCTGGCAATATAAACATTCTTTCCGTCGGATACATCCGATGTGACAGCCACGGGAGGATTAACAGTTTTTCCTGCTTCAAACCATGTATCGGTGATGGTATTGTAGATCAATATCTTGTTATGAAATCCCGTATGATGTATCCACAGGCTATCTCTTTTAGCTGTATTGCCTTCCCGGACAGCCTTCTCTACCTGGTTAAAAATATGGCCAGTATCACCGCCGTAGAGCAGCACATGTGAACCACCCACAGCTGAGGCGGTAGCCATTGCCAAAGAAACTGAAGTGTCCTTATCGTGCTGGATATCTCCTTTTTGGGTCCACCTGTTGAGTGAAGGTCGGAAATGGTAAACAGATGCATAAAAGATTGTGGCTTCTCCGGCAGTTCTTCTGGCCCTTCCGCCAAAAGAGAAGAGAGCCACCTCTTCCCCATCCTGCTGGGAAGTAAGGGTAGCTCCCGAAATCGGTACTGGAAAATTGGGTAGTTTTTCCCATCCTTTTGTCGGATTGGAGAGGTCGAGCACCAAAAACTGGTCGGTTGAGGTGCCGTCGGCCAGTTCGCCGCCAACCAAATAAACCTTTGAGCCTATGACTGTAGCTGTGGAATTTTTTACCGGCACTGGTAGCGAGGGATATTCTGTGACAGTGATGCCGCTTCCGGAGTATGCCAGCAACCAGGATTTTCCGGTGATGCCATCCGGGGTAAGTCCACCCACACAGAGCAGTCCTCCGGGAAGCGTGGCATAGGAGCCTTCCGCCAAGGGTACAGGCAGGTCATTTCCCTGATAGACCTTGCTGAAATACCCGTCAGGGAGTTGTTCAAAAACAAATACCTGATCCGAAAAATGTTTGATTCCATCCTGCCATGGTTTCCCTCCGGGGAAAGCGGATCCTCCAGCCATGATAAACCGGTTTTCCTGTTTACCGAAAAAAGTACCTGCCAGCCCCTCCCACAGGGTAGAATCTTCCAATGTCTCCATGGAGAAACAGTTGATCTGGTGAAGGGTATTTAGATTATCCGCTTTTAGGAAAGTGACGGATATGGATAACCACATCCATATAAGGAGATAGATACGTGAAATTTTCTTTCGGATCATGCAGTAAATTTATATGAAGTTTGTGGTGAATAAAAAAATGTAAATCTTCGAACGCATCATGGTTGTATCTCTTTAAGAGAAACCGTCTGGAAGGCCATGTCAGCCTGGCTGCTCTCATACAGAATGCCAAGGGTGGAGTCGTTCACCGATGTGATGCAGGAATAGCCACGTCCGCTGTATTCATCAAGCAGGATCTGTTTCTCTTCGGGCCAGGTATTGCCACCGTCGTAACTCACTTTCAGGGTGATGTTATTCCGTTTTGAGGTAGATGCCGGATTGACAAACAGTAGCAACGATTTTTTCACACCATCCTCCATATAACGATGTGTATGGAGACTAGCCATGCAGGTGGGTTCTATAAGAGCTTTCCGGGAGGTGGGGTGCTCTTTCCAAGTCTCACCCAGATCACTGGTAACAAACACCGATCGGCCGTTCACCTCCTCATTGCCCCTGTTGCGGTTATCCCGCATATTCAGCATCAGTGATCCGTCTTGGAGTTCAACCACGGCACACTCTGTCGTATTTTTGGTTGCCGGGTTACTTGTTTTCCATGTCTTTCCTCCATCTTTGCTCCAAGTAATATTAGAGAATGAGGTGCCATTTTCATCCCTACCTTGTGATGGAAAAACCAACGTGCCGTCAGTCATGGTGATTCCCTGTCCGGGTGCCGGCGCAAAGAGCCACCACTCCTTCTTTTTTACGGAGGTGATGTTGATTGGCTCGCTCCAGGTGAGGCCATCGTCGCTGCTTTTCGTAATCAGGAACTGGGAGGTTTCCTTTACACCAAAGCCGGGCTGAGAACCTTTCGCACGCCATTGGTGTAGCCACCGTGTGCTGTCGGCAGTCAAACCCTCAACCCATTTCCCTGTCTCCGCATCCAACAATCCGTGCATCCACAGGCCGGCCACATAAATGTCTCCTGTTCGATCATCCACCAGGATACAGGCATCGCTCACCCCGTTATATTTCTCCGGCATGCCACCCCACTCCTTCCTATCGAGTACCACCTGCATGGGTTCCCAAGTGCGTCCGCCATCGAAGCTCCGGTTCAAGGCAATGTCCATATGACCCTGCAGGTCGCGCGCACTTTCGTAGCGTGCGTCATAGATTGCCAACAACGTACCTTTTTTTGAAGTAGCCAGACCGGGTATGCGTGAGGTGTGTACACCGTCCTGTCCATGTTGCCGAAGGGTCACACCTGTCCGCAGGGGCTGCGCGTCACTGTCGGGGAGGCGTAGCCTGCCCTTGTCGGTGACGATCTCGCTGCACTGTATGCCGATGCGGTGGGTGAGGTCAATCTCCTCCTTCAGGGTGACGGTCACCCAGAGGGTGAGTGTGTCTCCGGTCACGGGGAAGTGATCGGTAAAAGTGGCCATAGTGCCCTGCAGCACTGCCTCGCCCACCGTGATCCCAGTATCGGGAAGCCCTTTCTCGTTGGCTCCGAAGAGCGTCACCTTCGTGATATCGCCGATATCGGTGGTCCCCTTCAGCGAGAGCACCACCTTCTCCAGCGTATAGTCGCCCGGCTGCTGCCGTATCAATGCTATCTTCTGCACCGGGTTAAACTCTTTTCCGGTAAGCACAGGAAGCACCGGGGAGGTGAGGGAAACTCCCACCTCTCCGGTTGTTCCGCAGGAAATCAGCAGCAATGCCGCTATCAGTATGATTTCTTGTCTGATCATCTGTCTGTATGATTAATAGTTATACAGGTCTCTGGCTTCCTCATCGCTCAACGCTCTTTTATAGAGAATGTAATCATCGAGGTAACCGTTCAAAAAGTTCTCCGGGCTGAATGCCCCGCTGGTGATCCTGTAGTTACAGCCGATGTAGTAGGGCGTTCCGTCGATGGTTTTGATGTCCTTGCCCAGGTTGCTCACCTTCAGTACGCCGTCGATGTACATGTAGCCGTCCTTGCGGCCTGCCACCTCCTTGTAGATGCAGACAAAGTGGTGCCACTGGCCGTCGGTCATCGACTGATCCTTGTACTCGACCCAGTTACCGGCTTTGCCCTTCTGCTCCACGACAAAGCGGGCAAAGGGACTGGCCGGCTGGAAACGGAACCAGCTCTGACGGTTCTCGTTGTCGGGGCGTGCACCGGGGCCGGAGCCATGGTGATATACCGCCTGATTGCGCGTGATGGGAGGCACCTTGACCCAGAAGGCGACGGTGAAGTCGGACGTCTGGAAATCGAGATAACTGGTCTCCGGTACCGACAGGATGGCATAGTTGCCGGCGTCGGCGCTCATGAACTGCGCTGCCGTGCGTCCTTCCGCGCTGACACCACTATACCGCGTGTCGGCATTGAAGAGGATATTCACCTCACCCTTGCTGATGATGTCGGGGTTGAGTCCGTGAGGACCGGCATCGGCGCTGCTTCCGTCGAAGGGATAGAAGAGTACCAGCTCTTCCGCGGGGATGACCGAGACATATGCCTCCTTGGTGATGGTAGAGCTGTTGATCTCGTTGGAGGTGGTGAGTGTCACCTTGTACCGGCCCGCTGCGGCATAGGTCACGACGGGGTTCTGCTCGCCCGAGGTGGCGGGGGTTCCTCCCTCGAAGGCCCACGACCAGCCTGTGGCGTTGCCGGAGCTGTTATCCTGAAAATGGATGCTGCCGCCGGCATAGGTCATTCTTGCCTGGGCAGCAAAGTTGGCCGCAACAGAATATTTGTCGATCACCGTCAGGTAGTCTGTCATTGTCTTGCTCGATGAGGTGTTGGGGTTCGTGGCGGTCAACTTTACGGTGTAAATCCCCGGCACGAAGGTGAGAGAAGGGTGCTGCTCGCTGCTGGTGATTACCGCTCCCTCCAGAGGGGTAAACTCCCAGCGCCATTCGGTGGGATAACCCACGGAGAGGTCGGTGAAGGTGATGACATCTTCGTTGGTGGCGATGGTCTTGTCGGCAGTAAAGTCGACGGTGATCACCGACGGGTGGTTCACCGTGATGAACGACTCCCGCGTGATGGTCTGGGAGTTGCTGCCTCTGCCCACGACAAGGCGTACGCTGTAGGTCCCGGGTGTCTCGTACTTCACCTTCGGGCTGAAGAGGATGGAGCTGTCGGGCGATCCTCCCTCGAAATACCAGTTCCATTTGCTGGGGTTCCCCAGCGATTCATCCCTGAAGGAGACCTCTTCGCCGGCGACGATCTCCTGGGCGTCTGCGCTGAACTCAGGTGTCAGCACCTGTGCTGCCTCATCGGTGCAGGCAACCATCAGGGTGATGACGGCACAACCGAGTAAACAGAGTAATTTGATTGTCTTCATATGATTTGTCTTTTTTTTGTATGATGATGCGGGTGACGGGGTACAGACGTGTGTCATGTTGCAATGCCCGGCCCTGCGGTTATTTTATTCTTTCCTTGTTGATTTTTTCGAAGCTGATCTTCTCGTAAGGGTTGTTGACTCCCCGTTCATAGAGAATGCCTACCTCACTGTCGGAGACCATCACGATGTCGGAGTAGGCCGAAGGGCCGCTGTGTACCACGTAGGAGGCCGGCCAGGTGGTGCCGTCGTCGCTGCTACGCCGCAAGGTCATATTCACCCTTTTGGAGCTGGCGGCATTGGAAAAGAAGAGCAGGTGCTCACCGTCGGTCGTGTGGTTGAGGATGCTCGCCTGGCAGGTGGGGTCGATCAGCGCATAGTCCTGCCGCGACGGGGACCAGCTTGCGCCGCCGTCGCTGCTGAAGGCAACCGTACGGTAGGGGCTAGCGTTCCGCATGTTGAGAACCAGGCGTCCGTCTGAGAGCTCCGCCACGGTAGATTCGTTGCCGCCCAGCGATTTGCCACCCATATGCCATGTCTCCCCCTTGTCGTCGGAGTAGATGACATGGGAGTACTGCTTCCGGCCTGTACCCACCTCTATGTAGTCGCAGGGTATGACCATCCTTCCCCGGTAGGGTTCTTTGGTCAGGACGATGCCATGGCAGGGGCCCGTGGCATACCATCCCCAGGAGAGGTCTTTCACCGAGGAGGTGATCTCCTTCGGACGTGTCCAGGTGAGGCCGTCATCGTCGGACCAGCTGTGGAACACCCGGCGAGTGTCGGTGCTGGTGCCGGCATTGATGGCCCCGATGTTGTCCTCTCCCAGGTTCCAGGTCATGAGCAGGTGTATTCTCCCGGTTTCGGGATCGACCACCGGACTGGGGTTGCCGCAGGTGTTGCCACCATCGTCCCATACCATGATGAGGGGGCTCCACGTCTTGCCATTGTCGACAGAGCGCCGCAGCACCAGATCGATATCGCCCTCATCCTTACAGTTTCTTTTCCTGCCCTCGGCGAAGGCCAGCAGCGTGTTCTTCTTCGTGCGGCTGACGGCCGGTATGCGGAAGCAGCTGTAGCCCTCCGTGGCCGCGCGGAAGATATCGGGAGCCGTGACGGATGTCTCTTCCGGGTCAGGATCCGGACCGGGCTTGTCGATGGGTGGTGTCTCGGCCGTGCACGCCGTGAAGAGCATCAACCCGATGAGGAAGAGCATGGATGAATAGTCGCTTCTCATTTGATATCGCTGATAGGGATGATTTTGAAATCGAGTCCTTCGGTATAGCGGTTTTTACCGCCTTCATAGAGGATGGCCACCTTGCCGCCCTCCAGCTCTACCATGTCGGAATAGCCGGAGTTGCCGGTGTAGACAACATAGCTGCCGTTCCAGGTGGCTCCGTTGTCGGCACTCCGGCGGATGGTCATGTTGGTACGCGTGGCTGCCGCCGCATTGGAGAGGAGCAGCGTGCTGCCGATGGTGAGGATGCTGCCCTGGCACTTGGCATCGAGCTGGGCGGCAGCCACTGCCGGGGTGGACCAGGTGAGACCGCCGTCGTTGCTCAGGCTCTGCTTGCGGTAGAAGCCGTCACTGGTACGCATGTTGAGGAGGAGTGAGCCGTCGGCCAGCTCAGCCACAGTGCATTCACCCACGCTACCCGCTGGGGTAGGGCTGCCCGCCTTCCAGGTGGTGCCGTAGTCGTCGGAGTAGATCACGTGGGAGTAGTCGACGACCCTGCCGTTCTCTCTGCGGGTGAAGTAACAGGGTGCCACCAGTCGTCCGGCGTGCGCACCTTTCTTCAGCTGGATGCCGTGTACAGGGCCCGTGCCGTACCAGTCCCAGGAGACATCCTTGACGGCTGAGGTGATCTCCGCGGGCTCGCTCCAGGTAACCCCTTCATCGTCGGACCAGGTGTAGTAGGCCCTGCGGGTATCTTTTCCGGTAGCATTCACCAGGGTGCTCCACTTGTCGTCGCCGTGGTTCCAGCTCATCAGCAGGTGCACCCTTCCCTTGTCGTCGACGATGGGTACGGGGTTGCCGCAGGTGTTGGCCCCGTCGTCCCATATCATGATCTGGCTGCTCCAGGTCTTGCCGTTGTCGGACGACCGCTTCACCACCATGTCGATATCACCCGTGTCGCCGTTGCTCCGCAGCTTGCGTGCCTCGGCGAAGGCGAGGAGTGTGCCGCCGTTGGTCTTCACGATGGCGGGGATGCGGTAGACTTCGTAGCCGGCGGTGGCCTGCCTGAATACATAGTTGAATTCAGAGACGGGTACGGGATCGGGGTTCGGGTCGGGATCGGGGTTGATCACTCCCCCTCCGTCGCCGCAGGCCGATAAGAGCATGGGCGTGAGGAGGAAAAGGATCAACCAGCATTTCTTACTGTAAAATATCATACTTACTTGTTTTTTTATCAGGGTGTGCTAAAATAGGAGGATGTACAGTCATGGACAGCGGTGTGCTGATGTCATCAGTTGCCAGTGTCATAACCTTCTGTCTGTATCAGGTTGGGATTCAGGTCGAGCTCTCTGAGCGGTATGGCCAGGTAGAGCGGGACAGTGACTCCCTCGTCGGCTTTCTTGCGGAGGTTGGGTACCACCTCATACACGTCGATGGTGCCGCCGAAGTGGAAGCGCAGCAGGTCGGGCCATCTCTTTCTCTCGAGGTAGAGCTCCCTGCCTCTCTCGTCCAGTATCTCCCTCTCCACGGAGAGACGGTCGGTGGCGCCGGTGTAGGGGCCGGTCTTTGCCCTGTTCCTCACCTTCTCCAGCTCGGCGATTGCCTCGGGGATCCTGTCGAGGGCTGCATAGGCCTCGGCCTTGAAGAGGTACATCTCGGCCAGGCGGTAGACCACGATGTCGGAGTCGTAGCTACGGTCGCCCTCGGTCTTGGTCCCGCGCATCTTGTTGTCGAAGATGCCGATGAGGTTGCCTGCCGCATCGACCGCCCTGATGTAGGACTGGTCTCGCCGCACGTCTGCCGCGTTCACCGCGAAGAGGGCCATCAGCTCGTTGCTGGGTGCATAGGTGCTGCGGGCACCACCCTTGGCATAGGGTATATCGTCCTTGTTGACCGCCTTCTCCACGAACACATCGCGTGGCTTCAGGCTCTGGCTGTACTGGGCATCCTTCTCGAAGATATTGAAGTGGATGGCGAAGATGACCTCTTTGCCTTTTTTGGTGGCGTAGATGTTGCCGAAGACCTCTTCGAGGGAGAGTCCTGCCGAAGCCTTGTCGGCAAGGGTGATCACCTCCTGCAGGTCCTGGTCGGTTCCGTCGAGCACCTTGGCCTTCCACAGGAGTATGTCGGCCTTTAGCGCCCATGCTGCCGGCTTGGAGGCACGGCCCTTGCCATTGGCATAACCTTCCTTTGGGAAGAGCTCGATGGCTTTGTTCACATCATCGAGTGCTTGCTGCAGCACCGCGGTAGCGGGCGACCGGGGCAGCTTGGGTTTGCTGGCACTCTCGGTGGGCTCCAGCTCGATCGGAGCATCGCCCCATACCCTCACCAGGTTGAAGTACATCATGGAGCGGATGAAATAGGTCTCGGCGAGGATGGCATTCTTCTCCGCTTCAATACCGAAAGGGATGGTCTCCACATTCTTGATCATCAGGTTGCAGTGATGGATCACCGCGTAGTAGTCGAGCCAGCTGTAGCCGTTCTGCGCAGTGAGGTTCTGTGCCCACAGGTTGGAGGGGCCTCCCTCCAGGCCGGTGGTGAAGGCATCGCCCCTGTCTTCAAAATGGAGCGTGGCGTTGGATACATCGCGTAGACGGGTATAGATACCCATCAGGTAGCTCTCGGCGTCGCCCTTCGAGTTCCAGTAATCATCGCCCGTGATGCTGGAGACGGTGTCCACCTCGAGCAGGTTGCAGGCATGCAGCAGGAGCAGTGACGTTGCGAAAAGCATGTATTTGATACTCTTTTTCATGATTCTGTTTATTTTATTTCATTTTGGCCACGGGCAACGGGCGATGATCATACACGGTGTGTGTGGCTGACCGGCAGACCCGTTTCATCCTGTAGCTGTTTATTGTTAGAAATTGATTCTTGCACCCATGTTATATTGTCTCGGGCGGGGATAGATGCCGTAATCCACACCGTTATAGATCTCGGGGAACATCCCTTCATACTTCTTCAGGTAACCCAGGTTATAGGCTCCGGCGAAGATTTCCACCTCTCCCAGATTCATCCGGGAGGTGAGTGAAGCGGGCAGCAGGTAGCTCAGTGATACCTCCCTGAAGGCGAGATAGTCGCCCTTAGTGAAGTAGAGGCTGTTGTTGGTGGATCCCTGGGCCGTGCTGCCGATCTGGTTGTCCCAGCGCATGTGATTGCGGTATTGGTAGTCGTAGTCGCTCTGCACCGTATACTTGGGATATCGGGTGCCGTCGCCGGCGCTCTGCCAGGTGTTGGTCATCGCCTCCTGGATGGCGTTGTTGTTGTTGCGGGAGCTGCCCATGATCTGGCCCTTGAAGCCGTTGTCGATCACATGGCCTATGGCCCAGTCCATCACGGCGCGTACGGTGAACCCCTTGAATCGGAGGGTGTTGGTGATTCCTCCCGTTTTGTCGGGGCGGATATAACCCATGAAGACCATGTCGCGCGAGTCGAGTCGTCCGTCACCGTTCACATCCTCGAAGCGTGAGTCGCCCGCATGCTTGGTTCTTCCCTGCGCGTTGGGGTCGGTAGGGGCGCCGGCTGCTTCTTCCTCGGTTTGGTAGGTGCCCAGGTAGTGAAAGGCCCAGCGGCCGCCGAAGCGTTCTCCTTCAGCCAGTCCGCCCACTTTCTTCTCCTCTCCTGTGGTTGGATCAAAGACGAAGTTACCGCCCACCCTGTTTTTATCCTCTCCGTTGAAGGGCAGTTTCTCCACCAGGCTCTGGTTGTAGGAGAAGGTGAGGCCCAGATCCCAGGTGAAATCTTTTGTTTGCACGGGTGTGGCGTTGAGCTCCACCTCGAAGCCGTTGTTGCGGATGGATCCGTAGTTGCTTTTGATGGAGCTGAAGCCGGTGGAGTACCAAAGCGGCTCATCGTAGAGACGGTCGTGTGTCAGCTTGTTGTAATAGTCGAGCAAGATATTCAGCCGGTTGTCGAAGAAGCCCAGGTCAACCCCGATGTCGTAGGAATCCGTCGTTTCCCAGCGCAGCTGCGAATTTTTCAGGGTGGTGTTGAGTATCCCCACCTTGCCCATGTAGTTGGTGCCGGTGATGGCATAGGCACCGCGTGAGTTGGCCACGCTCAGGTTGTTGTTGCCGGTACGTCCCCAGCTGGCGCGCCATTTCCAGCGGCTCACCACTTCGGCGAGAGAGGAGAAGAAACCTTCCCGGTGCATGTTCCATCCTGCCGACACCCCGGGAAAGATGCCCCACATCTTATCTTCCGCGAAGCGCGACGAGCCGTCGGTGCGCAGGCTGGCAGAGGCCATGTATTTGCCTTTGTAGTCGTAGCTCACGCGACCGAAGTAGCTGAGTGTGGCCTCGTAGGTCTTGGTAGAGCTCACCCGCTGGGTGCTGTCGGCCGTCGCATTGAGCGTGGGTATCAGGTCAATCATGGAGCCACTGCCGCTGCCGGAGAAACGGTAGCTATAGTCGTGGGTGTAGCTGGTGCCGGCAACTGCGGAGACGTTGTGGTTTTCACCCAGTTTCTTGTTGTAGGAGAGCAGCGCATCGCCCTGGAGATGCCTGTCGTAGTTGTGATTGGCCGATGCCGGACGGATGGTGTTGCCGGTAGTCTCGTTGTGTGCCTGGAAATAGTTCTCGATACCCTCCGTGCCGAAGTAGAAGAGGGAGGGGGAGAAGACCAGCCCGGGCAGGATGTCCCAGGTGGCAGCCGTCTGGAAGGTCGTCCTGTAGACAGTCACATCATCGTAGCGTGTCTTGTAGTAGATCTCATGGAGCCTGCTCCTGAAGGAGGAGATCCCTTCGCCGGGTGCCGGTGTGCCGTCTTCGTAGTAGAGACGGTAGGTGGGGGGTGTGAGGATGCTGCGCGAGATGGTGTTGGCCGTGTTGCCGCCGCCGATGGCGTCCCTCACCTGCAGGTTGGCCTTGGTGGAGAGGCTCCACTTGTCGCTCAGCTTATAGTCGCCGTTGAACAGGGCGCTGTAGTTCTTGTAGTTGGTGCCCCGCAGGATCCCATCCTGGTCCATGTAGCGGAGGCCGATGTAGTAGTTGCCGTTGTCGTTGCCGCCGGATACGCTCAGGTCGTACTCCTGCTTTTGTCCGGTGGTGAAGGTGGCATCCTGGAAGTCGTTGTCCTGAAAGATCAGCTGGCGGCCGGTGACGGGATCCTGCATGGTCTCCCATCCCTGGTTTTCGAGCAGGTCGCTCACATACTGCTGGCCGTAGTTGGCGAGGTACACATCCAGGAACTCGAGCGTGTTCTTCGCATTTCTGGGATTGCCAGTGGACATGCCGAAGGAGCCACTGAGGAACTTGGCCTGGTCCTGCTTACCGTTGTAGGTGAGTTCGGGCTGGTTGAACTTGGCGATATTGCTGCGGGTGAGGTAGATATAATCTCTGGCATTGAGCAGGGGTATCCGCTCGGGCTGCATCTCGATGCCGTAGGTATAACGTAAGCTGACCTTCGCCTTGCCTTTCCTCCCCGATTTTGTTTTGATCAAGATGATCCCGTTGGCAGCCCTGGAGCCATAGATGGCTGTCGATGCCGCATCCTTGAGCACCTCTACCGACTCTATATCGGCAGGATTCATATCGGAGATATTCCTAAAGCCCTGGGAGACGATACCGTCGATGATGAACAGGGGGGCGTCACCCTCGGGAGAAGTGGAGCTACCACCACGGATGAATACCTGCGGGTTGGCGCCGGGCTGTCCGCTGGATACCTGCAACGAGAGGCCGGCCACCTTGCCCTGAAGTTGTAACAATGGATTTTGACCCGGTGTCTTCAGGAACTCTTCTTCCCCCACTTTCGAAATGGAGTGAGTGAGCAGGGCACGGGACTGTTTCCCGTAGGCGATTGCCACAAACTCCTCCAGCTCAACAGTGGAGAGCTGCATCTCAACGCGCAGCTGCTTCGGTTCCGTGATGTTGATCTCCTGAGTTCTGAATCCCACGAAGGAAAACAGCAGGGTGGATCCTTTCGGAACGGTGATCCGGAAGATACCGTCGATATCGGTGACTGTTCCCTGGGTAGTACCCTTGACTACGACAGAAACACCAGGCAGTGTCTCTCCCTCATTGTCGTATACTGCTCCCGAAACGGATATATCCTGTGCCAGAAGATGCGACAGTGAAGTAAATATAAAAACAAATAAGACCAAAAATCGATAATTTTTTCTCATCTTTGTTATGATTTTAAGATAATTGTGTTTTAAAATTATTCCAGGAAGGGGTACTGTTGGCAGGACATACCCCTTTCTCTATTTTTTCAGGCAACCAATCTGCTCCAGGTCGCTCCTGAGGGCAACATACTCCTCTTTACTGAATGAGGCCAGGGGGGAACGGCACTCACCGCATTCCATTCCGATAAGGTTCATGATGGCTTTGCCACCTCTTACGCCTCCTCCATATTTAATGATGACCTTTACTGTTTCAACTGACTGAATCTGATAAGCACGTGCCTTCTCAATATCACCGTCTCTCATTGCTTTCATTATATTTAAATATACGCCGGGTATATAGTTATACGTACTTCCCACACCGGCTACGGCTCCGAGTGCTAATCCA
>ENA-UOOR01003500-UOOR01003500.1-fermentation-metagenome-genome-assembly--contig:-NODE-3500-length-13756-cov-14.143931_pt1 | contig 13756 bp, 14 predicted proteins | sample MGYA00245780_ERZ724029 | MGnify/ENA primary metagenome ERZ724029 (study PRJEB28704, sample SAMN03018315) | fermentation metagenome | biome: anthropogenic terrestrial biome; feature: soil... | reverse complement strand
GGTATCAAGATCAGCGACAACAAGGCATTGGATCAGGCGGGCATAGACCGAAAAAGGGTCGCTGTAAGGCTTTCCGCATCCTTATGTAATCAAATTCTTCGGGATGGCTTTTTTCATGCGGATCCGCATCCAGGCAACATTCGAGTTCTGCTGGGCGGCTCTATCGTCTTTCTTGATTTGGGCATGGCAGGCCAGCTCAGCGAAGCTCGGAAAAACGCTGCGGCGGATTTTTTTATGGGGATTGTTCTGCGTGACAGCCATATGGTAGTCGACGCCATCATTGATATGGGTGCAATAACTAACCAAAGCAACATGAAGAGTTTTGAAAGAGAAGTCGATACGCTCATTGCAGAGTATCTGACTATGCCGATGAATAAGGTAAAGCTCGACGAACTGCTGCGTAAGATTTTCCAGATTGTATATTCCAGCCATATAAAGGTGCCTCATGAATTCGCCCTAGTGGCTAAGGCTCTAGGGATGCTTCAGGGGCTGGTGGAAAAACTTGCCCCCGAAATCAACTTCCTTATGATCGCAGAACCGATCGCCAAGAAACTTATTTATCGGTCATTTTCATTAGAAAATGCAGGCGATCATTTCAAGAAGAGCTTATTAGCATATTATCATCTTTTCAGTGAGCTTCCGGCAACACTCCGGAACATCTTACGCAAGGCAGCAGGCGAAAGTTTGAACGTGAAATTTGAATTGACCGATATGAATATGCTTCAAAGACGATTGGAACGGGTCTTCAATAGAATATCCTTCAGCGTGATGTTGCTTGCCATAAGCATCATCATTGCCGGGGACTTGATCAGTTTCGGCCTTAGCGCGGGTAAAAGCGCCGAAATGCATGCTTTTAATATAGCCATTTTGAAAACAGGATTGGTATTGGCCGTCATCATTGTTCTAGGTCTTATCGTCTCCATGTTTCGATCACGTCGCTAATACTCAAGCATAGCCACCGTTCGTTTGTTTTGACAACATATCGATATTTTGATAAAATATGAGTATCAGCCGAATGGAGGTGTTGGTAAATGGCGACTATCCGGCCTAGTTCAGATTTGCGCAACAAATACAATGAAATCTCGGAGTTCTGCCATAAATACAATGAACCGGTGTTTATAACCAAAAATGGTACAGGCGATCTGGTTGTGATGTCTAATGCGGAGTATGAGCGTTTGAGTGGAAAACAAGAACTGTACCGCTTACTGGGCGAAGGTCTGACTTCCATGAAAAAAGGAACAGGTCATGCGGCGGAGGAAGTCTTTGCTGAGATTGAGAGGGAATTTTCACATCTATTAAGGAGCAAATTCTAACGCTGAGTCAAATGCCATTGCGGCACAGCGTTGTTCCGGATCAACCGTATGCCGAAATGGGAGTACGCATGCTATTGGTGGAAAATTACATCGCATTCTATGTGGTTGACGAAGCGAAGCGCGAAGCGCATGTGCTACGTATCCTCTATAACCGCAGAGAGTGGCAGGATCTCTTATCCAGCAGACACGAATAAGTCACCACTTGAAATTTGTCCTCATTGGCATGAATAAATTCAATCAGTGCCGCGAGCTTTTGAGGAGTGAAAGATATCTGGGTCAGATCGTCTGTATCGTTAATTCTTTGGAGATTGAACAGCACCGCCGCCGCATTATCGCTTGACCAACAGGCCATCAGTTCGGCTAGCGCAGTCTCGGTGGACACGTCGGTAAGCAAATGTATGGTCTTCACCGGGAAATAGGTGGCCTCATTGCGCCTCAGCAGCAGTACATTGTCGGAGGTGCGGATACTCTGGAACCCCTTTTCGATTAACAGCGGTATCAGATACGGATTACACTCGCCCATGGGCGTGACGATCATGTTTATGCCTCTGGTGAAGAAATGTCGATTCAGCCATTCCCGCGCGTGCAGATATTCGGAAAGCATTTCGTCGCAACGAAAATACATGTCTTCCAGATGGGAGTAAGAATGATTCAAGATATCCCAGCCATCCATATATAGTTCTGCAAGCTGACTATAGGACATGTATTCCCGCTCGCGCACCATGCCTGGGATTACGGCGATGTTGCCCCTGTATCCATAGCGCTTCATCAACGGATAAGCATCCGAATACACCGAGCTCCAGCCATCGTCAAATATGAACACAACCGGCGTCTTTGCTTGATCAACGGCAGTGAAAGGTAAGTCGCGGCTTGAAAAATTGCTGAGCCGCAACAGTACGAATATGTCGATTAAGCCATGGTAAAGGCGCGCATATGTCCCCGGATACATCAGCACCGAGAGGCATATGGCTACTATCACAAAAGCGCTATAGAGCTTTTTCAAAACGTGACCGCCCTTCCCTAAGGTGAGGTGAGCCCGAAATAATCCTTTAGATGACCGCGCACAGCATCGGGACGATTCTTGGCGTATGTCCGCATGCGTTCGATTTCCGCCAGGTATCTCTCCATACTCCCGCGGTGCAGGTTCCATCGCAGCAGATGCTGCGGCACATAGGGCAGGTATATCGCAAGCAGGGCGTCCAGTTGCGCTTGAACAGTTTCTGCGCTATAGGAGGTATTCAAAAGGTCGACAAACCGCGTTATAAACTGGGACTTAAACTCCTCATTGGTCAGCAAAGCTCTTAACATGACAGTAAACTCATCCTTGTTGTACCACAGTTCACTCCCGACTGCGGTGGCGTTTGCCAGCGAGTTTTCCTCATAGCTTTTATAAAACATACCCAATCCCCTATCCAGATCATACACCAGCCACCGCCAGCGGCCGTCCTGACCGTAAGGGGCTTGCGGTTCGTATGCCGGCGTGCGCTTCCTCCAGATACGCACATTATTTGCGAGCCAGTCGCTGTTTCCACAATAGATCTCCAAAATGTTGTATTCGATGTAATTGTCGATATCAATCTGTGTTTTTACATAGGCGTAATTCTCAGGCTTCCTCATATCTGTACTCTTGATAAAGTTGAACAGCTTGCTATATGGAAATTCGTCTCCGGCAAAGCCTTCCTGTATCTCGTCACCGATGCCACCGGTTGGATTTTTGATGATCACGACGTCTTCGGATGCAAAACCGTATTTGCGCGCGATATAGTCCGCACTATACAGCGGACGGATGTTGTAGATGCCGAAATACTCGCCGTTAATAAAAGCAATACAGGGGCGGGAGGCCTGAAGATCGAGTCTTTCAGGATCGGCAAGGCTTTGAATAAAGGCGTCACGAAACAGGGAGTATTTGGCATCGGTAGCTGAGTTTCTGAGGATCACGCCGCTTAATGGCAAATATGTATCTGCGCCCTCGGCAAAGAAGTCATACGCGAAGATATCCCGGGTCGTTCCAGCAACCGCCCCGGCATCATAAGCGCTGTCCGCCAAAAGGCGCAGACTCTTGTTGGGCTGGTCGAGCGAATAGCCGCCGTGGGTGCGGATGCCAATGCCCTGAGATAGATAGAGCTTTCCATCGGGATCAAAGAGCTCGAAATGAGCGGGCCTTTCCCAAAGTTTGCCTTTCTGATTGTAGTTAGCGGGTATTCCTAACCCCAAAGAAGCTTCTTCTGCCGCAGATGTCTCCGAAGTCTCGGATGCTGTGCGGTGCGCCGCAAGCCAATCATCGCGTACTTTTCCGGGGATGTATATTCCGGTTTCGTAATCATAGAGATTGGCGGGGTCGGTAGTAAGAGAGATCACCGGTATGCCATATTGATCTTTGATACCTTCCTCCACAAAATAGGTATTGGTAACGACAGCGCTGCTGGGAGAGCCAAATTTGAAGGTACGGGCGCGGACGACATAAGGTTCAGCACGCTCTTTTAGAAGCAAAGGGCCCACGATCTGCGCAGAATCCTTTTGTGGCTCTGATCCATCGAGCGTGTAACGAATTTGCGCGCCGTCCTCACAGGAAAACTCTATGACTACATTTTTCTCATAAAATCCGGCAGGCAGGCTAAAGATTGGCACCCCAAGCCGTCGCCTGTGCTGCGCTTCCTTCAATGGTTCTTTATTGTTTCTGCCACCGGCGGTGCAGCCATCAAACCAATAGAGCGCGTCGCTACCGTCCGGTAGTCGTCCATATGATATGTTGTCGTACATGTGCTCAAAAAGCAGAGCTGTATGCCACGCCCGGGTGGGCGAGGTTAACACTACCACGTTGTCGTCGGCGTTAAGCTCGAAATTGGCGTGGGCACTCTTTTCATCGATCTGTCTATCCTTACCGGATGTCCAAATCGTAATGTGACTGTGCGGTGCCAATAGCATTTCCGGAAAAACCCACCGAAAGGGTTTTTGGGCGTCATCAGATAAACCAAATCCTTTAAGATTTACGGGCGTTTCCGAGTCATTATACAGCTCGATAAATCCGAAAAAACCGCCATCATCTGCCTGGATCAAACCCTTATTGAATGGCATGATCTCATTGATCACAATATCATAATGCGTGGGCGGCCGCGGTAGTGGCTGCCTGGCAAATTGCATGGCCAAAAAAATGTTGTCCTTGCCTATGCACATGGCAATTCCTATACAGCACAACGCAAACAGTATGCGCTTCAGTCGCTCCCTCATCAGCGCGTCACCCCCCCTTTAGCCGGTCACCTCACCGGAGAAGGAAACGAGGTTCACTTCGGTAATGCCCAATTCGCTATTCTCCGAGAAGTGCTCCACGATAACATATGGACGTTGCTTCTTCAAGTAAACCTCGTAGGTCATCTCCATGTAATCGAAGCTGCTATTCTGCATGCGAAGCTTGTATTTGATGCCAAATCCCTTGAGGGCTTTCTCGGCGTCTTGCTGTTGTATCCGGTTGCCCTTAAGCACTAAGAGGTAGCAGCAATCCGAATAGGCCGACTTGCCAAACACAAAGAGAAAAGCGGCGATAAACACGCTGCACACGCCGGCAATCAAAAAAGCGCCAGTTCCGGTCGAGAGTCCTGCGCCGATCGCCCAAAATAGAAAAGCGAGGTCGCGTGGCTCTTTGATGGCGCTACGGAAACGCACAATGGATAGCGCGCCGACCATTCCGAGCGAGATAGCCAGGTTGCTGCCGATCAGCATGATTACCATGGCGGTGGTCATCGTGATGACTACAATGGAGACATTAAAGCTTAACGAGTACAGCACCCCGGTAAAGGTCTTTTTGTACACGAAAAAGATAAAAAGGCCCAGAAGCGTGGTGATGGCCATATTGAACGCGATGGTCTCGAGGGTATATGCGCTCGTACCGTCAACAAGATAACGGAAGAGATCCAGATCGTTCATCTTGTATTCCTCCCAAATGTGCCATGTTTGGCGCAGAGGATGTGCTTGCGCCTAAATATGTAATGTTTGGCGGCAGATGATGTATTTGCTTATGGAAGTGCCCGTTAGGTCGATTTCTGAGAGAATGCTCCTAATAAAATCAGGAATTGCATGGCGGTATTTCACCTCAAGAATACAGCCTCGCTCATTCGGAACTCTTAGGCAGGGTGCGTTTTTGTCAAATAGGCGCGATGTGTCCATAGAAGCGCGCAAGCTTCTGTCAATGGTGATACGAATACTTTCAAAAGGTAGCTCAAAGGCTTGTCTTTCATAATCAATGATCAGGATCGGCCGCAGAAGCTCGCGCTGGAAGCAGGCATAGAATTGATGCGCAGCGCCATGTGGCAGGAAGGGGAGGAACGCGCAATTGCCATTGACGAGCGTGGACGCGTTCTGCCTATCCAGCGGCATACTTTCTTTATGCACGAATGCGCCGCGTTTACTCTTATGTTCGAGCATCGCTATATTGGTGGCGGTATCATAGATGCGCAAGCGGATTTTTCTGCGATCGGTATATCCGTTAACTTTATCGTGATAGTCGCGGTTGCCGGGTGTATCGAAGTACAAGCTCCGTATCCAGTATTGCCCGTCTGAGCCGGCGTGCTTGTCTGTGCGCATGATGCACCGGAAATATTGTGCGAGCATGTACGCTTCGCGTTCACTGATATGATATTTTACTTCGTGGCGGAATACACCGGAACCCGGATTCTGTCCTGCCTCCATTTCTTTTGCGCCTCCATAATTGCTCCCTCTGACGCCTCAATAAGGGCTCCTTCTGCTCTGAATGGGAATTACAGCGTATACGTATTGTTAGTTCTGCTCGGTTTATCCCAACTGGTTTTTTTCATCAGATATGAGACAGTGCCTTTAATAAAAAAAGCGATGCGCAGAAAACTGAAAACAATGAGGTCTATGCAAACGCCAAAATACAGTGGGCTCGTCTTGGTCCTCTTGTTTCCGCGGGCGTTATTGTTTACAGTTCGGAAGGAATCTGGGCCGCGCCTGATGGCTCTGTAGATTGCGACCAATGAATTCGCGATATTAAACAGCACGGCCAGTCCTGAAGAAACAAGTAAGAGCGGGGGAAAAATGCCGCAAAATACGCGTATCGAAAGCAGCAAATAGTTGGCAAGGAAGGTCATCACCGCAAAAGTGCCGCTAAGGGTCGCATCCGCAAGCATGAAGAAACAGACACTCGTATGCCAAAAATTGCTAACAAGAAATTGCCTATTATGCTTCGACGCGTCCCAAAATGCCATTTGCCACCTTACGCGCTGTCGACCGAGATCCTTCCAGTTCTGCGGGCACTCGGTATAGCAGATCGCGTTCATTGTATAGGAAATGACTTTTTTGTGTAGCTGTGCGTATTCACTCAGGCGTATGGTAATATCGATATCTTCCCCGAGGCCATGCCTGAATCCACCCACTGCGATCAAGGCGCTTTTTCTGAAAACACCAAACGCGCCGGAAATAATATTGAGCGCATTGTTCACGGTCAATGAAGGTTTGTAGACGTAAAAACCCTTAATGTAATCGAGCGCTTGAAGCGCAATCAGTGGAGACTTACAGTTATCCATAAGAAAATACTGCATCGCATGTATCGCGCCGCCAGAAGCGATGATGTTATCGTCCTGGAAAGTACGGTTCATGATGCGGAGGGCGTTCTTTTCGAGCACGCTATCTCCGTCGAGTGTGACGATTATTTCCTTGCTGCTCAGGGACACGCCAGCGTTCAAGCTGGCGGCCTTGCCACTGTTTACTTTGTCCACGACGAATATATTCGCGTATTTCGCCGAATAGTACACCTCGCTGAAACCTGCGCCAAGGTCGGTTTCGTTTGGCATGCATTGCAGCGGAAACGGCTCGATTTCTAGCGGCTCGAGTTCCAACAGTTCGAAAAGAGTCGACATAGTGTTGTCCTTAGAGCCATCGTTGATGAATATGACTTCATAGTCTTCATAGTCCAACCGCAAAACGCCGCTTAATGTGTTTTTAAGGATCAGCGCCTCGTTAAAACAAGGGATGATGAGTGAAAAGCCCAACGTTTTTCGCGGGGCGCGCTCTGGCTCCTTGCGGTAGTAAAAGGAACAGATGAAGTGCAGTATGGCAAAGAATGTGCTCAAGAACGTAAAAACTGTGACAATGGCGATAATCATCGCGGTTGGCTCCATTCAGGCTCTACGGCCCATGACTTTAAAATGAAAGTGGCGGGAAATAAGGTGTTCTCGTCCGGTACGCCCGGCCATTGACCGCCTACTGCTTGATTGACGATCAAATACATCGGCTCATCCGGAACGCATTTGGAGGTTTCAAACTTACACTCTCCGTCTATAAACCAACGCAAACTTTCTCGCGTCCACTCAAACTCGATCAGATAAGTATCTTTTCTGGCTACTTTTGTTTTGAAGAAATCCCGCGCTTGGGCGGAGCCGTCCATATAGTGCACCACTCCATAGAACTCGTCGGGTGCGCTGCCGATCATTTCGAAGATGTCGATTTCGGGCAGGGCTTTATTCTCCGCAGGCATGAGCCAGATCGCGGGGAAGAGCCCTTTTCCCTCCGAGACACTGATGACAAAGGAAAATTTGCCGTAAAGGTAGGCGTGTTTGCTTTCCACCATTCCTGAGGTATAGCGCTTATTGCCTATTAATTCTTCGTGGGTAGTTATCGCAACGTGCCCGTCGTCAAAATTCACATTGTGTGGGCTGTAATACTGCAGCTGGTTGTCATGGCTCTCGCTGAGTTCAATGACTCGCCATGGTGAATTCTCGGGAATCCCGGCAACGGCAACATCGTGGCGATCGGTTGATACCGGCCTGTCAGGCTGCGATTCAGGCGCGGTTTTGGCCTGGGCTGATTTGCTTTCGCGCTCGGCGTGTTCTGAACCCTCAGCCTGTTCAGATAGAATGGCGTCGATGCTTTCAATAACATATATAATAAAGACGCTGCACAGCAGTAGTGCGCATGACGAGATTAGCAGCCATTTAAACGCTTTTTTGAGCATGGTAATTACGTCCAATCCCAAGTGCTATTTATTATCTATGCATATGTTTGATTGAAAAGATAAATTCATTCTTTGGCTGGATGACACAAGGGGGCTAAGATAACACAAGGGGACGGTTCTTCTGTGTCAGCACAGAAGAACCGTCCCCTTGTGTCTCAATGTTTTGTCGCTGGCCCGCTCTGCTGCTATACTGTTTTCTGGCTCAGCAACTTGGCCACCTCATCTTCAGCCACTTTTTTGTCAAGGCGTTCAAATAGGATTTCTGGTGCGGGTATGCAAAACCCCGCAGGAATGGACTTAACTTCCCAGGAATTGTCGATGTGGAACCATCCCCGGATTTTTGCTGAGGAAAAGGGTAGAAACGGCTCCAGCAAAACAGCGAGATTCGCGATCAGCTGAACGCAATTAAATATAGTCGCGCCGCACTCAATCTCGTTCTCTTTCCTTGTTTTCCATGGTTCGCCGGAATCGAAATACTTATTCCCGAACCGCACCAACTCAAAAGCGTCGTCGAGTGCGTCGTTAAGATGGCCATCTTCGATCTTCCGGCCAATAACGCCAAAGGCTGCGGTAATGCGTTTCTGCAATTCGCTGTTAGCCTCTGCTTCTGGCACAGCGCCACCCTGATATTTGGTGATAAAGGACAGCGTCCGATGGACGAAATTGCCATAAGCGCCAAGTAACTCATTATTATTGCGCTCGACAAACTCTCGCCAGGAAAAGTCGGTATCCCGTTTCTCCGGTCCGTTAGCGATAAAGAAGTATCTCAGGGCGTCGGGGTTATATCTATCTATAATATCCCTTGCCCATACAGCCCAGTTCTGGCTGGTCGAAATCTTGCGTCTCTCAAGCGTCAAATACTCACTTGAGATAATGTCATCCGGCAAATGGAAGCCTCCGCAGAAGCCTCCGCCATGGGCTAGCAGTAACGACGGCAGAATGATGGTGTGGAATGGAATGTTATCCTTTCCGTGAACATAGTAGTGGCGTGCGTTTGCGTCCGCGCCCGCGTTTCCGCCTGCGCCTGGGCCTGCGTCCGCACCGAAAAGCTCAACGAATGGAATGTTGCGTTCGGCGCACAGAATAGCACTGGCCGAGAGATATCCAAGTACATTCTCAGCCCAGATATAGATCTTTTTATTCTCATAACCGGCTTTGGGCACATCAATACCCCAGTCAAGGTCGCGGGTGATAGCACGGTCGCGTAGTCCCTCATCGATATACCTCTTGGTAAAGGCGATCGCATTCTTACGCCATTTTTTATGATCATTCAAGTACTCCGTAAGCTCAGAAGTGAGTTTTGAAATTTCCAGATAGAGCTGTGTCGTTTCCCCAAAAGCCAGAGAAGATCCGCATTCCGAGCATTTCGCATCAACGACCGTGTCGACATCCAGTACTTCGTTGCAGGCATCACACTGATCGCCACGCGTGGCCGCCCCGCAAGCTGGGCATTTGCCGACAATGAGGCGATCAGTCAAAACTTTATTGCATGATTGACAAAAGGCCTGCTTTACAGTCCTCTCATGAATATAGCCGCCTTCATACAATTTCCGGTGAAATTCTTGAACGTATTTGATATGTAGTCTATCGGAGGTCTTCGTATAAAGATCATAAGAAAACCCCAGTTTGTTGAAGACATCGACAAATTGAGCATGGTAAAAATCGCTGACTGCGCCTGGCGTTTTGCCTTCCTGTTTCGCACGAATAGCAACAGGTGTTCCATGGCAATCACTGCCCGAAACATAAAACACACGATTTCCGATGGCTCTGTGATAACGGGCAATAATATCGCCCGGCAGGAGCGCTGCAATGTGGCCAATATGGAGGGAGCCGTTGGCATATGGCCAAGCTCCGCCAATCAAAATGTTTTTCATCGCAAGATACCTCTCTTTTCTTTGTCATTAGGCACAAATGGATACAAAAATGCCCTCACCCCCAAACTCCGGCAATGCCGTTATTTAGGGACGAGAGCATTTGCAGCTTCGCACTACCACCCTAATTCGCTCATTTCTCACGAAACAAGCCTTATCAGGTTCGGATGGGCAATGGTCCATCGAAACCCTATCGCTGTTACGGGCGAACCCGTCGCAGTCTACGCCGTTTGTGATAACGGTTCGGTGCGAGGCTCAGAGGCCATGTTCAGCGTTTTTCGCTTTACCCATTCTCAGCTTAAGTGGGTTCTCTGTAAAAGCAATATCCGCTTACTCTTCCTCGTCAGCGCCTTTATATTTATTCTTTAGTATTGTTTATGAGATAGAAATTATGCTTAGTTTAACATAAAGAATGGCTCATATCAAGTCGTGGGAATAGATTTTCAATTGGACCTTTATCAATAGCGCAGAGAGGTATATAATCAGGACTCGGGTGATTTATTTTGAAAAGGTTCCTTTTTGCGTTATTGATAGGCACTATTATTATGCTTACGTTTACGGCTTGTCGCATTAAAGAAACTGCATCCGCCGGCGAAACAACTGAAAACCTGGGCTTCATCGGTGGTAATATTGCCGCAGGAGGCCTCATGGGCGGTGACAGAAACGGGTGGGTATATTATAGAAGCGAGGCTGATAGCTGGAAGCTTTACAAGGCAAGACTTGACGGCACCAAGAAAACTTGGCTTAGTGACGATTGTCCATGTTACATAAATGTGCTTGAAGGATGGGTCTATTACTCTAATTATCGGGATAATTTTTCCCTCTATCGCATTCGAGCAGATGGCACGGAGCGTCACAAGCTTATCGACGGATACTGCTGCAATCTGTATGTCACAGATAGCGGCATGTATTTTGATATGCGGGACAAAAACAACTCTGCGCAGATATACCATATGGAGCTGGACGGTAGTGCGCCTGAGCTCTTGGTTGCTGATATGCAAGTTGCGGCTTACTATGATGGCGTTCTTTACTGCAGATCTACGAATAAACTGTGCGCTTATAATATGCAAACAGGGACCTTATCTAATATTCGCGAGAAATACACGCATAATGTTTGTGCCGACGAAACAGGCATTTACTACTGGGCAGTCGATAAAAACACATTTTGTCATATCGGTTTTTCCGGCCAGGAGCAGGTACTCTTAACTGGAGGGGATTTTTTCAATTATACCGAGGGCAAGCTGTATTATTTCGGATATGGCGGTAACAATCATGATTACTATTGTATCTATTGCCTTGACGTGAAGAGCAAGACGACATCCGCCGTTCTTTCTCTTTCCGATCAGTGCTTCGATATCAGCGGCAATCTCCTTGGTATAACAATCGCACAAGTGCGGGATAGTGCAGCCGAGCTGGATGAATCGTATTTTGATAATGATGAGGGTGTATTCAATGGATTTTCCGAACAGGCAGGATATACATATGTCATTGAGGATAGCGCATTTTGTCGTGGAGGTTTGCGCGAAAGTATTCTGAGCACAGGAAAACTTGGCTGCTGGATCCTGTATGATAATAATGGCGGTATTGTATGGGATTAGATAATAGAAACGGGAAGATACAAGGGGACATGAGGGGACGGTTCCTCCGTCCCCGCGTCTTCCTTCTTTCAGACTTTCTTGTTATAATATGAGCCAAGTATTGCCTTGACGGCAACAGTAAACAGCGTTGCTGCGAGTAGCGTGAAGAATATCGTCTGGCTGAAATAATGAGAGATCAGCATTGCCAAAGCAAAAGACAGGATCAAGACGTTGATGCCTGTGCGACCAACCAGGGCATTTACATGCTTTTGGCGTTCGTCATGTTCTTCAATGTATAGCTTTTTAAGCTTATCTTCGCTTTTTAATGCGCCGCGATACTTGATCATGAAGAATATCGCGACGGCTCCAATACCTACCCCAAAGCCGAGACCGAACGAGGTCGCAGAATCATCCAGACCAGCAATTGCTGAGGCAGCGGTTAGGATTAAGACTATCGCGCAATAGATTCCTGCAATAATAATGCGGTTGCGTACTTTCCGTCTGTAGTTTTCCATGGTTTATTGCTCCTCCCCATCCGAAAAATCGAATATTTCCTCGATTGTACTGTCAAAGTACTCTGCAATCTTGTGCGCCAAAACAAGCGAGGCCGTATACTTTTCCACTTCAATGGACGTGATTGTCTGTCGAGTAACCCCTACGGCGTTCGCCAGTTCTTCCTGCGTAATTTTCTTCTGCTTGCGCAGGTCCGCGATTTTTGATTTCAAATATTCGTCACCTCCAAATGCAAAGCACACCTTGCAAAATAAGTATAGTTCGCTTTGCATAAAATGTCAAGCTCACTTATTACAGTGACACGAGGGGACGGTTCTTCTGTGTCATTCCGGCACCGGAATGACACAGAAGAACCGTCCCTATTTGTGTTATTTGTGTTATAGCTTATCCGAGTTTTCGTAAATCGCCTTTTCGTCCGTTTCCGACAACAGTTTTTTAATAATAAACGCGATCGCGAAAACCACAAAGACATTCAGAATGAGTCGCATAAACGTAAACTGCCAGTCTAAAGAGGAAATCTCAAATAGCAGCAGAGGAATACGGATACTTGTGCTCGCACATATGAAAAGCAATACGCTTGAAATCCGACTTCCTTTTTTAAGAAGCACACCGGCAACCGGCAGCAACGCGTACAGAGGAACTGCTGTCACCACGCCCAGCAGCAGCGCGACAATCACACCTTTGAAGCCGGATTTTGCACCCATTATCTTAACCATGGTATCTCGTTCTATCCATACGTCCATAAGGCCGACGCAAACGAAAATCGGCGTGAGCATGAATAAGAAATTGAGAAAGTTCTTGCCCGCGAAGCGCAGGGTGGTTAACTCTACCTGCGGCTGGAATATCAGCATAACTAAATTGACAGCGATTACCGTCAAAAGAAACCATTGTCTCTTAAGCAGCATTTTCATGTCAACACCGCCCCGATTATAAAGGCTGTGACAAAGGCGAACAGGTACGCAAGCACATTCCGTAGTATGGCAACCTTTTTTCCAAGATACCTTATTTCCATTGGCAGGGTAACAAAGCCCACCATTGTAAGGGTGGAAATGAAAATCGCTATTTGCGTAACCCCTGCGCCATTTTTCAAGAGCTCGGCAGTAATGGGAAAAGCCACGATTACGGGTACTAACGTGATCGCGCCAAGCAAAGATGCTATCAGCATACCCCAAAAGCCGCTTTCTGTGCCTATGACGCGCTGGATTGTTCCAGGGGTGACAGCCACTAGCAGCAACCCGACAAGCAATAGGATTGCTACATACTGAGGCAGCATGTTTATGAACATCTTCCATGCTCTTTTAAGCGATAGCGCGGTTTTCTTTTTATCGTTCACAAAAGATATGCCAAGCAGAACGGCAGCTACGATATAAAGGGAATAGGTAAAAGCAGCGTTCATTTTTTGATTCTGTCCTCCAGCGGTTATTTTTCGACTGGGTGACGAAGCAAAAAGCTTGTCTTATAGCCTCCATTATATTATGATTGGGTGTAATAATTTGTTGCGTGTGCAACAAATTATTA
>ENA-UOOR01003499-UOOR01003499.1-fermentation-metagenome-genome-assembly--contig:-NODE-3499-length-13760-cov-4.462094_pt1 | contig 13760 bp, 13 predicted proteins | sample MGYA00245780_ERZ724029 | MGnify/ENA primary metagenome ERZ724029 (study PRJEB28704, sample SAMN03018315) | fermentation metagenome | biome: anthropogenic terrestrial biome; feature: soil; material... | reverse complement strand
GCGGCGGATTTTAATCCCTAGTTATTTAGTAGGAATACTAAAATTAGGATAACATGCCCGTTTGCCTTTGTCAACGCTTTTTATCGTTAAAATTGTAGGTGGTGCTTTAGCTAAGATCTTCTACGCGACACGTTTCCGGGGGACGATCCCGGAGTCCCTTGTAGAGCGGGTGGCGGAGGTGGCGGTCCGGTGTTACCGCCAAGTATTCCACCGCGCACACCAGATGGGGCTTGAGCCACTGGACGGATTTTAGGCGCGGTGGATTCTTTACCGGTGCCTCTTTTTGGTTTAAAGCGGAAAAACGGTGGAGTAAATGGTCGATCTCTGGTTGGGAGAATCCGGTTCCGACTAATCCGTAGGACTCCAGATCAGCACCGGCATAAACCCCGATGACTAAGGCGGATAAATCCTTGCGTCCCTGGGGGCTTTTGGTGTAACCACAAATGACAAAGTCGGCGCTTTTCGTAACCCGCGCTTTCTTCCAGTAGGGACTGCGTTTACCCGGAAGATAGGGGCTGTCCTTCGCTTTCCCGATGACGCCTTCCAGACCAAGAGCCTGAGTCTGCCGGAAAAGCTCCTGCCCGGCTTCGGGAATGGGTGAGCTGATGATCAAATTCGGGCTGGGTACGACCACCGACTGGAGAAGTTCCTGCCGGGCTTCGAGGGGACGGTCCATCAGGGATTGGCCTTTGAGGTAGAGGAGATCAAAAACAACGTAGACGACGGGGTCCTGGCGCATTGCTGCTTGGATATTGGGTGCCGTAGTAGTGTGCATCCGGCTTTGTAAACGCTCGAAACTTGGTTTCCCGTCCGCTAGAACGATTATTTCTCCATCCAGAACAACTTCAGGCACCTTAACTTGATGTTGCAAGGTGCCTAGTTCCGGATATTGGAAGGAAATATCCCGCCCCGTCCGGCTCTGGAGTTTCGTGGCGACTGTTAAAAAGGCCAGACCGCGCAGGCCGTCCCATTTGAGCTCGAAAAGATAAGCGGGAGAATTAAAGGGTGGGGCGCTAACGGCGAGCATCGGCGCGATTGTTAAGGGTAAGACCATGGTTATCCTGTCTTTTTCTTCCTTCTTTTTTTCGGGGTTTCCTTTTGTTCGGTGGTAGCTTGTAAACTGGCCTTTAAGGCTTCCATCAGATCGACGACTTTGGCTGTTTCCGGGGCGGTTGGGATTGCTACTTCCTCGCCGGCGATTTTGCCCTGAATCATCTCCATTAGCTTAGAACGGTATTCATTGGTGTACTTCTCCGGATTGAAGGGGGCGGAGAGGTTACCGATTAAGCTGTTGGCCATATTAACCTCATTTGGGTGGAGCTCGACTGCTTTAAACTGGTCGCTTAATAACTCGGGGCGGCGAATTTCATCGGGGAAAAACATCGTCTCCATGACAAGGAGCTTTTCCCACCCGCGGAGACAAGCCAGGACAGACTTGGAGCGGATCATCACACGGGCGATGGCTATTTTCCCCGTTTCAGCCATGGCTTGTTTCAAAAGGTCATAGGCTTTTTCCCCGCCGGGATTGGGCCCCAGGTAGTAGCTGCGGTCGAAATAGACCGGATCGATCTCCGCTAAGTCGACAAAGTCGAGAATATCGATGGTTTTGGTGTTTTCCCCCGGTAGGTTTTCAAAATCCTCATCTCGTAGAATTACGTAGCGTCCTTTTTCGTATTCGTAGCCACGAACCAGGTCATCGGGGCCAACTTCCACTTGACAAGCGGGACAGAATTTGCGGTAGGCGATCGGGGTTTTACAGGCCGCGTGCAGTTGATTAAAATGCAGATCTTTGCGTTCAGTGGCGGTGTACATCTTGACCGGGATGTTGACCAGCCCGAAACTGATCGCCCCTTTCCAGAGCGTACGCATGGTGAACCTCCTGTTGATTACGGTTAAAGTTATTATCTCCCGATCCCTCATTAAATACTTTTCTTATAAAGGCGGTAGGTTTTGTAATGGAGCCCGCCGACCCCCTCGGCGTCGCGGCGCATTGGGGTGTTGAACTCCCCGATGGTGGAACCTTCTCCGTAGGTAAAGCCCAGCTCTTTTGCTTTGAGCAATAATTGATAAAAGATCGTACCGGAGACACCTTTTTTACGGTACTCCGGGATGACGAAGAGGAGAAAGACGCGGGCGCCGGAGACCCGGTGGCGGTTGAGTAAAAATTTCGCCCAGCCAATCGGGAACAGCCGTCCGTTAATCTTTGGCAGCACCCGGTTGTAGTCGGGAATGGAGACAGCAAAACCGATTGGTTCTCCCTCCAGGCTGCGGGCGATTGGGATCAATTCGGGGATGATCAGGTCTTTGAGCTGAAAGGCGAGGGCTTTCAAATCATCAAGATTGGGCGGTGGGAGGTCTCCCCAGTCTTCCGGTAAGGCGTGATCAAGGATATACTTAATATCCTCCAATTCCCCCTCTAGGTTATTGAGGTTAAGGGAATTCACGCGAAAACCGTATTTATTCTGGGCATAGCTGACGACGCGGGCAGTTTTGCGTTCGCCCATCGCCTTCAGGTCATAGTAGTAGGCGTAAAGGTCGTTGTCCTTCATAAAACCAGCTTTTTCAAAATAAGCGGCATATTCCGGTGGATTATAGGCGTTCATCAAAACCGGCGGTGAATCAAAGCCCCAAATTAATAAACCGCGGAGGTTATCACCCTTGTTAGGCGAGATCGGCCCTTTAAGTTGTCTTATGCCTTGGTTTAGGGAAGAGAGCCAGCGGCAGGCATGGTCCAAGATTAAGATCCCCGCTTGTTCGTTCACCGCTTCAAACAGGGCGAGGTAACCTTCCTGCTCCCGCTGGCCTTCGCTATCGGCAGGGTCAACCCCCACCAGCACCCGGCTTAGAGGTCGTCCCACCGAATCGGAAGCGAGAAAGAGACGGTACGGACCTCTGGCCAGTAAAGGATTGAACCGGGGATCCAGTTTCTTTTTAACCTCTTTCAGTAAAGGGGGAACCCAGTTGGCGTCCTTTTTGTATATGTTCCACGGTAACCAGAGAAAATCCCGCATATCGCTACGGGTCACTACAGGTTTAATGGAAATCCGATCCATTAAGAACCCTCCATTAATTTTCTGTTCTGTCAATCTCCGTTCTGTTTTACAATTATTATAAACAGATTATGAAAGCTGATTAAAGAGGGGATTGTTGGAACTGAGCACGAAATCGCTTTTCTGCTTCTAAGTAACCAGGCTCGCTCATATTTTATAAGGATGAAAGTCGGGGTGGGAGAATGGTTACCAAAAAAAAGTTCTTCTGGTTAAATATTGTATGGCGACATGAGTACTTTCTTGCCATCATCTTTCTTTTAGCTTTTGGTTTTTTCTACGGGTGGACCAAGGAAGGGCGACCCACTACTGGGCCCCAGCTTTTACCGGCGGCGATTTCCGGAAAAACAATCGTTATCGATGCCGGGCATGGCGGTTTTGATCCGGGCGCCGTTGGCCGCAGTGGTTTGGAGGAGAAAGCGATCACCTTGGACGTGGCGAAAAGATTGAAACGCTATTTTTCCCGGGTCGGGGTTTATGTGGTGATGACGCGCGAACAGGATATTGATTATAGCCAGAGCCATGAGACGGGGGAGTTAACGAAGAAACGCCGGGATTTACTGCATCGGGTCGGGATGGCCAATGGGAGTAAGGCCGATCTGCTCTTAAGTATCCATGTGAACAGTTTTCCACAGTCGATTTGGTCAGGGGCGCAGTGTTTTTATGATCGTAAGGAGCCGGAAAGTAAGCGTTTAGCCCAGGCGATCCAGAACGCTCTCGTGACCAGATTAGGGCCTAACCGGCGAAAAGCCAAAAGTGCCGATTACCTAATTCTAAAGGCATCAACCATGCCTTCGGTAACGGTGGAAGTGGGATTTATCTCCAATCCCCGCGAAGAAGAAGCGCTGGCTGATCCGGAATACCGGGAGAAGCTGGCGGAAGCGATCTTCTATGGCACGGCGGAATTTTTGACCGCACAAGCGTCGGGAGCGGCGCCGACGAGCACCCATTCTTTAACCGGAAAAGTCTACCCTGAAATGACCTTTCCCACGATGGACCCAGGTATGGTCTGCTTGTTTTTTGCGGCACCCAACAATGAAGATCTAAATTTTTCGCCCGAAATGCGAGAAATTCCAGAATTAGCAGGGGAGAGTAGACTTAAAAAAGGCCGCGTGATCTTGGAGGAATTGGCGCGAGGGCCGGGCGAGGGGAGCGCGCTCCTGCCGTGTTTACCCGGTGGCGACTGGGTCCGTAGTCTTCGCTTGGAAGGCGAACGGGCGGTGATTGATGTCCAGGCTGAGCTTGGCACCTTCATTAACGGGGGTGGCGCTTCTGAGCTCATGGCCATCTATAGCCTTGTTAATACCTTAGCGTTGAACCTGGATTTAAAGGAGGTTACGATCTTAGTAGACGGGATGGACTGTTCCACCCTGGGCGGACATTTTCTCTTTGATGAACCGGTTCTTCCGCGGCCAGATCTGGACCCGGCCGCGGAAGAACCGGAGGAAATAATCAAGTTCAGGCGATAAAGACTGCTGAATACCAGTTTTCTTCTTGCTTTTCGTCTTTTAAAGTCTCGATTGGTAAACCAAACTGCCGGACGGTGCGGAAGACATCGATGCCTACACTGTGGAAGGCCGGGCGGGCCTTTTTTGGTTGGACGCAAGGTTGTCCCTTAAACCCTAAGCACTCGGTGCAAAGGGCACAGTCGCTAAGGGAAAAGGCAAAATAGTAGCCATCAAGGAACGCTTCCCGCTCGATGGCAAAGGATACTTCTTGGGCCGTTTTTTTCTTGGTGGAGTGGATAATGACACCCCAGGCATATTCTTGGAATACTTTCCGGTATTCCCAGGGTTTTAGCGAACCCGGTCGCGAAGGACAAGTATGGCCTTTTCCCCAGTCGGCGCAACCATACATGCATTTGAGGATGGTACGGGAATCAAAAACGATCTCATCCAAGGTAAAATGGACAGCATGATCGGCACCGAGCGCAAGGGCCCGGCTTACGTAGAGTTCTGGCTTTGGCATTGGGACCACTCCTTAAGAGCATTTTACTTTTACTCAATCAGCTTGCTTAGATCGATTATAGCACAAAAGAAGGGAGAGGCACTATCCCTTACGGGACAGGTCTCTCCCTTGCTTTCACGTATCTTTTGTTTGAGGTGTGTTTTTAGTAATCCATACCACCCATGCCGCCCATACCACCCATACCTGGGTTAGCTGGCATTCCTGGTTTATCTTTCTCAGGAAGGTCGGCGATCAGGCATTCGGTGGTTAGTAACATCGCTGCGATGCTGGCCGCATTTTGTAATGCACTGCGGGTCACTTTAGCCGGATCAACGATACCAGTGGTCATCATACCGGTAAACTCTCCGGTCATCGCGTTATAACCTTGGCCTTTCGGAAGATTCAATACTTTCTCAGCAATCACGGAACCTTCAGCGCCGGCGTTGTTGGCAATCTGTTTCACCGGTTCAGCGAGGGCCCGGCGGACGATAGAAATGCCGGTGGCAATATCTCCGCTCTCTTTTTTCTGAAGCTCATCTAGGAGCGGTGAAATTTGGAGGAGAGTAACGCCGCCGCCGGCGACAATTCCTTCCTCAACAGCTGCTCGGGTGGCGGATAAAGCATCTTCGATCCGGTGCTTTTTCTCTTTCATTTCGGTTTCGGTTGCGGCGCCGACCTGGATTACGGCGACCCCACCGGAGAGTTTCGCCAGTCTTTCCTGGAGTTTTTCCCGGTCATAATCGGAGGAGGTGTCTTCGATTTCCAGTTTAATTTGGCTGATGCGGTTTTTGATATCTTGGGAAGAACCTTTACCATCAACGATGGTGGTTTCTTCTTTCGTTACTTGCACCTGACGCGCTTCACCCAACATCTCCAGAGTGGCATTTTCCAAGGTCATTCCGACATCTTCAGAGATGACTTGCCCGCCGGTGACGATGGCGATATCGCTAAGCATTGCTTTACGACGGTCACCAAAGCCCGGGGCTTTAACAGCAACCACATTAAGGGTACCGCGTAGTTTGTTCACGATCAAAGTAGCCAAGGCTTCGCCTTCAATATCCTCGGCGATGATCAGTAAGGGTTTCCCTCTTTGGACCACTTTCTCCAGGATGGGGAGGAGATCTTTAATGAGCGTGATCTTCTTATCGGTCAGGAGGATATAGGGCTCATCTAATACTGCTTCCATGCGCTCGGAGTCGGTAACCATGTAGGAGGAGATATAACCCCGGTCAAAAAGCATCCCTTCAACCACTTCAAGCTTGGTCTCTAATGTTTTGGATTCTTCAACGGTAATAACGCCGTCTTTCCCAACTTTATCCATGGATTCGGCAATCAGGCGACCGATTTCATCGTCGGAAGCAGAAATAGAGGCCACTTGAGAGATGTCTTCTTTTTTGTCCACCGGTTTACTGGTCTTCTCAATCTCATCAACCACAACCTGAACAGCTTTTTCCATCCCGCGTTTCAGGATCATGGGGTTGGCTCCGGCGGCCACGTTTTTCAAACCATCCCGCACCATTGCTTGAGCTAGCAGAGTGGCGGTGGTGGTGCCGTCACCGGCAATGTCATTGGTCTTGGTTGCCACTTCTTTGGCAAGTTGAGCGCCCATATTTTCAAAGGGGTCTTCTAATTCAATTTCTTTGGCAATGGTCACGCCGTCATTGGTAATTGTTGGCGATCCGTATTTTCTCTCTAAAACAACATTACGGCCTTTTGGCCCTAGTGTAATCTTGACGGCTTCTGCTAATTTATTCACGCCGCGTTCTAGGGCATGCCGCGCATCTTCGGTATAAACCATTTGTTTACCCGCCATTTTTTCACCCTCTTCGTTAAAATTAAAAAATTTAGCTTAAAACTGTGTCAAATTTACACGATAATCGCTAGGACGTCGCTTTCTTTCAATACCATGTATTCTTCGCCGTCCAACTTGACTTCGGTCCCGGCATACTTGGCGAACAGTACTCTGTCACCAACTTTAACTTCCATCGGTACTTTCTGACCGTTCTCCAGCGTTTTTCCGGAGCCAACCGCTAAGATTTCGCCCATTTGGGGTTTTTCCTTGGCGGTGTCAGGGAGGACAATACCGCTTTTGGTCTTCTCCTCACTCTCTAGAACTTTGATGACGATTCTTTCGCCTAATGGTTTAATATTCATTTTCTCCCTCCTCAAAGTTTCTTATTAGCACTCATTAAGGGTGAGTGCTAATTCTAAAATTAATTTTATTAACCAAACCGGGAAAATGCAAGAAGCATTACTGGTCATATTTCCCGGATTAGGACGGAATTAGGCAATTGGATTGAAATAGCTGCCGTTTACTTCCCGAGACGCCGTAAAGGGCAAAATCCTTACTATTTCCCCTGAAACTGCCTATATTTTACGATAAAGCCGCCAAAATTATACAATAACTACATATTAGTCGGTAAATTATTGGTAAAATGCACGCTTAAAGTAAGTTTTTTTCCCCCTTTACAAAGAGGTTTTTATCGGTTATAATATCTTTTGCGATGCCGAAGTGGCGGAACTGGCAGACGCGCTGTGTTCAGGGCGCAGTGGGAGCACTCTCGTGTGGGTTCAAATCCCACCTTCGGCACCAAATAATTCTTGCGAAGCAAAAATATTGAACGATTTACGTAACCCCAGTTGAGCTGGGGTATGTTTGTTTTCTGGAAAAATTGTCATCGTTTGATCGAACCATTTTCTCAGTAGCTGCTCCACGTTCTGGTTTGACAGTGCCATGCTTGTAACCATTCATCTTGCCTACCAATTGCATTCCATATACCACTAAGGAAAAGCACCAGGACATCAATCAGATTACCGACACAAATTGAATCTTGTCGGTATTTTGGTGCTATTATACCAAGAAAAACAGCAGAGTCAAATTATCTACCACTCTGAATCACTCTGAATCATCTCGTTTGATTGATAATCCTTCGTTTATGAACGGAGGTTTTTTTATATTTCCCCCTTTATTTGTTAGTGAAAGTTTGTCTGGAAAGGAACAATATAGACGAAATGGCGTTTATTTGTGTAAATCCGATCTTGGGGAGGGCGAAGTTTTGCGGAAAAAGTTGTGGTGCGGAATTTGTTTTTTGGCCCTGGTGGCGCTGGTATTCGTTCCGATGGCACCGGCTGCTGAGGTTCGGGAACTAAGTCTTGGTGAGGCGTTGGCTTTGGGTTTGGAATCGAATTTCGCGATTAAAAGGGCGAAGTTTAACTGGGAAAATGCCAGTCTTACTTATGAAAAGAGTAAAGCAGCCAATCTGTTGACAGCATCTCGTGTAAATGAGCTCCAGTTGGAATTAAACCTGCTGCAGGCGGAGGCGAATTTCCTTCAGACGAAGGATCAGGCTTTACTAACCATTGTCCGGCAGTACCTGGAGGTGCTCAAAACCCGACAGGAAAGAGCATGGAAACGCAAAAAAGTGGAATGGGCAGCAACGACTTTGGAACAGATGCAAAAACAAGTCGATCAGGGATATGAGACTCGTTTGACCTTAATGCGGCAAGAGAATGAGTATCATAGCACCCGTTTAGAACTGAAAACCCTGGAGGATAACTACGAACAATTAGGGCGGGAGCTTATGGTAGCCATTGGCCAGCCGATGGTGGGATTGGCGGATTTAGCTTTAAAACCAGTCAGTATTTCCTTGACCTGGGAGTTAAATGAGGAGGAATGTCAGGCCTTGGCCCGTAACCACAGCCGTGCTCTGCAGTCGATTACGCTAGAAGAAGAGATCGCCCGCATTACGCTGGAAAAGGCGATCATTGATTCCGTCTTGCCTGTTGAGGTGCAAGAATTGGAAAACAAGCTTACGCTTACTACCATCCGGCGGCAGGAGGCCGCGTGGGAATTGGAAAACTCCGTGCGCAAGCAGTATGCGGCTTTAAAGCAGCTCACAGAAGAGATCGCCCTTAATGAAGTTCATTTGGTTACGGTACGGGAGAATTTCCAAAAGATTAAGCAGCAACAGAAAGTCGGCTTGTTGAAACCGGTGGACTATTTAGCGGCTGAGGCTGAGTTACTGCAAGCAGAGTACCAAATGCAAGCGGCAGTTGGGAATTTCCAGTTGAGAAAGGGAGAATTCCAACAACTGCTCGGCATGGATCTGGAGGTGTAACCGATGGTGAAAAAACAAAAGACGGTACATGGTTTTTGGTTACTCTGCTTAACGTTGGTTATTATCCTGGTCCAGCCGGGAAACCATCTACGAGCTGCGGAGAAGGGTGGTTTGGAAGCAGCGGTGGCCTGGGGTTTAGTCCATAGTCCCACCATTTTAAAGCTGGAGGAAGAGGTGGAGCAGATCCACCGACAGTTGGCAAAGATCGAAACCGGTCTGAATTGGCAAGCCGGTTTCACGGGAGGAATAACCGCGAGCGGAACGGAGGGCGCTGAAGCTCCTTCTGCTAATCGCAGCAGTGGGGAGCAGGCGGAGGTGGGGATCCAGGGGAACAAACTCTTCCGCACCGGTCTCTCCCTTGAACCGAAGATTACCCTAAAAAAACAGTTGTCCACGGATGAAGAAGCGGAAGTCGGGTTTACCTTCCGGCTCCAGCAACAACTCTATCCCTGGGTTCCGTCCCCTGCCGAACAGGAGTATTATAAGACTTTAAATACGCTAAAAAAAGCGGAGGATAACTATGAATGGCAGGTTACCACCGCCAAAATCGACTGGTTGGAGGGTTACCTTGACCTGTTACGCCTTCAGGAGCAGCTGGCGGTGGCGGAAACAGAATATAACGTTGCTGTTGATGAATTAGCTTTAGTCCAGGCGCGGCAGCGGATCGGTGAGGCCGGAAAGCAGCAGATCCTAGCGGCCCAAGCTGCTTTGAAACAAGCGGAATACAGACTGAAACAAGGAATGAACCGCTTTGAAGAAGCAAAGCGCCAATGGCTCTTGGCTTTAGGACTGCCCACCGATTACCATATTGTTCTCGAGGAAAAGAGTAGTTACTTTCTGGAATTACAAGCGGAAGTTGAGGCGCTGGAACTGACCGGTGATCGCCAGAAACTCTTTGCCCAGGTGGAGGCGGCCCACTATCAAGTAGCCGCCAAACGCATTGACCGAGCCCAGCTCGAGCAGGAATGGACGTGGAAGCAGAAGGATTATCAACCGGAGGTTACCACCGGTGGTACTTACGATGCACCGAGTAAAAGCTGGACACTGAATTTGAACCTGACTTATCAGTTCTGGGATGGAGGGGCGAGACGGTTAGAGAGGGAGGAATACGAAGCCCGCCAACGGGCGCTGGACCGGGAGGAAGAGAGTATACGCGCCAATTTAGATTCCCAGTTGAAAACGTTACTTGGCGGAGTGGAACTGGCAGAGTTACAGTTAGAGGAGAAAAAACTTACCTGGGAGAAGGTTAGTAATGAAACAGTTATTTACCGTCAACAACTGGAAGCTGGCTACCTGACAGAAAAAGACTGGACTTTAAAAGATCTCGAACGGAAAACCGCGGAACTTGGCTATAAAACCGCAGAGGATCAGGTGTTCTTAAGTAAATTACGGGTGTTACAATTGATCGGGTTGATCTAAGCGTGAAAACCGAACAGAATTTAATTATTAATTTAAATAAAGCGTTTTGAGGGGGCTATGGCAATGAAAAAAAAGCGACGGCGGTTCCTACCGGTGCTTTTGATCTTAGTGATTGGCGGAGTCTTGTTCTTCTGGGTGAGAGGTTCTAGGATGAAGCCGACTGGAAATGGAGCGCTCAGGTCAGATATTCGGCCCCAGATGGTGATGACAGTAGAAAAGAAAGATCTCCAAAAAACGATTGCAGCCAGTGGTTATTTATCACCCCAACAGAGTAAGGAGTTGTTTTTTAGCGTTAGCGGGAAGGTGATCACCGATCGCCTTTCGGAAGGCCGCCGAGTGAAGAAAGACGAGGTCTTGGTAGAGCTGGATCCGACGAAACAAAAATTGGATAATCTGCAGGCGCAAAAGGCCTATGATTTGGCGTTGATTAACGGTTTGGAACGGGAGATTATTGAGGCGGAATTGGCCTTAAAGATGGCCCAGGAGAATCTGGAAGCGACGACTTTACGCGCTCCCTTTGACGGTATTATCACTAGAGATTTGGTGGATGTCGGTGATTATGTCGGGATTAACGAACAGAATGCGGTCGGGACGATCATTGCCGACGGACCCTACGAGATTGAAGTGAGAATTAGTGAGAATGAAAGTCCGCAGGTGGCGGTTGGGCAGCGCGTAATGATCACAGTCGAGGCGATTCCGGAACGGAAATTTGAAGGTCGGGTTAAGACCATCGCCTTACAGGCAGTTAATGATAATGGGGTGGTCACTTTACCGGTCAGTATCGTGCTCACGGAGGAATCACCTTTGTTGAAACCGGAATTCTCGGCTGAAGTGGAAATTATCGTCGATGAACTAAAAGACCAGTTGGTCGTCCCAATTACTGCCATTGTTAATGACAAAGGTGTTGAACAGGTAATTAAAGTTGTGGAGAATAAACCGGTACCGACTCCGGTAAAAACTGGAATGAGTAGCGGTTTTGAGGTGGTAATCTTAGAGGGGATCGTTCCTGGGGAGGAGATTCTGATCAATACCTACCAGTTTTCTGGGAACAGTGCGGCTTCTAGTTCAACACCAACCCAAGGGAGACCGGGACCGCAGTCGGGAGCGGGAATTATGATTAGAGGTCGATAAGCATGTTAATTCAAGTAATTAATTTACAAAGAACTTACCAGATGGGTTCGGTTAAAGTGGAAGCCTTGAAAGACGCCTCTTTCCAAATCAAGGAGGGTGAATTCGTCGCCATTATCGGCCCGTCCGGTTCCGGAAAATCTACGCTGATGCATATTTTGGGTTGCTTGGATCAGCCGACTGCCGGTCGTTTTCTCATGGAAGGGCAAGACATTAGCGCTGTTTCCGAAAATGAGCTGGCTGAGATTAGAAACAAAAAGATCGGCTTTGTATTTCAACAGTTCAATCTTTTGCCGAAGGCGACGATCTTACAGAATGTCTCTGTCCCCCTGATCTACGGAGGGATCCGCGGACGGCGGCGCCAGCTTGAACTGGCGGAAAAGGCTCTCCAACAGGTTGGGCTGGGCGATCGGTTGCATCATCGGCCGACGGAGATTTCCGGCGGTCAAAAACAGCGGGTGGCGATTGCCCGCGCGTTAATCAACAATCCGGCGTTGGTTTTGGCTGATGAACCCACCGGTAACCTGGATACAAAGACCGGGAAAGAGATTATGGATATTTTCCGACAACTCAACAAAGAAGGGCATACCATCATAATGGTCACTCATGACCAGGAAATCGCCGAGCAAGCTAGGCGGGTAATCCAAATCCGGGATGGTTTGATCCAGAAAGACGAGGTGATCGCATGATTTGGGAGATTCTCCGGATGGCGGTCAACAGCTTAACGGTGAATAAAATGCGTTCCTTCCTGTCGATGCTGGGGATTATCATCGGTGTCGGGGCGGTGATTGCCATTGTCTCGGTGGGCTCCGGTGCGCAAATGCAGGTTACCAGCCAAATATCCCAGCTTGGTTCTAATCTGATTACGATCAGCCCGGGGATCCGGCGGGGGAGTAGCGGCCGGATCAGCATGACCTCGACGGATCTTTTTACAATGGAATTAGCCGACCAGCTGCAGCAGAACTGCCCATCGCTGGCTCGTATTATGCCGAATCTGCAAACCTCCGGTTTGCTGATCGCCGGGACTAATAATTACCAGACCACGGTGGTGGGAGTTACCCCTGTTTATCAGCAGATTTATGATTTCTATCCGGCCCGGGGCCAGTTTATTACCGAAGAGCATGAAGCGGGCGCCACCAATGTGCTCGTCTTGGGCTCAGGTTTAGCAACCGAACTCTTTCCGGAGACCGATCCTGTAGGCCAGAAGGTGAAGTTGTTCGTCCGCAACCGACACCTGCTCTTTGTGGTCGTCGGGGTGATGGAGGAGAAAGGGAGCGGCGCTTGGGGAAACATTGAGAACCAGGCGTTCATTCCCGCGTCGGTGCTGATGAAAAAGATTAACAATCGCAAATATGTGAGTGGTTATACGGCTCAGGCGGCTTCTGCCGCCGACGCCAAAGCGGCTGTAGGTGAAGTTGAATATTTTCTCACCCGTTACCTCGGCGATCCATCCCAGTTTAGGGTGACGAGCCAGGAGCAACTCCTGGAGACGATTAGCCAGGTGACCGGGACTTTAAGTTTGATGCTGGGTGGGATTGCCGGGATCTCGCTTTTGGTTGGGGGCATCGGGATTATGAATATTATGCTGGTCTCGGTAACGGAGCGAACGCGAGAAATTGGGATCAGGAAAGCCCTTGGCGCTAAGCGGCGGCATATTCTCACCCAATTCATCATTGAGTCTCTAGCGATGAGCGGGTTCGGCGGGCTAATTGGGATTGGTTTTGGTTGGCTGGGCGCCGCAGGGGTAGCCAAAATTGGGGGCTGGCCTCTGGTCGTCACCCATACCTCCGTGCTGCTGGCCTTCTCCTTCGCCTTGTTAGTCGGTTTATTCTTCGGGATTTATCCGGCTAGGAAAGCTTCTAAACTAGATCCGGTGATTGCCTTGAGTTACGAATGACCGCTCCTTGACATTTTGTGTGGAATGATCTTAAATAAAACTAATAAAAGATAAATAATCGTTAAAAAGAATTCGGAGGGAAAAGATGTTTGCTGCAGCTAGGCAAGAACGGATTAAAGACCTTTTACTGAAACACAAACAATTTGATGTGGCAAGTTTAGCTGCTACGCTAGGAGTAACAGAAGTTACAATTCGAAGAGACCT
>ENA-UOOR01003498-UOOR01003498.1-fermentation-metagenome-genome-assembly--contig:-NODE-3498-length-13766-cov-2.690686_pt1 | contig 13766 bp, 12 predicted proteins | sample MGYA00245780_ERZ724029 | MGnify/ENA primary metagenome ERZ724029 (study PRJEB28704, sample SAMN03018315) | fermentation metagenome | biome: anthropogenic terrestrial biome; feature: soil; material... | reverse complement strand
CAATGCTCTCTTCTTCATTATGCGTCATCCTGCCCTTGCGGTCAGGCTGCATCAGCTTTATGCCAGGGTATGCCAGGGGGACGGGGTTATTGACACAGTTCGCATGGGTAGGGCCCAATTTACTCCATGCTAATAGCCGGGCATTCTGGCTCGCAATGGGGTTGCTTAAACGCGGGTTCTGCCCGCGCTTTCTTTTTACCTCCTGCATTTATCGCTAACCCCGTCCCCGTGAAGCCCCCAAATGGTCTACTATATGCATGTTCGGCCTCATGGCTTCATGCTGCAGGACGGTCCCTTACACCAAGTGCGAACATGGAAAGAGATGGTTGCCAAGCTTTGCCAATAACTAGATGCTCTTAGGCCAAGCGTGATCCCTGCTGCTCTAGGTTGAATTGGTTTTGAGCTAAAACCTCATATGTAACATCCTTGAGGTCAACAGTATGCACCCTCAGCCTCCTTGTAACTATTTCATCTCTGGGAGGGCAGGGAAGATAGTTTGGAAACCGGAGGACTATCTTCCCTGCCATTTGCTGCACCACCCTTAAAAGTGCCCCTCGCTAGGGGTTGTTATTGACCACCCTTCTGCTCATAATCCCTTTCCTCTTTCTCCATGAAGCACTCAAAGCACAGGCCCTCAGTTCCTAATAACACATCAAACTGCTGAATATCCCCTCCGCATTTGGTGCAACTACCTACTGCCTTGAACAGCTGCTTCCCTCTTTCCCTCCTGCGCTTCTGTATTCGGTCTGCAACCTCATCCCCATAATCTCTTCTGAGCTTGGCATTTGCCAATGCAATTAGCTCCTCAGCACTCATTTGGTCCTTCTGCTCATCTGTGAGTTTGCTAATATCAATCATGTCCAACTCATCCTCCGTATTCTTTCTCATGGTTCTTTCACAGAGTCTTATAGCCTGCTTGATGATTTGCACCATTTCCGCAGGAGGCACCAACGTTTCCTTAGTTGCAAACTGGTCTTTGACTGACAGGAGCCACCCCTCTGTGCCCTTGACCTTCTCAGCAAGGAACAGGTCTACCCCACTGTAATTTCCCATTTCCCATAAGCCTAGAACCACTGCATCCATGGTCTGTTCGTTCACTCTTAGCACACTATAATCCCATGATTCAACGTCTTTGTACCACTTCTCAATGGTGTCTCTCATTGTACTATCATTTCTTCCTTTCCTTACCCCTTCAACATATAAGGTACATCACTCGCGATTTTGCGTAACACTTTAGGAAATTGTTCCGTAGCTCTCCCTATTTCCCTTTGGGCCTATAATATGGCTTGCCCTTGTTTGGTCCATACAGATAGTAGCCATCGGGGCGCCTACCGTCACGCGTTGGGTCTGGTCCGCGTCGAGAGTTGGGTCGACTTTCCCGCCTGCTAGGCGCAATCTCCAACATGCCAAACTTTGTCATCCTCCTATAAGCACTGTCTAGTGTCTTAGGCCCCATAACATCCCTGGCGATGACTGCGAAGTTACTGGAAAAGATGACATCCAGCATGTAGGGCTCGACCGCGCCATGAGCAATTGCCTGGTAGACTGCTAGTTGCACCATGGTTATTGGTCCTAGTTCGTAGACTAGAAGATAGGGTTCTTCTTCTGGCCAAAGGCGGATTACTGGCAGCCTGGTCAGCCCGGCAACACCATCATAGGTCTTACCGTTATAGCGCAAGGCATAGCCTGGCGAGGTGCTATGCTGCTTAAACCAGCCCTTGGCTTCTTGGGGGAAATATCTTTCCGTTGCCCGCAGGTGTTGCTCTATTTGAAAGCCGTGCATGTCGACGACGTCGTAATATGTGTTGTCGAGACATGAGAACGTGGTTTTGAATTCCCTGGTTTCAACCTGATCTCTGTTTGGTGGGTACGCATAGCCAGGAAAGACGTTGATTTCAGCCATTCTGATTACCTCCTCGTAGGTACTGCGCTTCGATGCGCTGCAAAGAAGCTTCTGCCGCTTTCCTTACTTGCTTTATTTCTCCATAAAAATAACCTCCTTTGTTTTTTGGAGAGGGTGCGTTTTACCCGCTCACTATATAAGGTACATAAGTAGGCAAAGTGCACACGCACGCATCAAAAAATGCCTTCGGTTTTGTGACTCTGTCTTCCTGATAAATATTGATAGCCTCCTTCTGTATTTGGGCGTTGTCTAACTTGGCTGGATGCAGCTCCAAGTTGGCCCCTCATTGCTTAAGGTACATGACAAGGCCTTTTGCATAAACTTTAGGTAAAAATACTCCACTAGCTTTACTGTGAGTGGGTATAATCGTAAGAAAATGGAGGTGTTTGGTATGCAGAACATTACGCTTAAGGTAGTAGGCATGACTTGAGGCGGCTGCAATACCGCTATACCCTAGCGCCCTTCCACTATACGAAGACACTTAATTACTTAATTAGAGCAGGTTATGTTTTGTCTCCATTCTTGTCTGCGTGGGGATGAATTTAGGGCCCGAAGCAGAACCTTAGGCTGCATTATAGTTAATTAGGCGGTTTGTTCAGTCACACTCCTAGCTATACCCTGCATAGTATGTCTGGTAAGGAGGTGTTTGATAGATGATGGTAAAGATACGCAATGGCCATACGCATGCCTTGGCGCGTCGCACCACTCGGCAACTTCAGCACCGGCATTTAGTACTGGCCATCTCGGATCGCCCACTCGTTCTAAGGAGTGGCGAGCACGTACACCGACTGCGTACACTCACCACCTACGACCGCAGGCATGCCCATGCTATTAATGGCCTCTCAGGCATCGATGTAGATATCCCGGGCACCAATATGCACTTTCACCGCGTCAATGCTCCCACCTCTATCGACCGCGCTCACCGACACAGATTAATTGCTAGAAGTAGGCGTGCTCCAGACATCGCTCCCGCTGTTGTGCGAGCTGCTCTACGGAAGCTCAGGTAAGCCAAAGGCGCTTTCTGCCCAAGCTGAAACCCTCTTGACAGGCACCTAAGAAGTGCCTGTCAAGAGGGTTAAGCATAGTGAAAGTGTACGTTTCTCTGATCTAGGCTACAAGAATCGTCTTGCTGAGCTTAACCTTACCTCAATGCTCTCTTCTTCATTATGCGTCATCCTGCCCTTGCGGTCAGGCTGCATCAGTTTGAGCTGCAGATACCCGTCAGAGCACTCAGTGCACCAATCAAGCTGAACATCATAATGCACATCTTCGCCGTCATACTGCGCGGACAGCAGCTCGTGCAGTTTGTCAGCCGTCAACAAATCAGAGTTCGTGAGGCTATCTAGGGTCTCTTGATCGCCGGCCGGGAACTTGAACAGATCCTTCTGTTTCATATATCGCCTACACTGGTCGCAGTATTTTCGGCTGCCGATCACGATCATCTGGGCAACCACACTGCCGAACATGGCACCCAGCAGATCAATGCCAAAAAATACCCAGTTGACCACCGCATTCTCTTTAACTTCAAGCACGCTATTTCCATACCTAGTAAACGATATTCAAGAAACGAGTAAAGGAGAAAAAGCTGATCGGCTCGTCTGCGTCACTGAAACAGAACTGGCTAATATGCTCGCCAGTCATCTGAAAGTTTAGGTCCATGTTTTCGTCCAAATACGCCGTGCAGTAGAAACCATACTGCATGACAACGTAGGCAACAAAGGCGAATAAGACTCCCACCCATTTTAGTCTGGAATCGAGCTTCTTATTTGACTTTAATAAGCCGAGATAATAGCCATAGCAGGCCGCCGCGCTGGTGAAAATTGCTCCAACCGGAACGATAAAGAACAACGAAAAAGATGTCAGGTCAAAGGATAATAGTGAGTGCACTGCTACAACCAATAAAGTGACAAGGATCACAGAAATTAACCCGAAGACAAATGCCAACGTAATAACCAATCCCTTCCTAATCTATCTACTTGGACACGTGCCAAGACTGCCCCTAGGCATAAGACACACGTTATGCCATATTCTCCAAGTATATGTCAAATCCTGCTTGGGTGTTCAGATAATATTAGGGGACGAGAGCGTTGCGATGAGGGGGCCAAAAAACACTGAGAATAACTGGGGGAGTAAAAATCTGTGTGCCTCCTCTTCCCTCCCCTTTTCTGCCCAAGATACATAGAATGTACCAACGAAAACCGATGGGGGGATCAAAGGTGGCACATTCAACTATGCAGACTATCATTGTTAGCCGCCAGGGCGATGTGACTGGCGATGGTGTCTTGGATGAGGTGTGGCTTGCAGGAACCCAAAACGAAGATAGCATGCGCATTACGGACATTACCTTGCTGGTCAAAAACGGACGCACCGGGCGTATTACGCAGGTGGCGTTGGCAGAGAACGCCGGTTTCGAGCCGACCCTATTGCTGTGCGACTTTACGGGCGACGGTGTGCTAGACGTGAAAGTGAGCATTCAGTCGGGAGGCAGCGGTGGTTTTGTTTTTACCTACATATACTCGTTTGTCAACAACCAGGCGCGCCTGTTGTTCTCGGGCGATAGGTACTTAGATGGTCGTGAGTTTAGGGCTTTCTATGCTGACGGTTTCGTGGTGGTTGTAGAAGACGTAACGCGGGGGCTGGCATTTCGGATAGACGTGAGCCAAGACCCGGCAGCAGCCGATCTTTACAACCCCGACGGCACGCTGAAAGAGCCAACAGAGGCTAACGTGGGACCTTTTATCATGGCGCTGCCTGTAATTCTTGACGAAAACAGTGATGTATGCAGTCTGATAGCCTTGACGCGTGTCTTTGGCACTTTTGCAGCAGATACGCTGGGCTATATTCAGGACTACCTGACCTGGAATGGGACTATGTTTGAAACGGTGCGCGAAGACCTGGCCATTTCCCCAGTAGAAGCCTAAACAGGATTCTCTCTCCCATTTAAGAATATAGATAATGGCAAGCAGATTAGGCTAAGTACAGACTTCTGATGTGGAAGCACTATGGTAGTTCTTTGCGTGCCGCGGGGCGGAGCCTTGACAGCTATGCCTGCAAGGTATATGATGCACCATAATTAAATAACTTATCGACGATGAAGAGAAGAGTAAACATAGGAGATAGTCAAAGCGAGCTGGTGACAGTGTGAGTCCGGCACAAAGGCCTATGCGGAAGAACATCTCGGAGTTTCCAACCGAAAGCTAGGCGCCAGTAGGCTTGGACGGGGCCTTACCGTTATCAATAGGACAGTATCGAGCATGAGCCTCCGTACTGATAAGAGTTGAGCAGACTGCTAATTTGGGTGGTACCGCGGAAGTATGAGTCTTTCGTCCCTTGTATTTAGGGATGAAGGACTTTTTTTGTGGTGTTTTAAAGGCAGAGGAGGAGCGCTATGATGTCTGAAAACCTGACGGTGGCAATGCCGACTACGTATATAGCTAGTCTTGGGGTTCGGGAGACACAGATTGCCATCAAACTGATTAAGGATTACTTTGAGACTCGGCTAGCTGGGGAGTTGCAGCTTACTCGTGTTTCGGCCCCACTGTTCGTGCACTCACGCTCGGGTTACAACGATACGCTCAACGGTGTGGAACAACCAGTATCTTTCACCGCCAACGGTGTTGATGAGCCACTGGAAATTGTGCATTCTTTAGCTAAGTGGAAGCGGATGGCATTGTATAAATACGGCTTTCATAGTGGCGAAGGGCTTTACACTGACATGAATGCTATACGGCGGGATGAACAGCTGGATAACCTACACTCTTTTTACGTTGATCAATGGGATTGGGAACAGAGTATAAGTAAGCAGAACCGCACTCTCGCCTATTTGCAGCAGGTCGTACGGCAGATCTACGAAGTTTTCTTGGCAACCGAACAGCACTTATATAACGCATTCCCAACAATCGAACCCCAGTTGCCAACAGAGATTTATTTCATCACAGCGCAGGAACTAGCTGATCTTTATCCAACGCTCAGTCCACAAGCTCGTGAGCAGGCAATTGCCAAAAAGAAAGGTGCCGTTTTTATTATGCAAATCGGCGGCAGCCTCAGGTCTGGCGAACGACACGGCAGTCGAGCTCCCGATTACGACGATTGGCAGCTAAATGGAGATATCATCTTCTGGTATGCTCAGTTACAGCAGGCGGTGGAACTTTCTTCGATGGGGATTCGAGTGGATGCGCAAGCTTTGCTCAGACAGCTTAAATTGGCTGGATGCGAAGAGCGCACAGAGCTTACTTACCACCGGATGCTTCTGGAAGGAAAACTGCCCTATAGCATTGGCGGTGGAATCGGACAATCACGCATGTGCATGTTCTTGCTGCAAAAAGCGCACATTGGCGAGGTGCAGGCGTCAATCTGGCCGCAGGCAATAGAACGGCAATGCAAGCAACTCGGTATAGCACTGCTCTAAGCTTGTCAGGCACCAAACAAAGGCCCTGGTTTTCGTGGAAAACCAGGGCCTTTATCTAGAGGGTAAATCTATTCTGACTTACTCTGTATATAGGCATCAATGGCAGCTGCTGCTTTCTTACCGGCACCCATTGCCAGAATTACCGTAGCAGCACCCGTCACAGCATCGCCACCGGCGTAGACGCCTTCCACACTGGTCGCCATGCTCTCCTCGTCGACAACAATGCCGCCCCAAGACTCGCATTTGAGATCGGGAGTGGTCTGTCGCAACAAGGGGTTGGGTGACTGACCGATCGCGATAATGACTGTCTCGAGCTCCATGTCATGCTCGGAACCCTGAATCGGCCGTGGACGTCTTCTTCCTGAAGCATCCGCTTCGCCAAGTTCCATATCGACTACGCGCATTCCGCGTACCCAGCCCTTCTCGTCGCCGAGAATCTCGATCGGGTTGCAGAGGAGCTTAAAGATAATGCCTTCTTCCTTGGCGTGATGCACTTCTTCTGCTCGGGCAGGAAGTTCGTCTTCAGAACGACGGTATACAATATAGACCTCTTCGGCGCCCAAACGCTTGGCAGAACGCGCGGCATCCATGGCCACATTACCGCCGCCAACAACGGCCACGCGCTTACCAACATGAATTGGGGTAGCAGTTTCAGGCCACTTGTAGGCCTTCATGAGGTTTGTACGGGTGAGGAACTCATTAGCGGAATAAACTGCATTCAGGTTCTCACCAGGAATCTTCATGAAGCTGGGCAGACCTGCACCGGAACCAATAAAGACGGCTTCGTAGTTCTCTTCAGTCATCAGCTCATCGAGCATTAGAACACGGCCGATTACCATGTTGGTTTTGATATCGACACCAAGGGCACGTAGGCCATCGATTTCTTTTTGAACAAGGGCTTTGGGCAGCCGGAATTCAGGAATACCATACATCAAGACGCCACCCGGCACGTGGAGCGACTCAAAAACAGTCACCTCATAACCTAATTTCGCCAGATCTCCGGCGCAGGTTAGGCCTGAGGGGCCGGCACCGACCACGGCCACCTTGTGGCCATTGTGCTTGGGCTGGGCGCTCTCGCGCTGTTCCTGCTGCATGCGCCAGTCGGCAACAAAACGCTCCAGACGGCCAATGGCTACCGGCTCGCCCTTCTTGCCCCGCACACACTGTCCTTCACACTGATTTTCCTGAGGGCAGACGCGCCCACAGACCGCCGGCAGATTATTCGTGGATGTGATGACCTCATAGGCTGCATCGAAATCACCCTCGGCAACCTTCTCAATGAACTCGGGAATACGAACCTGCACCGGGCAACCGGAAACACAGGGCTTGTGTTTGCAGTTCATGCAGCGCCGGGCTTCTTCCATCGCCTGTTCTTTGGTATACCCACTGGCAACTTCTTCAAAGTTCTTATTGCGGACATTCGGGTCCTGCTCGGTCATCGGTGTTTTCACAAGTGACATATTGCGATTAGTGCTCATGACGGACCTCCCCTGTCAGACGGCAAACATGTGCTTCCTTATCATGTCTTTCTTGCTCGTTGTAAATACGTGATCGGCTCATTACTTCGTTAAAGTCAACTTGATGACCATCGAAGTCGGGACCGTCAACACAAGCGAATTTGGTCTCGCCGCCCACCGTTAGACGACAACTACCACACATGCCGGTGCCATCAATCATAATCGTGTTCATAGACACGGTTGTCGGGATGTCGTATTTCTTGGTGAGACTGCAAGTAACCTTCATCATGATAACCGGGCCAATAGCGATGACGTGGTCATACTTGGTGCCCTCGTTTATCAGCTTCTGCAGAATATCGGAAACAAAGCCCTTTGTACCATTAGAACCATCATCAGTCGTAACAAAAAGGCGGGTGCTAGCAGCTTTCATTTCCTCTTCGAGAATAATAATATCCTTGTTTCGGAATCCCGCGATCATGTCAACATCTGCTCCTATTTTGTGTAAATACGCTGCTAAGGGATAGGCAATTGCAGCGCCCAGACCGCCGCCGATGACAGCAACCTTCTTCCCTTTAAGGGGATCAAGTTCTGACGGTTTACCCAGCGGACCGACAAAGTCCTGTATGAAATCGCCTTCATTCATCTCTCCGAGCTCCATTGTGGAACGTCCAACCATCTGAAAGATAATCTTAACCGTTCCTCTTCCCAGATCTGCGCCAGCAATCGTCAGGGGTACACGTTCACCCTTTTCTGTTGTACGAAAGATAACAAACTGGCCTGGTCTGGCTTTCTTGGCAATCAATGGTGCTTCGATGTCTAACTCTACGCTTTCCTTATTCAGGCGTTTCTTACTAACAATCTTAAACAAGCTCATCCTCCTCGTAGCAAGTAATAAGCGCCGCTGTGGCAGCGCTTTTTTAATATTTCAGTCCTATTATACCATTGGTTCCCCTCGCCATCCACCTACACCGGGGGGTTCCACAAGTTCATTTGTGAACATACGCCCAAATTTAGTGTTAAGCCATGAAAAAGCCCCCGAGCTCGGGGGCTTTAGATGCCTCATTAATCAAGCAGCACAACTGGCTTGATCAGATCGGCAGGCTTGTCCTTCATCAGTAGCAGGGCCGGCTCGATTTGGTCAAAGCCATGGAAAACATGGGTCACCAGGTGGCTGGTGTCGAGTTTCTTGGTTTCCAGGAGGGCAGCCATCTTCTCCATCCAGAGGCGGCCACCCGGGGTTAAGCCACCGTTGATTCTCTTATGGCCCATGCCAACGCCCCATTCAACGCGGGGAATCTTAATGTATTCACCTTCACCAAGGTAGTTCACGTTGCCAATGGTGCCGCCGGGCTTAAGCATACGGATTGCTTGGGCAAAAGTATCAGTGTTGCCACCGGCAATGATAACGCGGTCAACGCCCTTGCCGTCTGTCTTGCTGAGAATCTGTTCGGCAATATCGCCTTCGTGGTAGTTGATAATGTCGGTAGCGCCATAAACCTTGGCAGCTGCAACGCATTTGGGCCGAGTGCCAACTGCGTATAGATGAGCAGCGCCGCTAAGGTTGGCACCGGCGACGGCCATCAGGCCCACAGGCCCAATGCCAATAACAACCACCGAATCACCAAAACCGACGTCAGCCAAGTCGACACCGTGGAAACCGGTTACCACCATGTCGCAGATCATGACAGCGTGGACCGGGTCGACGCTCTCAGGTAGCAAGGCCAAGTTGGCATCCGCCTCATTCACATGGAAGAACTCGGCGAAAACGCCATCCTTGAAGTTAGAGAACTGCCAACCGGCCAACATGCCGCGGGAATGTTGCGGGAAACCAGCTTGGGCTTCCAGCGAACCCCAATAGGGTGTTATTGCGGGTACGATTACCTTGTCGCCCGGCTTAAAATCACGCACAAGCTCGCCAACTTCTACTATTTCACCCACTGCTTCGTGCCCGAGGATCATATCCCTGCGATCACCGATAGCACCGGCCCAAACCGTATGAACGTCGGAAGTGCAAGGCGCTATGGCTAGTGGGCGCACTATTGCATCAAGTGGACCTGCCTGTGGGACCTCTTTCTCAATCCAACCGACCTTACCGATGCTGCGCATAGCAAAACCCTTCATGGTTGTCTGCATTCAGTGTTCTCCTTTTTGCTGTGATGTGGCACTTCGGGGACGGTTCTAAAAGTTCATTCCTATCCTCTGGAGAGTGTGCAATTGAGGCCTCTTCATGTCCATAGGCTTTCACAACACGGTGCCTGCCATACATCTCTTCTATTCTACTAATCAGTGGGAGTGCCACAAGTTCCTTTCCATCAGAATCTCGCCATTATCCTCCAGCTTGACCACGGAGAACCCCTGCTGTTCATAGATATGCTTGGCCACCAAATTCGACGGATTATAGTCTAATTGAACAACTCGCGTCTTACCTTCGTTTGTCAGGAGGTCGATGGCCAGTTGAATTGCCTTGGTTCCGTACCCTTGACTTTGATAGTTCTTGTCGATGATGATGCTGGCAATTTCGGTTCTTTTATGGCCTAAGCCATAGCGAAACATGATAAAGCCTATTACGTTGTCATTATGATAGATGGCAAATGGTTTGCACGCTTCTCCTATTACATATGCCTGTGCTAGCGAGTGGATGGCACTATCGACGAAATCCTCCTGGTAGGCGGCTACTCTGAGGTTGGCAACCTGCTGGAAGTTGTGCCTGGTAACCGGCCGGAATTCTATCATTTTCATCCCCCTAGATGCTGAACATGGAGATTCGCTTCCTATAGCATATGATACATGTTTCGCTTTTATGACAAGTTTTGACGGGTAGAATTTGCTTTACTGATCCAATTGTACGTCCCCGCGGTCCAGGGTGTCGATTGTGGCAGGCAAATGTCAACCGTTGTGCCGCCGGTTGCCGGGCTGGCTATTTCCAGACGCCCCTTGTGTAGTTGCACAATGTTCTGGGCAATCGATAAGCCCAAGCCACTGCCGGGCAGCTTGCTATTGCCTTTGTAAAATTTGTTCTTGATAAAGGGCAGGTCTTCTGGCGCAATGCCGGGCCCGGTGTCGGCCACTGTGATAACTATGTCCTGCTCAAATCTAGTTCTGATGCTGATTAGGCCATCAGGTGGAGTAAATTTGAGGGCGTTATCTAGCAATATGAGCAACACCTGTTTTAGGCGGTCGTCATCGGCTTCTACTAAGGGTAGTTGCTGCTGTAGATCTAGGGTTAGGCCGATATGTCGCTCGCTCAGCCTAATAGTTAGCTGCTGGTAGACCTCTGTCACGAGGTCATTGATTTCCACTGTCTCTAGGCTGAGAGTAATATGCCCCACTTGCAGACGGGAATAGTCTAGTAAGTCTTCAACCAGGCCAATCATGCGGTCGGTCTCCTCGCAAATTATCTCTAAACCGAGTTGTGTTTGATTTGGCTTATCAACTAGTTTTCCGGAAAACAGGGTTTCGCTCCATCCTTTAATTGAAGTGAGTGGTGTACGCAACTCGTGTGAAATGGAAGATAGGAATTCATTTTTGGCACGCTCGGCAGCGTCAAGCTGACTGCTCATGTAGTTAAAGGTGGCCGCTAACTGGCCCAGCTCGTCTTGCGAGCGTTGGCGAACGCGTACATCATGTGCACCTGCGCCAAGCCTCTTGGCCGCTATAGTGAGGTCTTCTATAGGCAAAAGAATACGGCAGGCCAAGGAATAGCACAGCGCCAGCACTAGCGCTATGACGATTAGGCCAACCAAAAGGCAGTATATATATAGCCGCTGGATAACGCGAAACGTTTGCTCCAAGGAAACACTATAGCGCAGTACTCCTACAGTATCCCTACTCTCATCGCGGCACAACGGTGCAGCTACGGCTAAAATCTTCTCTCCCGTTAGAGGGCTCTTACCTACCCAGGCATGCTGCTGACCATTTAATGCCGCACTTACTTCCGGAGTAGTGTGCCGATAGTCAGCAATGAAACCGTCAGAATCGAGGACTGGTTGGCCCTGTAAGTCTAGCACTTCTACCAGCGCCACCTCATCCTTATCGACACTACTCAGTAGCTTCTGCGCTCTAGCTAAAGGGGTTACGCCAGGCACGTATTTCTGGTAATAATCGGCGGTGAGTTGAACGCGGTTGCTCAACACTTGCTCGATAGTATTGACATAGTAGCTTCTGATGGCAAACATGCAGAGGCCTTCCAGGAGCAGCACAGTAATAGCAATGATGGCCCCATAACGGGCGACCAAATGTCGCTTGAGGCTATGCAAGTGACTCACCGTGCCAACGATATCCGTGGCCCCACACAGTTTCTATATAGAAGGGACGGCTCGGGTCGTCTTCTATCTTCCTTCGGATACGGCGAATATTGACATCAACTATTTTGGGGTCACCGAAATAATCAGGACCCCAGACTGCATCTAGCAGCTCGTCACGACTGACTGCCTTGCCTGAGCGCTTGAGCAGAACCTCCATCACTGCCAGCTCAGTAGGCGTCATGGCGATGCTTTTTTCTCCCTTATACAGCTTGTATTCTGAGACACAGAGCACGAAAGGATCACAAATGAGCTCTTCGCTACTTGAGCTAACTTGTTCAACTAAGGTAACTCTGCGTAACAATGCATTCACCCGCGCAATTAGCTCATTCGGACTGAAGGGCTTCACAACGTAATCATCGGCGCCTGCCTCTAGCCCACTAACCTTGTCTTGCTCTTGTTCTTTGGCGGTCAACATGATAATGCCCATTGCCGGATATGACTGTCTTAGCTCCCGACATACCTCAATACCATCGATACCGGGTAGCATAATGTCTAGTAAGGCTATTTGAATATCTGGTTGGGTATGGGCAATGCGTAGCGCCTCTTCGCCGCTGGCTGCCTCGACTACCTCAAACCCATTGCTCTCTAGATTAACTACGATGAAGCCACGAATGCGTATTTCATCGTCAAGGACCAATACCTTCGCCAAGGTCACTACCTCCTACAATCCAACATCTTTTGCTAGCTTTATGCTCAGTACTTACCTTGGGGCAGTCTCCTTTACGGAAAAACATGAAGATTGGCTGTTAGCTCTTCGGCAGTCGGTAGCAGCAGCGCAGCTTTAGCCCCTAATGCCTGTTTATCTACGGGGAAGACTGCAATCACTAGCCTGTTTTCTCTTTCTCCCACAAGAATATAGGGTGTATTAGCTGCCTTAAGTTTAGACTCCTCTCGCGGCCAAGCATATTTAGGCATTGCCATGATAGTCAAAAAGGGACTATTGCTACGACTGGGGCTGTAGGCCGAGAATTGCGCAACCATGATGTCTTCCTCTGTGTTGCTTTCCTCGATCACGGAAACTTGGTCGTGCCACCTGGCCGGCAGAATGAGCCGATAGTCCGGGTAAGAAGCAAACGCCTGCAACACCGGTTGCAGACCTTCCGCGCCGTCCCATTGGTACCATGCCTCTAGGTATGTTGGCGGAGCGGCTTGATTGCCGGGTGCCTCAAGCTCAGTCCCAATTTCAATGAGACCGTCCTGGTTGATATCGGTACATTCGATCATATGCGGTTTATACCAACTAATGAGCTCCTGTTCTGCACTAGTGGCTTCTAGGGCCTTGTCAATTTCGCCATTGTTAATGGCAACTATGACAGTTCGCCCTGAATGAGCGCCAAAACCCAGATCAACGAACACTGCTCGCTTCTCGGCTGTGGCCTGACCAAAAATGATAGCTCCGGGATAGCCCTCCATAGCCGTGCTATAAGCAGTAGTCAAGACCCCAGCACCGTGTTCGTAGAGGGTGACCTTTGAGAGATAGGCGGCTGAGGCTGAGCTCTCTAGTATGCCTAGGTATGTCTTGTTGTCGTCCAACCGACCGACAGCCAAATCAACGTATGCCAAGCGAGCGGTAAGCTCGTACGTGTCGTCTTGCAACTGGTAAATTGCCAGCATCTTTGCCCAACTGCTTTCGCCACCATAGCCAAGTAGCAGTTCAGGTACACCATCAGCAGAAAGATCAGTCACAAGGCAAC
>ENA-UOOR01003497-UOOR01003497.1-fermentation-metagenome-genome-assembly--contig:-NODE-3497-length-13766-cov-4.153891_pt1 | contig 13766 bp, 8 predicted proteins | sample MGYA00245780_ERZ724029 | MGnify/ENA primary metagenome ERZ724029 (study PRJEB28704, sample SAMN03018315) | fermentation metagenome | biome: anthropogenic terrestrial biome; feature: soil; material... | reverse complement strand
AATCATGAGGATTCTTCTGCTTGACACAGGAGAGCATCGCCTCTCTGGCGGCATAATCCGGCAAATCCCGGTCCAGCATCCCGGAAATGACGCCCAGATGCGAAATATCCAGAAAGTATTCTCCGTCCACGGCCTCCAGGCTCTTTGCCGAGAGGGACAGCACCTCCGCCACGGTATACCGGTCCACGGCGCCGATGCATTCCACGCCGATCTGCCGGATCTCCCGAAACTCCCGGACGGCTGCCGACGGGCGAAAAACATTCTCGGCATAATACAGCTTATCCACCCCCCGGATACCCATGCCGATGTTCTTGACGATCGAAAGGGTCACGTCGGGCTTGAGGGCCATCAGACGGCCGTCAAGATCCGAGAACACAACTATCTCCGGATGCTCCAGAAACCGCATGTTGGGCGCATAGAAAGCATATTCCTCCATCTTGTTCATGGAGAACGCACGATATCCATATTGCTCGTAAAGCCCCCGCAGGGTATACATGAGCTTTTCCCCGGGCCCAAGGCCGGCCTGTTCCGTCAGCAAGGTTATTGCGCCTCCAATTTGTGATTTTACCCAGAATAGCATCAGGGAAATCAGTTGTCAAGTAGTTCGCTATCGTATTAGTGAAATAAATTATTTGCACAAAAACAGCCGGGTGCCTTTTCCGGGCATCCGGCTGTTTGACTATGTAACTGCTGTCCTTATTGGATAACCACACTTTTTTCCCCCAGCATCTCCCGAAGCTCGGCGACCAGAGCGTCGTGGATGACGCATTCGGCGCCCAGGCGCTTTTTGGTATCCTCAAAGAAGATGATCATGCGGTCATCTCCCGGAAACATCTCCAGGAGCAGCTCAATCCGTCTGAACTGGGCGCAGTCCCGGGAAGGCAGCCTGACCCAGAGCTTCCGCTCAGGGAGGGGCGGATCGTCGGACCCCATGGGATTAAGGTCTGAGATGGGCCGGATGCTGTCCACCACCAGCTGCGGCTCTTTTTCATCCCGTACTGATATGCGCCCCTTCACGATCAGAGCGGCGTTTTCCGCTATGTATCCGCCGCCGGCGTCCAGCGCCTTCTGGAACGCCAGCAACTCCATGGTTCCGCTGTCGTCCTCCAGCAGGATGTAGCTCATCAGGCTGTTGTTCCGGGTGGTTCGGGTGCGCTGGGCGGCCACCACGCCGGCCACGGTGACCGGCTGGTTATCCGCAAAACGCGCCGGCCCCGCCTCCGACGCAAAATCAGATAAAATCGCCCCGATGGCCACGGCTCCGGCCCGCCGCGCCGCGTCCCGGTATTCGTCCATTGGATGCCCTGTCAGATAAAGCCCCGTGACCTCCTTTTCCATCGCCATAAGCTCCCGGCGGGAAAATTCCGGAACGTCCGGCAGAGTGATTCCCGTGTTCGCACCCGGTTCCTCGCCGCCCATGTCGAAAAGATCCAGCTGCCCGTCGATATTTCGCTTGCCGTCGCAGGCGACGCCCTCCATCACCCTGTCCACGACCTGCATCAGCGCTTTTCTTTTAAAGGCCAGGCTGTCGAATGCGCCCGCCCGGATCAGGCTCTCCACGGCTCGCCGGTTCAGCTCCTTCCCGGCCATGCGGCGGCAAAATTCCTCAAGCCCCGGGAAAGGGCCGTTCTCGTCCCGTTCAGCCATCAGAAGCCGGATAAACTTTCCGCCGATGTTTTTAATCGCCGCCAGGCCGAACCGGATATTCCCGCCGGTCACGGTGAAATCCGCGTCCGATTCGTTCACGTCCGGCGGCAGGAGGTTTATCCCCATAGCGCGGCACTCGCCGATGTATTCCGCCACCTTGCCGCTGGAATCCAGCACGGAGGTCAGCAGCGCCGCCATATATTCCCCGGGCCAGTGGCATTTCATATAGGCCGTCCGGTAGCTGACAACCGCATAGGCCACGGCGTGGGCCTTGTTGAAGGCGTAGCTGGCAAAATCCAGAATCTCGTCGTAGATGCTGTTTGCCACGGCCTCCGGCACGCCGTTTTTCACCGCGCCGGGAATCCCGCGGCTTTCGTCCCCATGTATGAATGCCACCCGCTCCGCGTCAATCACGTCGTGCTTCTTTTTCGACATGGCACGGCGGATCATATCGGCCTGTCCCAGCGAAAAACCCGCCAGCTTCCGGAATATCTCAATGACCTGCTCCTGATAGACGATACAGCCGTAGGTAACGGACAGGATCGGCTGAAGCAGCGCGTGCTTATACTCTATCCGTTCCGGATGTGCGGAACACGCCAAAAACCGGGGAATGCTGTCCATTGGGCCGGGCCGGTACAGGGCGATCACGGCGGTGATGTCCTCAATGCTTTTCGGCTTCAGGCCGGTGCAGACGGCCGTAATGCCTGTGGATTCCAGCTGGAACACCCCTTCCGTCCTGCCCGCCGAGAGCATTTTGAAGGTGGCTGAGTCGTCCTCGGGGATTGCCTCCACCTGAAAGCCGGGCTGTCTCTTTCGCACCAGTACCGCCGCGTCCTCCAGAACCGTCAGGTTCCGAAGGCCGAGAAAATCCATTTTCAGCAGCCCCAGCTCCTCCAGCTCCGTCATGGGAAACTGAGTGACCACGGCTTCGTCGTTCTTCGCCAGGGGTACGTATTCGTATACGGGTTCCTTGGTAATGACCACGCCCGCGGCATGGGTAGAGGCGTGCCGGGGCATCCCTTCCAGCGCCCGGGCGGTATCAATAAGTCCGCGCAGCCGCTCGTCGCCGTCGTACATTTCCCGAAGCGGCCGCGACAGCCTGAGGGCCTCGTCCAGGGTCATTCCCAGAGCGAACGGCACCTGCTTGGCCACGGCGTCGCACTCCGCATAGCTGATGTTCAGCGCCCGGCCAGTGTCGCGTATGGCGGCCCGGGCCGCCATGGTGCCGAAGGTAACGATCTGCGCCACATGGTCCGCGCCGTATTTTTGGTTTACATAATCTATAACCTCTCCCCGGCGGCGCACGCAGAAGTCGATATCGATATCCGGCATGCTCACCCGCTCCGGATTCAGGAAACGCTCGAAGTAAAGGTTGTATTTGATCGGATCGATATCGGTGATGCCGAGGCAATAGGAGACCAGGCTTCCCGCAGCGCTGCCCCTTCCTGGCCCGACGGGAATGCCCCTGCCCTTGGCGTATCCGATAAAATCGCCCACAATGAGGAAATAGTCCACAAAGCCCATATCCCTGATCATATTCAGTTCATAGTCCAGCTGGGCGCCGATTTCCGGCGCGGCCACCGGCCCGAACCGCCTTTCAAGGCCCTCCGCGCAAAGCTTTTTCAGATATCCGAAGCTGTCCGTCCAGCCTTCCGGCAGCGCAAAGCGCGGCAGGTAGTAATGACCGAAGGTGAAATCAAAGCCGCATCTTTCCGCAATGGCCGCCGTATTGTCCGCGGCTTCCGGATAATCCGGGAACAGCCCGCGCATCTCCGCCTCGCTTTTCAGGTAAAGCTCCTGGGTCTCAAACCGCATACGCTCCGCGTCGTCCACGGTTTTTCCCGTCTGTATGCACATGAGCACGTCCTGATAATAGGCGTCCTCTTTGTTTACATAATGTGCATCGTTGGTGACGACCACCGGAATGCCCGTCTCCCGATGGATGCGCAGCAGGCCCAGATTGGCCTCCTCCTCTCCCGGGATGCCATGCTTCTGAAGCTCAAGATAAAAATCCTCCGGCCCGAAAATATCCGACAGCTCCAGGGCCTTGGCCTTGGCGCCCTCGTAATCATGGGACAGGATCATTTGGGGAATCGCTCCCGCTATGCAGCCCGAAAGACAAACCAGCCCCCCGGCATGCTCCCGCAGCAGGGCCCAGTCAATACGGGGCTTAATATAAAACCCCTCGGTGAAACCGGCTGAAACCAAATAACAGAGATTGCGGTATCCCTCCCGGTTTTTGCACAGCAGGATCAGATGCGTATATGCGGAATCGATCCCGTGCTCCCTGTCCGTCCTCTCCCGGGGGGCCACGTAAACCTCGCAGCCGATAATCGGCTTAATCCCCGCAGCGCGGGCGGCTTTATAAAAACTGACGGCCCCGTACATTACCCCATGATCGGTGACTGCCACGGCGGTCTGGCCCATGGCCTTTACGCGGTCGACCATTTTTCCGATCCGGCAGGCGCCGTCCAGCAGACTGAATTCGCTATGAACATGCAGATGGACAAACGACATTCTCTTCTCCTTCCGGTTTTGATCCGATGAATCGTCTTATGATGAGCTGGTCTCCGGTGAATAGGTCAGCAGTTTTTTCAGCCTGTGGGAAAGGCAGCTTTTCGTCACCGGCGGATCGGAAAGCACGGAAAGCTCGGCAAGGCTGGCTTCCGGGTTGGCGATCCGAAGCAGCGCCGCCTGCTGAAGCCCCTCCGGCAGGCTGTCCAGCCCGTATTCCCGGTCGATCCGCCTGATGGCCTCCAACTGGTTCTGGGCGGCCGAGACGATTTTATCCGCATTGGCACTATCGCAGTTCACCTTGCGGTTTATCGTATTGCGCATATCCTTTTCCACTTTTGCGGACATAATCTCCATAGCCGCCACCGGCGCGCCGATGACGGTTAAAAAGTCCTCGATGGCTTCGGACTGTTTGAAATAAGTGATGTAGCTGGCGGCTCTTCTGGCCTCCTTGGGTTCAAACCCTATCTCCAGCAGCAGCGAGTATGTCCCCCGGCTTACGCTCATATGCGGCGTCACAAGCTCCAGATGATAGCGCTTTTCCGGATCGGTTATGCTGCCGCCGGCAAGAAATGCGCCTCGCACGAAGGAGGCTTTGCAGCAGTCCTCCTCAAGCACCGCCAGATTGATGAGCAGGGAAATCGCGTCCTCCGTCTCCGTACCGAACGCACGGAAAATCTGCGCGATCTTTTCCCGGTCCGTCACGGAAAAGCTGAATTTCCCTTTCCTGCCCTCCGGGGGGATCGTATCGAACCGGACGCCGAAGGCGCGCTTGAAAAGCCGCGGCAGCCTTTCGGCAAATTCCGTGCTTCCCGTGATGATCCGGATCTCCCGGGGGGAAAAGGTGTTACTGTATAAAAGAATGCCGTAGGCTTCCGCAACAGCGCAGCATTTCTTTTGCATGGCCGCCCTGCACAGCTCCGCTTTTGCTTCTGATGAAAACGACAAGTCCGTCACCCCTCAACGCAAATCTTCAACACGGGGCCTGGCGCACCCCCTCATAGATAGATCTTCGTATGCGAATTTTTCCTGTAAAGGCGCATCAGTTCTCCGGCCAGAGCATCCGGATCGTGGCGGATGAGTCCGTTTTTCCACGAGGCCACCGCCGCCTTGCAGAGATTCACGTTCATAGCGGCGACCGCCGCCGCGTCAATATACACCGGCTCCGCGCCTTCCTCCCGATAACGCTCCAGCAGCGCCGGCGGGAACGCGGCGCTGTTAGCCAGGCACCAATCGAAAATCCGCTCGCCGGAATTGCTGAAAAGCGCGGCAATGTGATCCGAGGCCATGTAATGCTCCGTCTCCCCGTCCTGGGTCATGACGTTCAGAACATAGATGCGAAACGCGTCGGACTCCGCCAGCGCCCGGGCGATCCCGTCCGTGACCAGATTCGGCATAATACTGGTATAAAGGCTTCCCGGCCCGATGACGATCATCTCCGCGTCCTCTATGGCTTCGACGGCCATCGGCAGGGCGGGAGGCCGCTCCGGGACCAGCTTGACCTTGGTGATGCGCTTATCCGTGCCCTTTTTGAAATCCGCGATTTTGGATTCTCCCAGCATTTCCGTGCCGTCGTCAAACTCGGCGGCCAGATAGACGTTTTCGTTCGTCACCGGAAGCACGCGTCCCGTAATGGCCAGCACGTCGCTCATTTTCCTGACGGCCTCATCAAAAGTATCCGACATGCCGTTCAGCGCGGCCAGAAAGAGATTCCCAAAGCTTTGCCCCTTCAGGCTGCCCTCCGGGAAGCGGTAGGACAGAAGCTTTTCCATCGTGGGCTCGGTGTTTGCCAGGGCCTGTATACAGTTGCGCACATCCCCCGGGGGCGGCATGCCCAAATCCTGGCGCAGTATCCCGGAGCCGCCGCCGTCGTCCGCAACCGCGACAATGGCCGTGATATTCTCCGAATAATGCTTCAGCCCCCTGAGCATAGTGGAAAGCCCGGTTCCACCGCCGATGACGACAATGGCCGGATCATGAGATTTTGACCTGCTCATTGACTCACCCCTTGTCGATATCCCGATAAATATTACTGACCGCCAGATTGCTTTCCGCAAGATGCTCCGACAGCGCCTTGGCCACGGCGACGCTGCGGTGGCGCCCTCCCGTGCAGCCGATGGCGATGTTGAGCATATACTTCCCCTCCTCGATATACAGGGGAATCAGAAAATCCATGAGATTGGTCAGATGTGACATGAAGTCGCGGGCGTCCTCATAGCTGAACACAAAGTCCGATACGGGTCTGTCCAGCCCCGTGCTCTCCCTCAGCTTCTCCACATAAAACGGATTCGGCAGAAAGCGCACGTCGAACACCAGGTCCGCATCCATGGGCAGGCCGTATTTATACCCGAAAGCGGTGACCGTGACCGCCATATCGCTCCGCCGGTCCTCTCCGATAAACAGATCCCCGATACGGCTTTGAAGCATGGCGGTCGTCAGCCCGGAGGTGTTAATAATGTAATCCGCCCGCTCCCGCACCGGGGCCAGAAGGACCATCTCTCGCTCGATGGCTTCCTCGATGGTTTCTCCCTCCGCCATCAGCGGATGGGGGCGGCGCGTTTCCTTATAGCGCTTGATGATGGTCTGCTTATCGGCCTCCAGATACAGAATCCGGTACCCCAGCCCATTTTTCCACAGGGCGTCCAAAATGGAAAACAGCGCCTCAAGGCTCTCCTTCTCCCTGGCGTCCGTAACCAGGGCCACCCGCTCGTATTTTCCCCCCGTCGCCAGGCACAGCTCCGCAAATTTCGGCAGCAGGGCCACGGGCATATTGTCCACACAGTAATAGTCCATATCTTCCAGAATATCCGTAACACGGCTTTTCCCCGCCCCGGACAGGCCGGAAATCACAAGAAACTCCATAATCACACCCCTTTTCCGCGGTTTCCCGCGTCAATTCAGACAAGGCCGGGCCTATCCCCTGATGATCTTCACTTCCGGCTCCAGCATTACGCCGGCATCCCTGAAGACCTTCTCCTGAATATATTCAATAAGACGCAGCACATCGTCAAAAGTGGCGCCGCCCCGGTTAACGACAAAACCCGCGTGCTTCGGCGACACCTGCGCCCCGCCGATCGCAAAGCCCTTCAGCCCGGCCTGATCGATCAGCGCGGCGGCAAATCCCCCCTCCGGCCGCTTGAAGGTGCTGCCCGCGGAGGGAACGTCCAGCGGCTGGGACGCGCGCCGCTTTTCCATCAGCTCCCGCATACGCGCCTGGATTTCCGCGGGCTCGCCGGGTGAAAGGGCTATGCGGCTTTCCAGGATTACCTCTCCGCTTCCCGAAAACGCGCTGCGGCGGTAGGCGAAGCCCTGGTCCGGGCCGCTCCTCTCGCGGATCTCCATGTCATCCCCCAGATACAGCGTGGCATGTGTCACGTCCTTCATCTCCCCGCCGTAAGCGCCGGCGTTCATGGACACGGCGCCCCCCAGGGTTCCCGGAATGCCGTGGGCGAATTCAAGTCCTGAAAGCCCCATGCCCTGGGCCTTTTGCGCCAGGCGCGCCAGGGGCGCCCCGCAGCCTGCCCGCAGGCCGGTTTCCCCCCAGGGGGCAATCCCCGCCATGCCATCGTCCATTTTGATGACGAACAGATCAAGCTCCCCGTCCGCAACCAGCAGGTTGGTGCCCTTACCCACCACCAGGGGGGCCACCCCGGCACGGCGCAGCGCCCGGCAGAGTCCGGCGGCCTCCTCTATGCCGTCCGGCATGGCCATGGCGCGCACCCGCCCGCCGATCCTGAAGGAACAGTGAGCGCTCATCGGCTCGGACGTTCGCAGCCTGAGCCCGGGAATACCGGAACAAATCTCTCGTATCAGCAAATCGGTTATCTGCATCCCTTACTCCTTTTCGGCCTGGTCAATGATTTCGTCATGCTTATCAGCCAGGGTCTGGGCGGCATTATAGCCCATGTTTTTCTGGCGGTTATTCATCGCCGCAAGCTCCAGGATCACGGCAAGGTTCCTGCCCTGGCGGACCGGTATGGTAACGCAGGGCACCTTTACCCCCAAAAGCTCGCAATACTCGGTATTAAGGCCAAGACGGTCATACGCCTTTTCGTCATTCCACAGCTCAAAATTCACGACCATATCAATGTTCGTCTCCGGCTTTACCGAGCCGATGCCGTAAATATGGCGGACGTCAATTACGCCGATTCCGCGCAGCTCCATATAATAGCGGATCAGCTCCGGCGCCGTCCCGACGATGGTGTCTCTGGAAACCCGCCTGATCTCCACGGCGTCGTCGGCAATCAGCCGATGGCCCCGTTTTATCAGCTCCAGCGCCGTCTCGCTCTTTCCTATGCCGGAATCTCCCGTGATCAGAAGCCCTTCGCCGTGTACCTCCACCAGCACCCCGTGGCAGGTGGTGCGGGGAGCAAGGGAGCTTCTCAGAGAACTGATCAGGTCGGCCATGAAGGTGGAGGTGTCCTCCTGTGTCATAAACAGGTTCCGGTCGTACTTCTCCGCCATGGCCACACACTCCGCAAAAGGCTGCATCCCATGGCAGATGATGAGCGCAGCTATGTCGAACCGCATGAATTCCTCCAGGGCGTGAAGGCGCTTGCTATCCGAAAGGCTTTCCAGATATGTACTTTCAACACGTCCCATAGCCTGTATGCGCTTAGGGTCAAAATAGTTGTAAAAGCCGGTAAGCTGAAGGGCGGGGCGGTTGACGTCCGCCGTATATATGCGCGCCTCGCTGAAATCCTTGGAGGCATGGACGACGGTCAGCTCCTGTTCTTTTACGATGTCTTTAAGCTTTACGGAATATTTTGGTTTCAACGCGCAGCGCCCCTTTCCACATTTGCTCAATATTTATATTTTAACCACTTCCAGCCCTTTTGGCAATGGCTTTCCCCAGAAGTACCCCAAAACAAGGGTAGCTGCAAATATATCTTGCATTTTTTCCAGGTCTCTGCTATTATATTAAAGCTGTTCACCAGAAACAAGAGAGACTGGAGGTGCTTCTAAAATGGCAAAATGTGAATTTTGCGGCAAGGGTGTGGCATTCGGTATCCAAGTCAGCCACTCTCACAGGCGCTCCAACCGCACCTGGAAGCCCAACGTTAAGCGCGTCAAAGCCGTAGTGGACGGAAGCCCGAAGCACGTTAACGTGTGCACCCGCTGCCTCCGCAGTGGAAAGGTTACCCGCGCCGTATAAACGTTGTGTAATTCAATTTACCCGAAACAGGCCCGCCTTGTATAAAGGCGGGCCTTTTTCGGCAAAGAAACGGACTTTCACCCCCGCCGTATTTATGATATCATAACCGCGGGGCAGTGAGGATACGGCATCCGCCCCTTTTGAGAGCGCACGCTCTAATCCGTATGAGCCGCGGCGCGGGTCGCGCCGCATGTGAAAGGGAAAGCCGACATGCTTGAACTCATTACCGGCCGCGCGGGAACGGGCAAAACCGCGCGGATCATGAATGAAATCCGCCAAGCCGCCCTCCGTGGGGACGGAAACCGGGTGCTCATCGTCCCGGAGCAGTACAGCCACGAGGCGGAGCGGGAGCTGTGCGGCACTGTGGGAGACGCGGCGTCGCTTTATGCCGAGGTCATGAGCTTTACCAGCCTCGCGCAGCGCGTAGATGAAACCCTGGGTAACGACGGAAAAGTCCTGCTCGATCCGGGTGGGCGGCTGCTGTGCATGGCGCTGGCCCTGGAATCTGTCTCCTCCCGGCTGGAGATCTACGCCTCGGCCCGGCGCGCCCCGGAGCTTCAGGCAGCCCTGCTGAAAGCCCTGGATGAGCTGAAAGCCGCCAATATCACCCCCGAGCTGCTCCTGAAAACCGCGGAGAGCTGTGACGGCGCCCTGGCCGCCAAGCTTTCCGACATGGCCCTTTTGATGGGGGCTTACGATATCGCCGCCGGGGCCCGGCGGATTGATCCGGCGGATCGTCTCACCCGCCTGCTTTCCCGGCTTCCCCACAGCAGCTTCGGAAAAACAGGCCATATCTACATTGATGGTTTCATCGATTTTACGGCCCAGGAGGCCGAGCTGATATCCGCCCTTATGACCCGCGGCGCGGATATGACGGTCTGCCTGACATGCGACGATCTGTATGAAGGCAGCGAGGTCTTTGAGCTGTCCCGGCGGACGGCGCGTTTCCTGCTCAGGGCGGCGAAGAAGCACAGCATCGCCAGCCGCGTCACCGTTTTGGACAGCGACAGCGCCTCGGCTGCCGGTTTTCTTGCCGAACGGCTTTTTACATATACCGACGAAAAATACAGCGGGGACAGCCCCGTTTCCCTTTTCAGCGCGGAAACCGTCACCGACGAATGCGAGCTGGCGGCGGCGCTGGCCATCACCCTCGTCCGGGACGGAGGCTGCCGCTGGCGGGACATTGCCGTCGCCGTCCGCGGCTTTGAGGATTACCGGCCTTCTCTTGAAGCCGCTTTCGCATACTACGGCGTCCCCCTGTTCACCGCCAAAAAAAGCGACCTGCCGTCAAAACCCCTGCCCGCCCTCATCGCCTCGGCATACGAGATCATCAACGGCGGCTGGGAGCCCGACGACGTTTTCGCATACCTCCGCACGGGTCTGGCGGGACTTACGGCGGAGGAATGCGACATACTTGAAAACTACTGCCTGACCTGGCGCGTCAAGGCCGGCATGTGGCTGTCTAAAAAAAGCTGGCGGCTTCATCCCGACGGCTACGGCGTCGACGCCGACGCCGGGTCGAAGGCCCGGCTGCGCCAAATCAACGCCCTGCGCCGCACGGCGGCAGAACCGCTCATCCGACTTTTGGAACGCTCGGCGGCGGCGGAAAGCGCATCTGCTCACGCGGCGGCTCTGGCGGACTTCTTCGAAGGCCTCAATCTATCGGAAAAGCTTGCCGAACGCGCCGAAACGCTGGAGGCGGACGGACGGCTGCAGGCCGCGGCCGAATACGCGCAGCTCTGGGATATCGTCGTGTCCGCGCTGGAGCAGCTTGCCGCGATCCTGGGCGACGCCCGGATGGATACCGCTATGTTTTCACGGCTTTTTCTTCTGACCCTCTCCCAGTATGACGTGGGAGTCATCCCCGTCTCCCTGGACATGGTGACGGCCGGGGACATGGACAGGATGCGCCGCCGCCATATCAGGCATCTGATAGTTCTGGGTGCGTCGGACGAGCGCCTCCCGGGGGAAATGGGCGAAAACGGCGTGTTCTCTCAGGACGAGCGCAGGGCTCTTTCCCAGCTTGGCCTTGCACTGGACGCGGGAGAGGCGGAAATCTGGCGCGAGTTTTCCCTCATCTATAACTGCCTTTCCCTGCCGTCCGAGACGCTGACCCTGGTGACCCCGGCCTATTCCGCCGACGGTTCCCCCGCGCGTCCCGCCTTTGTGATGAACCGGGCTTCAAAGCTCTTCGGCGTCCCCATCCGTCCCGCCGACCCCAAGGCGGCCAGAACCCAGGCCAGATCCCCCGCCCTGGAGCTTGCCCTTTTATCGCGCGCCCTGCCGGAATATCCTCCGGCCGCGGCCGCGGCTGAATATTTCCGCGTCCGGGAACCGGAGCGGCTTCAGGCCGTGCTCCAGGCGGTCTCCCTCTCCCGTGGCAGCCTGTCTTCGGAGAGCGTAAAGGCCCTTTACGGAGACCGGCTGCGGCTTTCGCCGTCCCGGGCCGACAAATTTTCATCCTGCCGCTTCGCCTACTTTTTACAGTACGGCCTGGGGGCAAAACCACGTAAGCCCGCCGAGTTCTCGTCCCCGGAGTTCGGCTCCTTTATACACGATGTGCTGGAAGGAGTCGCCGCCGAGGCCCTCGCCCGCGGAGGCTTCGGCATGATTTCCGGGGAAGCGCTGGACGCCCTCACCGACAGGCATATCAGTCGGTACATATCCGAAGCGCTGGACGATTTCGCGGATAAATCGCCCCGGTTCGTCTATCTGTTCAACCGGCTGTCCGGAAGCGTGCGGCGGATTGTAGCCGACATGGCGGAGGATCTGCGGGATTCCGCCTTTCAGCCCCTGGATTTTGAGCTGGATTTCTCCCGGCTGGGCGATCTGGCTTCCTCACCTCTGCCGGAGGGGGGCAGCCTTACCGTCACGGGCATTGCGGACAGGATTGACGGCTGGGTGAAAGATGGGCGGCTGTATCTGCGCGTCATCGACTATAAAACCGGCAAACGCTCCTTTTCCCTTTCAGACGTTTGGCACGGCATGAACCTCCAGATGCTGCTCTACCTGTTCATGCTTCAAAAAATCGGCGAAAAGCGCTACGGCTTTGAAACCGTTCCCGCCGGGGTGCTCTATGTGCCGGCCAGGGATTTTATCCTGTCCGAAAACACCGATATGACAGACGAGCGGATCGCCGAAAGGCGGGCTGCCAACCTGCGGCGCTCGGGTCTCCTTCTGGACGACCCGGATGTAATCCGCGCCATGGAACCGGGGGACGCGCCCCGCCGGATTCCCGTCAAGTGGAAGGACGGCATCCCCTCCGGCGAGGCCCTGGCCTCCGCCGAGGGGCTGGGGCGGCTTTCACGGCATATCGGCGAAACCCTGGCCGCCCTGGCCAGGGAAATCGGCCGTGGCAACATCGCCGCAAATCCGTATTATAAAAACAGTCAGGATAACGCCTGTCTTTACTGCGAGTATGCCGCAGCCTGCCGGTTTGCCGACGGGGAGGGCGGCGACAGACTGCGATACCTGAAAAAGCTGGAACCCACGGAGGTCTGGGCACTGCTGGAAGGAGACTGTCCCAATGGCTGAATTTTCACCGACCGCCTCCCAGAGGGAGGCAATTGAAAACCGGGGCGGAGCCGTCCTGGTATCCGCCGCCGCCGGAAGCGGCAAAACGCGGGTGCTGACGGAGCGGCTCATGTCCCGGGTCACCGATCCCGAGGCCCCGGCGGATATTGACTCGTTTCTGGTCATCACCTACACCCGAGCCGCCGCCGCGGAACTGAAAGGCCGGATTACCGACGAATTGGCCGATCGGATTGCCGCAGATCCTTCCGCCCGGCACCTCCGGCGGCAGAACGCCCTGCTTCAGCGGGCGCAGATCGGAACCATCCACAGTTTCTGTACCGGGCTCCTGCGTGAAAACTGCCACCTTGCCGGGCTTCTCCCGGACTTTGCCGTTGCCGATGAGGATCGGGCGCGGGCCCTGAAAACCCTTGCCCTGGAAAGGACCCTGGAAGCGGCTTATGAAAACCCGGAGCCGGAGTTCCTTCTGCTGACTGATACTGTAGGCGCCGGACGGGACGACAGGCGTCTGGCCGATCTGGTGCTCTCCCTCCACGACAGGATGCAATGCCACGCCCGCCCTGAAAAATGGGCCGAAAGGCAGGTCGCCGCCCTTTCCGAAACGCCTGAGGATGCGGGGGATACGCCCTGGGGCCTCGAGCTGCTCGACTCCGGGAAAGCCGACGCCCAATACTGGGCCGGCGAGCTGAACCGCCTTGTAGCGCTGATGGCCCCGGAATCCAACGCGTACATCATGAAAGCCTACGGCGGCAGCATCAGCGAAACGTCAAGCGCCCTGGCCGCCTTTGCCGAAGCCGCAGACCGGGGCTGGGACGCGGCCAGAGACAGGCTTCCGATCCCCTTTCCACGCCTCGGCTCCCTGCGGAACCCCCCGGACGCGGAACTGGCGGCCTTCATTAAGGCCCGCCGGGACGCCTGC
>ENA-UOOR01003493-UOOR01003493.1-fermentation-metagenome-genome-assembly--contig:-NODE-3493-length-13769-cov-8.297579_pt1 | contig 13769 bp, 13 predicted proteins | sample MGYA00245780_ERZ724029 | MGnify/ENA primary metagenome ERZ724029 (study PRJEB28704, sample SAMN03018315) | fermentation metagenome | biome: anthropogenic terrestrial biome; feature: soil; material... | reverse complement strand
GCTTTAACTTGCTGCGGCGCACTAGGAATTTGCTTTTGCCATAATCAGAGTAACACATCAAAAATTGACCGTCAAGAACACCAAAAAATATAAATCCACCTTATTTCTACAGTTTTGCATGTTATAAATAGTGTGTTGAGATTTATAACGGATGGTAAACGAACAGAAAGTCATAGTATAAAGAATAAAATATGGAATTCAAAGCAGATACGTCGGGCAGAATATTGGTGCCGGTAACGTACACAGGGCAAAGCGGGGTACAAACATTGCATTGTTTATGTCCGTTATTATTACCATATGTACATTGCTGCCCATTATGATATTCTCAAAACAACTTGTATGGCTTTTCAACAAGGAACCGGAAGTAATAAAATATGGCAGTCATTTCCTCAGGCTTATATCTCCTTTTTACATTCTTACCTGCTTTAACCAGATATACATGGGCTCTCTTCGGGGAGCAGGAGACACAAAAGCGCCAATGGTAATCATGCTGATGTCCTTTGTTGTAGTCCGTCAGATTTACCTGTTTGTTATATCAAGAACAATAGGAACAATCACCGCTGTAGCATTAGGGTATCCGGTAGGCTGGCTTATATGCAGCGTGACAATATTTCTGTATTACAAACGCAAAATTCAGAAGATGGAGACAGAATTTGTTGTTTAATACGGAGCTGAAATATGCTCCTTTTTTTGGATATTCTTGTTAAATGATGATAAAATTCATTGATTTCTTTATTGTTCTCTGGTATATTTTTTATATGAACCAATTAATACCCTAATATAATCCTGGTAATAGGTTCCGGGAGTCTCTACAGGGCGGAAGGACCGGCAGCAAAAACCAGTGTAAATGTATAAAATTCGTTCAGACTGAACAGAAAAAGGTGGCGGATAATGGGAAATTTTCAATGCTATCATAGCGGTAAGGCGGTTGAGTTACTTAACCAGCTTAACATTTCACTAATACTGTCTACATATCAGGCAGGAAAAGTTATTATATTGTCAAGCGACGGAATAAAAATGCATCAGCTTGTCAGAGATTTTTCAAGGCCTATGGGTATTGCTGTTAAAAATAATATGATGGCATTGGCGGGGGCTCTTTGTGTTACAGTCTTTAGAACCGACGCAAATCTTGCAGCCACCTATCCGAACAAACCAAATACCTATGATGCGCTCTACTTTCCTACCAGCATGTTCAGAACAGACTATGTGGATATGCATGATATAGCGTTCACAAATAAGGGGTTGGTAGGCGTTAATACTTCCTTTAGCTGCCTGTGCAGGCTGGATGCGCAATATTCGTTCAACCCCGTATGGAAACCTTCTTTTATTGAAAAATTTGTACCGGGAGATCTCTGCCATCTGAATGGAATGGCTGCCGATGACAATGGGAATATTTGTTTTGTAACAGCTTTTGGTAAGACAAATTCCAGGGAAGGCTGGCGGCAAAACAAACTGACAGGCGGGGTTTTAATTGATGTTGAATCAAATGAAATCCTCCTGGAATCCCTACCGATGCCCCACTCTCCAAGGATCTACAACGGAGAAGCTTATCTGTTACTTTCAGCGACGGAGGAACTTATTAAAGCTGATTTGAAAAAAGGCACTTATGAAGTCGTTGCCAAAGTGGACGGATTTATACGCGGGCTCTGCTTTAAAGGCGATTATGCTTTCATTGGCGTCAGTAAACTCAGAAAAACCCACACCTTTTCAGATCTGGAGATCGCTGATAAAGAAATCAAAGCCGGAATTGTTATCGTCAACATCAAAACCGGTGAAACGGTTGGAGAAATCAAATATGAAACCGATGTTGAAGAGCTTTATGATGTTAGCATACTGGAAGGTTTTAAAAGGGTAAACATTCTTAATTTCCAACAATCCCTGAATCATAGGGCTTTAATAACACCCTATGGCAGCAGCTGGGTTGAGAATATGGTTCGAAAAAATAAAAATAAGAAAACTCGTGATAGAAAAACAGAGTACTCATAGTACTCGAACAGATATAATTCTTTGTTGGAGTACATACAAAACTCGTGGTCTGTACTCATAGTACTCGAAGTACTCCAACAGAAAGAAGGTGGTATGATTGTTCATGCAACTAAAGAAAGGAGCATGAACAATGAAGGTAATTGAACTAAAAACAACAGAAGGAAAGGTCAGGTATTATCTGGCTGACGATGCTGGGATCCCGGTGACATCAGTGCTGAAATATCTGAAGTTCAAGGACAATGTGGGATATGCCAGAAACACACTCAGGATGCACTGCATCCACCTGAAACACTTCTTCACATACCTTGGAGAAGCCGGAAAGGATTATGAGAGGGCAAATATTGATGACATTGCGGGATTTCTGGCATGGCTGAAGAACCCCGGTATCCTGAAAAAGATAGTACCGCTCAGGTTTGAGCCAGAGCATCAGCCACAGACAATCAATGCAATGGTAGACACGGTGGTCATGTTTTATGACTATCTTCTCCGGCATGAAGGCATGGAAAACCAGCTGTCAGAAAAGCTGGTGAAGTTTATCAGGGATCCGGGCAGGAATTACAGGAGTTTCCTTCATGGTATTGCAGAGAACAGAATGATAAAGAGCCATATTTTAAAGCTGCCAGTACCAAGGATGCAGATTCGCACCATCAGCAAGGAAGAAGCAGCAGTGCTTCTAGATTCCTGCACGAACTTAAGAGATTACTTCCTGCTTTATCTCCTGTTTGAGAGCGGAATGCGAATTGGGGAAGCCCTCTCCCTCTGGTTGGAAGATTTCGATATGGCAGGGCTAACCATTACTCTGCATGACAGAGGAGAAATGGAGAACTTAGCGGAGATTAAGACAGTATCCAGTCCCCGTCGGCTGGACTGCACGCAGGAATTAATGGATTTGTTTACGGGCTATATCTGTGAGCACCATACCTCTGAGATAGATACCAACCATGTATTCCTGAAACTTAAAGGACGCATGGCTGGCAAGGCAATGGATTATGGGGATGTGGATAATCTTTTCCGTACACTTCGGGAAAAGACCGACATACGTGTGACACCGCATATGTTCCGCCACACATCGCTCAGCCTGCTTTATTCGGCAGGATGGGGGCCGGAGATGCTTAAGCAACGTGCAGGGCATAAAAACATATATACGACACTGGATACCTATGTCCATCCATCAGAAGAGGAAGTGGCGGAGGCATTCAGGGAAGCATCAGAAAGCCTGAAAATGCCTTCCATGAGAAGGGAGGCTGGTCAGGAATGAGAACAGCAGCCCTTGCCCCATACGGGGAATTAGATGATAAATACAGTCGGATGATGGAATACCTGTCATCAGAAGGAGGGTACTGGCAAGACAACGACAGATGGTATATGGATGCCGACAGCTTTATGGAAGCAGGAATACTTTTGCCAAATCCAAGACATTGGCTTCTTGCGGACTTTAGCTCATACAAGAGAGGACGGTTAAAGGATGAAATGAAATACTTCCTTCTCCGCTCTATGAAGGACAGGGTAATCGAAGCCATCAGTGTCTACAGAAACTACCGGCAGGCGATATCAAATATCGGAAGACTGCTGTCTCCAATAAGGAATGTAGAGAGCTTTAACGGACTGGACACCTGTGACAGGGAGCTGAAAGATGCAGAACTAAACAGTACGGAAAGACTTTCGTATCTGTACTTAAAGAATGGTGTTACCAGACTGATTACGGATTACTATGGTGACCGTGATGAAATGGAGAATGATACATGGCGTGCTTCCCACATTCCGGGTGCAAAGGTATCAGCGGCAGGAAAACGCGAGAAGGTTAGCATAAGCTTCGAGAGGATACCAACCTATTACCGTGAAATGGTGAAACGCTTTATGAGCCGCCTTGTCATCAAACGGAGCTGGTCATACTGCGCAGAGATGATGATGTATATCCGATACTTTTTTGAGGTTTTTTATGCTCATGGATATGCAGATGGCTTTCTTGAGAGCCTTGCGAGTCAAGATGTTGAAAAATACCTGAGTTGGGTTGCCGATGACTATGAAGGTAAAAATGCCACCTTTCGCAGCAAGGCAGTTTCATTTATCCGGCAGTACATTGACTATATCCAGCTTGCAGAGTACCATCAGGCACCGAAGAAAGATGTAAACCGCCTAATTTTTGAAGATGACATACCAAAGCGTGAGCGGTCGGCAGACACCATGGTAAAGATAAAATATGTACCGGAACCAGTCAGAGAACAGTTGGATGCCTGCATTGGTGAGATTGAGCCTGTGGATATGATGCCGGTATACATCCTGCTCAGGGAAAGCGGGTGGCGAGGAACGGATGTGCTGAACCTCAGATATAACAGCTGCTTGGAGCACCTGTGGAACGCCCATGAAAAGGAGTATATCCCATATCTGTGCGGAGAAATTACTAAGACGGGGATTCCACTTTTGAAGATTCCCATCCGCAAAGAAGTGGCAGACATGGTGAAAAGGCTTGCAGAAGATGCGGCAGAGCGTAGCACAGATGATAATAATCCGGACAAATATCTGTTCAATACTTACGATGGGCGCTGCAAAGGACTCCCGCTAAGCAAACCGGCTTTTTCAGCGGCTGTGCAGGAATTGATAGACAAGAAAGGCATCCTTGACGGGGATGGAAAGCCTTATCATTTCAAGGCCCATGCCCTGAGACATACGAGGGCACTAGAATATACAGAGCAGGGAATGCCGATAGGGATAATCCAACAGATCCTGGGGCACTGCAGCCTTCAGATGACGCTACACTACTCGAAGGTTTCTGAAAATATGCTATACAGGAAATGGAAGGAGGTGGAGAAGCTGAACCTCCTGCACATTGAAAGTACACCGCCTAATGCACATAAGGAAAAGCGGGAAGAAATCCGGTATGAATTTATCCGCAAGAATCTGGATGCTGTGAGAGTGCCCTTCGGAGTGTGTTTTAAACCTATAAAGCTGCCATGCCGCCAGCAGATGGGGCAATGTCTTGACTGTGCTAACTTCTGTACAGGCAGGGACAATATCTCCGAGTATGAGAAAGAGATCGAAAGGGTCAGAGAACAGCTGAAGATCAGCAAAACGCTTGGGCGGGATGAATGGGAGGAAAAGAACCGTAATTATCTTGATATTCTAGAAAATATGCTGGCACGAATCCAGAAGGAAGGGCTAATCCATAAGAATGGGAGCCATCGGGAGAAATGTGATGGCTGAGATGACGAAAAACCTGGAAGTGAGCTGGTCAAAGCGCAAAGCGGAGGCTAGAAAAAAGGCACTGGATGCTATACGGATGCTACAGATAGAAGATGAACCGATAAATTTCAACAGCGTACACAACCGTAGCGGGGTGTCCAAGAATTATCTCTATAATGAGCCGGAAATCCGGAAAAGTATTGAAGAATGCCGGGAACAGGAAAAAAGCAATTCAACTGTCCGACAATCAAAATATGATAAAACATCCCAATCCAAGGATGTGATTATACAAGCAAAGGAAAAACGTATAGCAAAGCTTGAGGAAGAAAACCGAAAGCTTAAACATGAGCTTGAAGTTCTCAGGGGGGTGCTATACAACACAAAGTAAATCTGTTCGAGTACATGTACTCGAACAGAATATGCCGTAGTTAGGGGCTTTCAGCCCCTGACCACGAGTTTTGCAGAGGAGGACAGCCAAAATGAAAGGACGGAATAGGGGCTTTACCGAATACCAGCGAACCTTGTTTAATAAGTACGATGTCGACGAAAGCTATTTACAGACAAGAAAACAGAGGCGGGCATGCCTGGAGCTCCTGGAAAAAGTCGATAAAAACCAGGTTTCGGATGAGAAAAAACTTATAGGAAAAATAGCTGCGGCTTTTGAAGGAACCGGTCTTTACAGAAAAATCGCCTCATGCGTTACCATCGCTGCTCTGCTTGTGACCTTGCAGGGTACGCCGGTGATGGCGGGAGCTGTATCTTTGCGCCAAAATGCGGTGGTTACCGCTATGATGACGGATGAGATAACAGACAACAGCGTTGTGATGGATGATGACAGTTTTATCACCGGATATGCCCAAACGCCGCAAAAAACAAAATCTTCCGCGGTTCAACCTGCCAAAGGCAGTGATAACGTAAGTTCATCTGGAATTCTGCTGGCAAGCAGTGTTCTTTTGGATGATGACTCGGACGCGATAGCATTACAAAGCTTTTCCGGCCCCGGAATTCAAAGCGAAAGCGATCAGGTGACCGTAACGTTTGAGAACCATGATAAGATTGAGAGAATTTATCAATACGATTACTATGGTTATTACAACACTATGATCAAATATGATATCGATGGGTACGGGCTTATTATTAACGGGTTATTTTGGGGCGTTGATTGGACAACTACTGCCGGTGACCCCTCCGATACTGTCGTTCAATCCGTCTATGATAACTTTACCCATTATATTGGATTTTATGACTATGATTTCTTTGACATTGAATCCATATCCATAACAAACAATTCGGACCTGGATTTGACCTTTTTATTTTCTGGATATAAACATGAGCAAATGTCATTTGTTTCCCTGGAAAGCCATGAAATAGAATCAGGGGCAGAAAAAACAATCATTTTCTCATCAGAAGCGGCAGATAGTATTAACATCCTTTTAATACATTCATATGGTGACTATGGGAATTATGCGAGCAGAATTTCAATAGATGATATAACCCTTTCAAACATAACTCCCTTAACACCTGTTGTAATTGATAACACAAAGTATGGAACCGAGGATACAGTCATGAACTTCACTGTATCTGATTTTGTTTACAACAGTTCAATCGGTGAGCCGTTAAGCGGCATACAGATCGTCCTTCCGCCGGATCCTTCCCATGGTGTGCTGAGGATGGACAATACCATTCTGGCAGCAGATGACGAAGTAGTCGCGGCTTACCTTGATAAAATCACCTTCACTCCCGCTCCCGGTTTTGTCGGCAACACAAGCTTTACTTATAAGGGTTATGATGGGTCAGGTTATTCAAAGAAGCCTGCAACAATGATCCTGTCCATAGCATCTCCGAATACACCGCCAGTGGCCATAGACAACAACACCTGGTCCACTAATCAGAACCAGCCTGTCCAAAACGGTAATCTGACAGGCGATGTTACCGATTCTGATGAGGGAGATACCTTTACATACGAACTGGTAGCCGGTGCTGCTCATGGAAATGTGGTTGTTAACCCTAACGGTACGTTTATTTATACTCCCGACACCAATTTCCATGGAACCGACAGCTTTACCTGGAGAGTATCCGATGGTACCGCCTGGTCGAACACCGCAACTGTTACAATAACTGTCCGTGAGGCAGTAAATGATGATACCGATTACGACGAAGATGAAGAAGATGATGATACCCCCGCCCCCACACCGAAACCGACTCCTGTACCGGTACCAAAAGGTATAGTTGTGGTCGATGGCATTGAGTATGAACTGGGAACGGAAATTGTAACCAATGAAGAAGGTATAAAAACTGCTGAATTTTCAGTTGACAGTGAAATGCTTGAGGAAATGATTAATCAGGCTATTGCCGCCGGGCAGGCCACGGACCCAGGTACCACAAGCACCGTGGAATTTTATGTAAAAACAACCGATGCGAACCATGTAACAGCATCATTAAACGCGGCATTGATTCAGAAGCTTAATGATAACGGCTTCGCACTGTTTGTTAATACAAACGGTGCCGACTATTTAATTCCCGCAGATGCTATCAGAATTGCTGAGATTGCGAAAGCTATGGGATTTGACCTGGAACATCTTAAAGATATTACTATTGAAATCAGCATTGAGACACCGGATGACGAAGCTCTCCGGGAAATAACCGCGAATGCTGAAGCTAATGGGTATGAGATCGTATTTCCACCGGTTCGGTTTACAGTAACGGCTAAAGCAAAAGCCGCCGACGGCAGTGAAAAGACAGTGATTGTCTCCGAATTCAGCCGGTATGTGGAACGGATTATGCCGATACCCGAAGGGGTAGATCCCGCTGAAATAACAACAGGTGTTGTATATAATGGCGACGGAACCTTCTCCCATGTACCCACGGAAGTATTTGAGAAGGACGGTGTATATTATGCACGCATAAGGTCCATGTCCAACTCAACTTATCTTGTCATATACAATTCCGTTACGGTACCCTCCGTTAAAAATCACTGGTCAGGAGAAATTGTCAACGATCTCGCTTCCCGCCTTGTGATAGCGAAGCCTGAAAGCTTTTTGCCGGACAGGGAAATCACAAGAGGTGAGTTCGCCGAATACATTGCCAAAGCAATCGGAATATACCGGACACGATCAGAGAAAACAATTACTTTCAGCGATGTGGATACTGAGGATGAACTTGCCGACGCCATTGTATCGGCCGCGGAATATGGCATAATCAAAGGTTTTACAGATGGCACCTTCAGGCCGGATTTAAAAATCAGCAGAGAAGAGGCAATGGCCATGTATGCCAGGGCAATGGATATTATAGATCTGGAGGATACGGGCATTGACAAGCTTGAATCATACAGTGATGCCGACCAGATAGCCGAATGGGCTTATGAATACGTTAAAAAGGTAACAGGTGCCGGTATTTTCGTTGGAAGGACCATGGATACTATTGATCCTAAAGGGACCTTTACCTGCGCGGAGGCAACCACCGCGATAAGCAATTTACTTAAGGCCGCCGGATTAATTAATCCATAGGAAATTACATTATTTATGCTTTCATGTAGAGAATGCTTCTTGTAAAAAGGGCAGGGACCGCTTTTTCAGGCGGTTCCTCCCCTTTTCATGTATAGAAGTCTGGTGTGAACAGTACCCATCAATAAATCCAGGAGTTTTACGGAGAACAGTCAGTCTGAAGCTGTCCTTTGCCAGCACGTTCTTCCCTGCTTCAACAAGATAAAAATTTACTGTAAAATGGTTCATTCCCCTGGAGTAATTGGAGGTGTAAACATGCTTCTCATTAGGGTTAACTATGAAAATATCCTTAATTGACCTACACTCATCATCATAAGGGGTTATCTGTGAATAATCATCTTCATAAGGCATTTGTGGGATAATTTCTTCCCGGATAGCTTGCAAAGATGTATTAAAATCCATCTCTATCATATTGAAGATTTGCGTTCCCACCGGACTTGCTTTCTGTTCAGGAGGGTCATGATTCCCGGGAAGCCAAAGCCCCAGGTGCTTCAAGATTTGCCGTATGGTATCCTCCTCCTCAATGAAAGCAATAATTTTCATATTTCCATTGCATTTTGGACACACAAGAGGGTCAGTATGATAGACTTTTTGTATTAGTCGAGCCCAGTTCTTGCGAAAGGCCTTTCGGGAAAGATTATTCTCTATCACGGAGAGTACAGGACTACTTATTTCCTGGTTCTTTGCATTCTCTGCTGCGGCATTTTAACCATTCTTTCGTCAGGAACACCATTGCCATTCGCATCGTTTTTCTGGAAGGCGATCAGCGTATTTAAATACTCATCAAGCGTGGTTGGCATGGGTAAGTTCAGCTTGTCCAACCAATCCTGGCGGATCTTCATACAATACGTGTTGGCAACAACACCGCTTGGACCAAATGTATCATCCTGTACTGCAGGAAGGGAGGAAACATTACCAAGATAATAAAGTTTTCCGTCACCATAAACATCCTTTTCATAGGATATGTAATAATATCCGTTTTTCGACAATGCATCAAATGCCGTACCATTACTGTTTTGCAAAACATTATCATCAATAGGCAATACCTTATCGGTCCGGATCAGATACCGATTAGAGACATGAACAAGCCAACGGCTGTTGTATAGCTGTATTTGCCACCTTGAATCCCTTCACGGTAAATGTATGTGCCGATGACATCCGATGTCGAATAGGTTGATGGACGGTATAGCAGCAATGCAAGGTCGGCATTGGTATTCAGAATATGCCCTAGCTGTAATACCAGCTGCACAGCGATAATGAACTTAATACCTGGAAGCGTTATATGCCACATCTGCTGCCAGCGAGTAGCACCGTCAATTTTGGCAGATTCATACAGCGCTAAATCAATTGATGTTATTGTAGAAAAATATAATATACTATTAAAGCCAAACGACTTCCAGACATTCGTAATCGTATATATGGCAGGATAATATGCAGGGAAAGCAATATATTCCTTAGTCGGGATGCCAAATGCACCAAGTATGGTGTTAACAACACCGTTTACCTCAGTAAAGGAAAGCATCATACCGGCAGCAACGACTGTAGAGATGAAGTATGGCATATAACTGGCAGTTTGAACAAACTTCTTAAATTTCAAATTATGGATTTCATTGAGGAGCAAAGCAAATATAATTGGAATAGTGAAGCCAAAGATAAGATTCAATAAGCTAAGCCGCAGAGTGTTACTTATCAGGCGGCTAAAATAAATACTGTTAATGAAGCGTGAAAAATGCTTCAATCCAACCCATTGCACCGAGCCATCCAATGCAAATAATGAGTTGCCGGCCAAGTAATCCTGAAAAGCTATAACCACTCCCACATTGGAATATAACAAAACAGAATGATTAAAACAGCTGCGGGCAGAAAAAGCAAATAAAGTTCAAGATTCTCGCGAAAATAATAACTGCTGCGCTTTTTGCCAGTCTTTATGCAAAGCGCATTATTTGTCATTTTATTCATACTTTATACTCCTTTTGCCTTTGTGTAAATTATTATACCAGTTTAAGAAATCGAATTCATCTAATAAAATTCTTCGTACTATTTTATACATTTGATAGATACTTTAGCGGAGGTGTGAATATATTATGAAGCTTACTTCCAGTATGATAAAAAAGAAAGCTGAAGCCCTTGGCATTGATGTTATAGGTATTGGAAATATCGAAAGGTATGAAAACGCGCCGGTCTTTCCCTTGCCCAAATCATAGCTTTTACAAACATCACACAAAACAGCGATACTTTCCATTTCATTCGCTCCTTATAACATTACTGAGATCAAATTTCGAATTAAATGATTGGTTATAAAGCATGTTAAAAACATAAAACCAATAAATAAAGCTGCAATCATAAACAGATACACCGAAAGAACTTCGTTATCATAATTAATTTTTGTACAAATTGGAATTGATACGATATAAGCGCAAAAATACAATATAAGGCTTATGTCATTGTATTTTAAACCAAAGCAATTATTTTCTGATACTATCATTGGAATATATTCTGATTTACAGAGTAAATCGTGCCAATTTCCCTGTCTGAGATTTATAGTGTGTTTTTTACGACACTAAGCTCGCACGATGATAACTTTTGGAGTTATGATATTATTGTATAAACTGTATACACCATTTCTGTTTGATAACTCCATAATAACATATTTCACAGAATTTATTTAGCTTTTTTATAATTTACATTAAGCATTAAATATGATTAAAATAGGGCAATGCTGCATTTTCTGGAGAAGTTGTCTCCGATATGAAAAAACGGCCGCAGGGAGTCAGGATTAAACACCGGATGAAAAACAACAGTATCAAGATGTATGACAAGTACAGTGTTTTGAGGGTTGAAACAACTATCAATGATCCCCATGAGTTTAAGATTTACAAGGACACAGGAAAGGAAGAGAAGGTAAAAAAATGGGTACCTATGGGAAAGACAATTGCAAATCTTTATCGTTATGCGCAGGTAGCGCAGGCGGCAAACAAGCGATATAATCCGTAAAAAAGTTTGCTAAAAAAACAAACTTTTTGAGGATAATTATATAAATTATACCATATAAACACCAATTAATTTCCTCTGGCTTCTGCAGTAGATATATCCCTTGAGGTCCGTGAGCCGAATGTTTCCCGAAGTAATAGCCTATGGCACCGCTCTGGTATGCCAGTTTAAAGAAGTCTACTTCTTATACTTCTTTGGAAATACTAAATAAAACTTGAATATGTATTTGCAATGTGTTAATATCTACTTATGAGTATGCAACTTATAAGTTTGTAAATGCCGAGGTGCTGCAGGATGTTTGTGGGAAGACAACAGGAACTGAAAAAGCTGAATATGATGTATGAAAGCAACAAATTTGAGTTTGCTGTGATCTATGGCAGACGAAGGGTTGGCAAAACAACACTTATTAAAGAATTTTGCAGAGGGAAAAAGTCAATTTATTTTATTGCCCGAGAAGCTAATGATTTAATGAATATAGAGAATTTCAGCTCGGATGTTTTTGCTGTTACATCAAAGGAATCAGATGGTAATGTATATTTTTCAAACTGGGAAAAAGCTTTTGATTACATTTACAAAATATCCCATGATGAAAGAATTATTCTGGTTATTGATGAATACCCATATCTGGCACAAAGCAACAGAGCGTTCTCTTCCATTTTACAGGCTCATATTGATATGAAGCTGAAGAATAGCAAGCTTTTTTTGATTTTATGCGGCTCATCCATGAGCTTCATGGAATATCAGGTGTTGGGATATAAAAGTCCTTTATATGGAAGACGGACTGCCCAGTTTAAAATTAAGCCCTTCACTTACTATGAGTCTGCTGAGTTATTAACCGGTTTTAATAACGAGGAACAGGCTGTACTATATGGGATAACGGGGGGGATTCCTGATTACCTTTCAAGAATTGATTTAAAACTGAGTGTTAAGGAAAACATTGAAAACTTATTTTTAAGCGAATCAGGGCATCTGTATGAAGAACCATCCAATTTATTGAAACAGGAATTAAGGGAACCCGCCACCTATAACGGAATAATCGCAGCTATAGCAAATGGTGCGTCAAAGCTTAATGAAATTGCTACAAAGAATGGAATTGAGAGCAATAAATGTGCGAAGTACATTTCTGCACTGATGGCATTGGGAATTGTAAAAAAAGATAAACCCCTTACAGAGGATGAAAGCCGGAAAAGCATCTATTTACTGGATGATCAGATGTTTCGATTCTGGTATCGGTTTATTCCCGGCAATATGAGCATCATCGCTACAGGATTATCTGATATCGTATATGAAAAAGCAATAGCTCCGCAGCTATCCAATTATATGGGACAGGCTTTTGAGCAAATTTGCACCCAATACCTTATTAGAGAAAATGGCAAACTCTCTTTACCGTTTGTATTTGGGAGGATCGGCAGATGGTGGGGGAATAATCCAAACAAAAAAAGGCAGGATGAAATTGATATTCTGGCGATTGATGAGGATAATGCGATTTTCGGAGAATGCAAGTGGAGAAATGAGCCGGTTGGTATAAGTGTCTTTCATGATCTGGTTGAAAAGAGTACGCTTTTTAAGCAATATAAGAACAAGTATTATTTTCTGTTTTCAAAAACCGGGTTTTCCAGGGAGCTGGAGAACGCTGCAGTAAATATGAATAATTTGAATTTGGTGAATTTGAAGAGACTGTATAAAAAATAAATTGCAGAAAATTCCGCTTACGGGGCTTTTTGAGGCCGCCATTAGTGGCAGCTCCTCATATATTATGCAAAAATAAGTCGCCCTTTTGGTTTAGGAATTGGTCTACCTATCATGTTTGCTGTTTCTATCCATTCTTCTATGGCTGTTTGAACCTTTATCATTTTTATCGGTTTCCATTTTCGTACAGGATAGTAAAAGCATCAGAAGCACTATAAATATTATATATATTAGTTTTTCCCCATGTTTGAATCCTCCAAATTTCATGTAGCAAACTTTGAAAATAATAAGACATTACATTTATATCACATTTCAAATATGCCAGGTAATATACTGTAGAAATAATGTGGATTTATATTTTTTTTGTGTTCTTGACGGTCAATTTTTGATGTGTTACTCTGATTATGGCAAAAGCAAATT
>ENA-UOOR01003491-UOOR01003491.1-fermentation-metagenome-genome-assembly--contig:-NODE-3491-length-13798-cov-8.122390_pt1 | contig 13798 bp, 16 predicted proteins | sample MGYA00245780_ERZ724029 | MGnify/ENA primary metagenome ERZ724029 (study PRJEB28704, sample SAMN03018315) | fermentation metagenome | biome: anthropogenic terrestrial biome; feature: soil; material... | reverse complement strand
GCTTTTTGTTGTATTCTGGGGTTTAGGGCTGCCTATTTTGAGACAGCCCCTTTCATATCGGGTTTATGAATAGATCATCTAGTAGGTCCTGAAATTCAGTGCCGACAGGCTGGTACGAAGCATGTTGCCAAGAAATCCCCCGCCGAAGGGCTGGGTAACTACTGACCCCAATTATTATAACCGAATCTATAGGCTGACAATTATATAAAGGTGTACTTTAGCAACTTGTAAAAATAATCAAAGTATGTTAAACTGAAAACGATTAACCTGTCAGGTAAATGAAAATCGGGGGACTGCCTGGTGGATGTTTCTTTTCGGAGTAGCAAATTACAGGGAGAATGTGAAGATTTTCGGCTTTCGACGCGTAAATGGGGACCGGAAAATGCCGAGGCTATTGTTAAGCGAATTACTGACATCCTGGCTTTTCAAACCCTAGCAATGTTGATTGCTTCGAAAAGGGGGAACTGCCACCCACTTACTGGAGATAGGAAGGGGCAGTTTGCTATTGATTTGGCGCAAGGCTGGCGACTGATTTTTTTCCTGATTATGACGAGTGGAGTGATACTACATTGGTGACGAAGGTTAAAATAATAGAGGTGGTGGATTATCATGATTAGACCGGGAAAAGGTTACTTGCCGCCAGTTGCCATACCGCCCGGTGAAACCATCCGGGAAGTGCTAGAGGAAAAATATATCACTCAGGCAGAACTGGCTCAACGTCTGGGAATGACAACTAAGCATGTCAATGAAATAATCAATGGCAAAGCGCCCATTACAGTTGAAACAGCAGTAAAAATGGAGGATATTCTTGGCCTTCCTTGTTCTTATTGGCTTAATTTAGAAGCAATTTTTCAGGAAACAAAAATCCGTTTGCGGGAACAGGCTAATAAAGAAGATGAAGTTAATATTGCAAGAGCAATTCCCTATAATCAAATGGCTCAATTAGGGTGGATTCCCGTTACTAGAAAGGCAGCCGAACGTATTACGAACCTAAGGAAATATTTTGAAATACCCTCTCTGCAGTTGATTCCTGAAGTCTACTCCGCTGCATTTCGAGTTGCACAGGAAGACAACGCTATTCCTTTCGCGCTTGCGGCCTGGCTTCAGTGGGGAAAAGTCTCTTCCAGGGAGATTAAGACTGAGCCATTCTCAAGAAAATTATTATGTGACTCTATACCTTTTTTTAGGAATTTGACTACTTTGCTGCCTAAAAAATTTGAACCAAAATTAAAGGAGCGTTGTAGCCAATGCGGGATTGCATTAGTATTTGCTCCTCATTTAGATGGGACTTATGCTCACGGGGCAACGGAATGGTTAAGTTCAGATAAGGTTATGATCTTACTTTCTCTCCGATATAAATATGCAGATATTTTTTGGTTCAGCTTCTTTCATGAGATAGCACATGTTCTCAATCATAATAAAAAACCTATTTACATCAATAGCCAAAGCAATAAAAATCAAATAGAGCAGGAAGCGGATAGATTGGCGGCTGAATTATTGCTTCCGCAAAAAGATTATTCTAAATTTGTGGCTGAAACTCAGGTATTTTCCATTGATGCTGTTAAAAACTTTGCAGAGGAGCAGGGGTTAGATCCCTGTATTATAATCGGTCGTCTGCAGCGTGATGGACATATTCATTACTCAGAACTAACAGAGTTAAAACGGAGATTTGACTGGGTGAGACAATAGATACATGTCCAGCACATGCCACCAGGGACGTAAACTTAAGCGTAACCAAAAGAGTTACGTTTTTTTATTTTGCACCATCGAGTTCGGAAAAACTTTGAACTCTTTTTGAGCAGGAATATCATAGGCTACGACGAAGTCCTTACTATAAGAATTCTCTTATGGTTGCAGGTCTAAGATGGTGCAATCTTGAAAGAGGGTGGAGTGTTTGCTAACGCCGAGGAACCGGAAAATTATCTTAATGCTATTGGACAGGACCGAGGCTATCAGTGCCAAAGAGTTGGCCCGCGCGTTAAATGTTAGTCTTCGGTCTATAAGGTATGATCTAAAAACACTTAATGAACTTCAGGCAGAGTTGGGGTTTAATTTAATAAGCATTCCTGGCAAGGGGATGTTCCTTGAAATAGACGATAAGCAAGCATTGAGGGAAAAACTGGCGGGGCTAAGCCCCTATCAAGCGCCGGTGGCTCCTGAAGAGCGGAAAAAGCGCATAATCTATTCCTTACTTGTGGAGAAGGGAAAAACCCCTGAGTATCTTGCTGATAAATTCGAGGTAAGTCTTGGCACAGTATATCGGGATTTAAAACAAATCGAATCTGAGCTTGATGGCCATTTATCATTGAATCGGGCAAGAGGGAAGCTGGAGATTACTGGGTCTGAAGTTAAAAAGAGAGAAAAACTAGTCGAGTTGCTTACCAGCTTATCGGAGAATGTAGATGATTTGGGTCGACGCTGGTTCACCGATTTGCCCACTGAGGAGTCGGCAGCGGTTAACCAGTCTCTTGAATATTGTCAGACTGCTTTAGGCTATAAACTTACTGACAGCAGTTATCTGGCTTTATATATACACCTGTTAATCGCTTTGCAGAGGGTGCGAGCTGGTAACAGGATTATTATTGACCAGGATTTGCTGAATAATATTGCCCGCTATCCTGAATATCACGTCGCTTGCAATATTGCCCAGCTTTTACATCAAAAAACGGGCATTGAGTTTCCTGAGGCGGAGCAAGGGCATATCGCCGTCCACTTATTGGGCAGCAAAGTGCGGGAGAGATCGGGACTCTTAGCTGATGTTGAGCTCCGCAAAACCGTATTTTCTTTTGTTCACTATTTTGAGCTGGATTATGGAATTACCGGGCTTAGCTCTGATTCAAAACTCTTAGACGATCTTGCTATGCATCTGCGTCCAGCCTTAAAGAGGAAAAATTTCAAATTGCCTGCGAAGAATCCTCTGTTAAATAGATTGCAAACCGAATTTACTGATATTTTTCAGTCTGCCAGAGTAGCCTGCCAGCAACTGGCGGAGACAGAGTCCTTAAACGAAGATGAATTAGGTTTTTTAGTAATGCATTTGGCTGCAGCTCTGGAACGGCTTAAAAAACCCAACACTATTAAAGCAGTTGTGATTTGCAGCACTGGGCTTGGTTCTGCGCGCTTGCTCTCGGAGCGCGTTACCCGCAGATTTCCTAATATCGAGGTAACGGCAGTGGCATCAGCTTTGGAAAGGAATTTTCCCGCAGAAACTCAATTAATAATCTCAACAGTGCCTTTGCATTTGTCGATTCCAGTTGTTCAAGTATCTCCGCTTTTAACTGGAGATGAGATTGCTAAACTAGAAAGAGCTATCTACGATAATCAATCTTCTCTTAATAGCCATATAGCTTTTGACAGTATAATGGGGGCGATTAGACGTCATTGTATTATAATCGATAAACTTAAATTGTTGTCGGATTTGGAAATATGTTTAGGACTAAGCACAGCCCCTCCGCCTGAGGATTTGTTGGGCTTGGAAGATATGATCAGGGAGTTGGAGCAAGTTCATGCTTTACACTTAGACCCTGATGCTAAAAACGGTTTAAAGATTCATTTCCTGTATACTGCTAAACGGTTGCAACAAGGGTGTTTTTGGCAGGAACCCGAACTTGAGCAGGAAAAACTAAAACCTCAATGGGAAGCAGCAAAAAAAATCCTGCAAAGGTCTTTTGATGAGTGGAATTTACCCTGGAGTGAACACGAAGTGCCGCCTGTATTGCGATATTTTGAATTGGAGGAATGACAAATGAGTTTAATCGAAAAGCAGTTGCAGGTGCAGGAATTTGTAGCCATATCGGGTCAGAAAGATAATACAATCTCTGTGTTTATTCAATCTGACCAGCAAGATAAACTGATAGGCACCGAAAATTTATGGGCAGTGCCAGGTTTAGTCGATATCCATACTCATGTCTTTCCGGGTTGCGCCGCGATTGGGTCGTCAGCAGATACTGTAGGAGTATCAACAGGTGTAAGTGCAGTAGTTGATGCTGGAAGCAGCGGCTGGCAGAACTTTGAAAGATTTCTTGCTGAGTCGGTTCACCCTTCTGTTACTAATGTCTATGCTTTTTTGAATATCAGTCCCGACGGCTTGGTTAGTGAAAAAGGTGAGCTTGCTGATCTTCGCCGCATATCGGTAGCAAAAACCGTGGAGTGCGCCCGGCGTCATTCCCGTTACATTAAAGGCATTAAGGCTAGAGCCAGTGTCTCTGCTACGGTCGACACTGGTATCGCCGGGATTGAGCTGGCTAAGGAAGCAGCAATGAAAGCTGAGCTTCCCCTGATGGTTCATGTTGGCAATGGCCCTCCTGCTTTCGATGAAGTGTTGGATTTGCTGGGCGAAGGGGATATTGTCACCCACTGTTTTCATGGCAAACCAGGAGGGATCTTTCTTGAAGATGGCAGTATACGTCCCCAAGTCGTGGCAGCCAGGGAAAGGGGAGTCCTGTTTGATGTCGGTCACGGCAGCGCCAGCTTGAATTTTTCTGTAGCCAAGCAAGCCATACAGGCTGGATTTTACCCTGACACTATTAGCACTGATATTTACGAGGGCAATATTAACGGTCCTGTGTTTGACTTGGTGACCACGGTAAATAAATTTATTGGCTTAGGAATGAGCAAAAGCGAGGCATTGTTGAGTTGCTCAGTTGTCCCCGCACAAATTTTAGGCATACCGAGGGCGGGATTTACTTTATTAGAGTGGACTGACCGTCTTGGTAAATACTTCGATTCTGATGGCAACGCGGTTTCGTTTAGAGGAGCATTTTCAGCAAAATACGTAATACTAGATGGACTAGTGTTCCCATTATAAGGGGGAGTTGTATTTGGAATATCAGAATGTGATTGCTGAGAAACTAGGTATCTCTAGAGAAAGCAAGGAAGAAAGAGCGCTAATAGGTTCAGCCTTTGCGTATTGTTCTAGTGTAGGAATTGAATTTAGCAATATTGAGAATAAAGCCTTGGCTTTTGCCAACCATATTTTACAGTTGAAAACAAGACTTGATCAGGGTACAGATTTTCCGGAGATTGAGAGCAGCATCACTGATCAAGTACCCCTTAAATACCGCAATCTAGCTGTTCAACTCTTAAATAAGCTGTTTCCTAAATTTAAAATTCCATATTCTGAAGTTGTTTTTGTGGCTATTCATCTCAGTGTGGCCGCAGCAGAAACTAATTAAGGGGGCAAATGTGATGGAGAAGCAAATTAAAATAGTAATTGGACACAGGTTGGGAAAAGGCCAAAATGTTGCCAAAGGCATCGAGCAGGCAGGGGGGATAGCGATAGTTATCCCTGGCATTGCCGCGGACATGAAACTTGGGGATGTAATGAAACAAGAAAATGCTGATCTGGGTATAAGTTTTTGTGGTAGCGGCGGCGCGGGTGCGCTAACGGCTGCAAACAAATACGGCTATAGGGCAGAACATCACTTTCGCTCTATTGAAGCCGCAGTACCTGCCATCCATAAAGGAATTCAGGTCTTGGGATTTGGCTTTATGGATGTCGAGGAATTGGGCAGGAGAGTCGTTGAAGAATATAGGAAATACCTAAAAAAGGATGAAAAAAAATAATGCCTAACATCCTGAAGGAAGCAATTTTTCACTTTACCATTGCTGGGAAGGCAAAAACTGCAGAAGAGGCATTGCAAAAAGCCTTTGGCACCTTAAGGAAGAAAGCATTTTCGGAAGTTCCCGGTTCAATTCTTTACATGGAGCCGCTTTCGCTATCAATTGTGCGTCAACGGGAAACTAAAACCCGTGAAACCTTTCTCTTTATTCTCTTTCCCCGAGAGAGAAAGGAAGTTGACTTAGAGGTAGAGGTAGAAGTCAAGGTGCGCTATGCAAACCTAGGAGGAGGTGATTAATGTTTTATCCGGCGCTTGACCACAGACAAATCTAATCAAATTAGGAGGTGTGTCAATGATCATCATTTTATTAAAATCGTTGATTATCGGGGCAATTGGCGGTGCTGCGATTGCCGCTGGGGCTGCCCGTATGTTTTATGCCCCAGAAACTCAGGGAATGGGAGCGTTTAGAACCCTTGGCGAGCTTAATGCTTGTAAAGGCGACCCCATTAGCCACTTAAGCTTTGGACTGGGTTTTCTGTTTAACGCAGCAGCCTCAGCAGTTGGTTCTGGGGCGATAACCCAGGATGTTTTTCACAGAATAGTTCCCAACTGGGCGGCAGGAGTGTTATTGTTTAAAAACAAACGGGTTGAAGAAACCCTGTATAACCCCGGAAAAATGGCACTGGCAGGAGCAGCTGTGGGTGCTGTGGTTGTCACATTCCTCAATACCGTCTCCGCTTTAGTTCCTGCAAGTGCCGCTGAGGTGGCTGGCAACGTTCTTGGACCTGCGTCCAGTATGATGATCAATCCCGTAATGCCAATAATTTTTATCCTGGCTGCCCTTGATGCTGGGAGGTATACTGGTGTGGCCGGAGTAATATTGGGCGGATTAGCACAAATGATAATGGGTAACGCTGTTCCCGGTACAATTCTTGGGATTTTGATCGGCAAGTCCATTGAAGAACAGGGTTACACCAAGTCCACTTGGGTAATGATAAGTATTGTTGCCCTCCTGTTCATCCTCATTGCTTATTTCCGTGGGTTTCACAATACAATTTTAGCACTATTTTAAAGGAGGTTAAATGCTATGAGGGATCGATTAAAGGACTTTTTAATGCGACCTCTTGCTTTTCCGCTTTTGGTCGGCTTGGCCAGCGCCGCTATTTTTGCAGGAACCCATATGTATGTGGTCCATGGCACTGGCGCTTTCAACGACATTTTCGTAGTGCAAATGCTGGACCAAGGACTTTCAACCGGTGATTTTGCAGCCGCTTCCGGTTTTGCCGCAGGCTTCTTGCTCGCGAGAATCCTTGAGGGGCCTCTGGTTGGTATTTTGGATATTGGCGGTTCTTTGCAGACTGGTGTCGGCATCGGTATTCCCGCATTAATGCTCGCTTCCGGGCTTACCGCACCGATCCACAATTTTCCCTTAGCCTTATTAACTGGCTTAATTATTGGTATTGCGATTGGCGCTTTGATTATCGGAATCAGGAAGTTTATGCCTCAGGGTGTCATCGCTAGCGGCTCTGATATTATGATGGGTGCAGGCAATAGTGCCGGCCGTTTCCTAGGTCCCCTCATTCTCATTGCCGCAATTCAGTTCAGTATTCCTGCAGGTGTAGGTGCGTTTATTGGCGCGGCTTTGTTTTACTTCTGGAAAAAGCCGATTACTGGCGGTGCAATATTAGGCGCTATGATTCTGGGATCATTTTTCGTATAATGTGTTGGACATACAATTAAGAGGTGGTTACGCCTCTTAATTGTATGTTTAATAGGGGGAATTGAATTGTCAAAAACGAATTTTTCACTTCGGCCGATAATAAATGCCAGCGGAAAAATGACAGCTCTGGGAGCTTCAGCTGTTTCTGCCGAGGTTGCTGCAGCAATTGCAGGGGCATCTTGTAAATATGTGGTAATTGAAGAACTGTTAGAAGAAGCAAGTAAAGTAATTGCAAGATATACTGGTGCAGAGGCTGGATGTGTAACTTGTGGAGCGGCGGCAGGAATTGTGATTTCAGTAGCTGCCAGTATCACAAAAGATAATCTAAGCTTAATAGAATCAATTCCCTTTGTGCCGGATGAAGTTCCTCAGGAAATTGTTATGATGAGAGGACATAATATTAACTTTGGTGCGCCAATCGGACAGATGGTTGCTCTGGGCGGAGGAAAATTAATCGAGGTCGGTCAGAGTAATTCTGTTAGTGGGCAACATCTTGAGCAGGCAATCACGGCGCGGACGGCCGCTGTCCTCTATGTGAAATCTCATCATGCTGTGCAGAAGGGGATGCTTTCTTATACTGAAGTCATCAAAACCGCCCGCCAAAAAGGCGTTCCGGTGATTATTGATGCCGCTGCAGAAGAAGATTTAGGCGCATATATATCCGCGGGAGCAGATTTGGTTATCTACAGCGGCGGTAAAGCTATCGAGGGCCCGACTTCTGGATTAATCTGCGGAAAACGCGATTTGATTAAGTCTTGTCTTGGTCAGTACAGGGGAGTCGGCCGGGCTATGAAAATCGGGAAAGAAAACATCATTGGGCTACTGACAGCCTTGCAGCGTTACGCAAATTTGGATCATCGGGATGTAAAAAGCAAGTTGCATCAGCGCGTTGACCAATTACTGCAAGAGTTAAGCGGTATTGATTATATTCAGGTAGCGAAGATGGAAGATGAAGCGGGGAGAGGAATCCCCAGAGTTGAAGTCAAATTCTCCAACCCAGGCCTGGCGGAAAAAGTAGTGAGGCGGTTAGAGGCAGGGACGCCGGCGCTATTTACTCGCAATCATTATTTGAATTTGGGGATTATTTATATTGATCCCCGTCCTTTGCAGGATGAAGAATGCGCACTAATCCCGCCAGTCTTGAAAGCTGCAGTGGAGGAGGTCAAAAATGGCGAATAAATTATTCACGCTTGGCTCTGCCAGTATTAATGTGCTGGCGTTATCCCTTAGCAACGTACGGCAACTCCAGGAAATTACCAATAATAAAGTGGTTTGCGGGGTAATGGCGAAAGATTTTGCCGATGACGGACAAATGCTGAGCTTTATTGAAAAATTAAAGGAAAACGAAGCAATCATTTCCCTGGGCCTGGGGGGAGGCGATTCCACTCAAGCTGTCCGGGTTGTTGAGCTCAGCAGTCAATGCGATCCCGCTCATGTAAATCAGGTTTTTCCTCTGGCTTCTTACACCCAAAGTCTCTTAGTATCTCAGGGCAAGGACGGCTTAGTTAACGCTTTGGTTGCCCCTGGCTTTACCGATGAAACTGTAATTCTTTCCACCGGTCCTAAATCAGGGAAGCTAAAGCCTGTAGAAGCTGATTGCATTACTGCGGCCGCGATGATTGCAGAAATGAATATCAAAGCGGTTAAGTTCTTTCCGTTAAATAATAGACTCGAGAATATGGTTAATTTAGTTTCCAGTTGCAGCAAGGCTGGAATCCCGATATTTGAGCCAACGGGCGGCATAAATGTCAGGAGTGTAGGCGAAATTGTCCGCAGATGTCTGCGGGCAGGCGCTGAGATTGTCATTCCTCACGTCTATACTTCTTTGGTAAAAGATGGCCGGACAGATTATTCGGCTTTTACTGAGGTCTGGGAAACCCTTAAGAAGCTATAATGAGCGATTTACGTTTAGTGGCGATTGATTTGGATGAAACCCTGTTAGACTCTTCATTAGCAGTGGATGATGAGACAATAAAGTATTTATGGGACTTGCAAAAAAGGGGAATAAAGCTAGTTATTGCTACGGGTCGAACCTGGCCTGGTGCGCAGAAAGTGTTGGCCAGCTTAGGTTTTTGGCAATCAGTAATCTGTTACAATGGCGGTTTGGTCTATGCAGCGGATAATGGCGTTTTGCTAGATCAAAGAATTGATTTGGGCTTAGCAAAGGAGCTAATTAGATATTTTCGGGATAACAACTTGTTTTTTAAAACTTATGTAGACGATATTATGTATGTACCCTGGCTAAATACGGAAACCAAAGAGTTTATTAATAACCATGGCGTATACTGTGCTGTAGAGGCGGAGCTGGACCAGTGGTTGCAAGTGGCCCCCAACATGTTAGTTCTTATCGAGGATGAAAACACTTGCGACAGGCAACAGGATTATATCTCGAACCGGTGGCTTGGTAAGATCAAGCCCACGCGTAGCCATCGGCGCTCACTAGAGTTCCTGCCGCCAAGGGTGTCTAAGGGGATGACCTTAGCGAGGATCGCTGCCAAGCTTGGATTTGGTCCCCAGAATTGCATGGCCATAGGCAATGAAATGAATGACTTGGAAATGCTGCAGTGGGCCTCTGTAGGAGTTGCGGTGGCCAATTCCCCCCGCGAACTTCAGGAGTCAGCAGATTTCATAACAGCAGCTAATAATGAACAAGGGGTTTTGAAAGCTCTTAGACATTTTTTTGGCTGACTAGTTAAAAGTTATTGTAGCGAACTGGAAGGATAATCCTCAAGAAAAATGGGAAGGAACCTCACATTCAGCACAGAGGTTCCTTGTGGAAGTAATTCGTTTAGTAGAGGCAAAAATCCTATCAGTTTCGGAACAAATTTTTGAGGTTCTTGATTATGGCAGTAGTTTCCCGGAGTTTGAAGCTCTGTTAAAGAAGGAGCTGGACCAGCTTGGATTTGACCTCCTTGAAATAGCAAAAATATAGCAAAGTGATTATGGCGACTAACATGGGAAAGTATGCGTATATTAAAAATCTGCATGGAGGGAATATAGCAATGGCAGAGAAGAAAGTGATTGTACGCAACAAGACAGGCCTTCATGCCCGTCCCGCGGCGCTCTTCGTCCAAAAAGCCAATCAATTCAAAAGTGATATTAGCATAGTTAAAGGAACACAGGACGTAAACGCCAAAAGTATTATGGGTGTTATGTCCCTTGGCGCCAGCCAGGGGAGCGAAATCTTAATTAAGGCCAAGGGAGAAGATGCCCAGCAGGCAGTGAATGCCCTGGCCAAACTTTTGGATTCCCTTACCGACTAAAAGAAAACCAGCGCATCAGTTTTTAGCAAAGGTTATTACCCTAACGCGGTTCACCTAATTGGGAGGGTTACTATGATTAAAGGAATTGCTGCTTCCAACGGCATCGTAATCGGGAAAGCTTTCGTAATCAATGATGCAAAACCAGAACTGCCAAGATACGACATATCCCCCAGCCAGAAGGATCAGGAATTAGCCAGGCTCAACTGGGCAATGACAAAAACTAAAAAACAGCTGGAGGATATCCGGGTCAACTTAGCTGACAAGACAGGAGAAGAAGAAGCAGCTATCTTTGACGCCCACCTCATGCTCCTGGAAGATCCTATGCTTGCGGAAGCTATTACAGAGAAAATATCCCAGGGATGTAACGCCGAGGCAGCAGTCTACGATGCCAGTGAGACCTTTGCCTGCATGTTCGATGCCATGGACGATGAATATATGCGAGGCAGGGCTGCCGATGTCCGGGATATCAGGAACCGCTGGATCAATAACTTCCTGGGGGTAGAGATGGGATCCCTGAGCAACATGACCCAACCCGCCGTAGTCTTTGCCCACGATCTAGCCCCTTCCGACACCGCCCAGATGGACAAGGCAATGGTCTTGGCCTTCGTCACTGCAATCGGGGGAAGGACTTCCCATAGCGCCATTATGGCCAGATCCATGGAGATACCCGCCGTGGTAGGAGTGGGAGATTTTGGCGAGGTCGTCCCTGGGGATACCGTCATCGTTGACGGCGGTACCGGTCAGGTTATCATCAATCCCCAACCGGCAGTACTGGCAGATTTCCAATCCCGTAAACAGAAGTACGAAGAACGCAGGACTCTACTTCTGGAGCTCAAGGATCTGCCTTCCAAGACCAAGGACGGCAAGACCTTTGAACTGGCTGCCAACATCGGCACCCCCAACGATGCCGAAAAGGCCTTGGCATATGGTGCCCAGGGCGTAGGCTTGTATCGCACCGAATTCCTGTACATGGACCGCAAGGATATTCCCTCAGAAGAAGAACAGTACTTTGCCTACCGCAAGGTCCTGGAAGCCTTTGGCCAGAAGCCCGTCATCATCAGGACCCTGGACATCGGCGGCGACAAAGAACTGACCTACCTGAAGATTGGCCAAGAGCTGAACCCTTTCCTGGGAAACCGAGCCATCCGCCTCTGCCTGGCCAACCCCGAAATGTTTAAAGTGCAGCTCAGGGCCATTCTCCGGGCCGGTGTCACCGGCAATCCCTGGATCATGCTGCCTATGGTGGCCATTCTAGATGAAGTGCGCCGGACCAAAGAGCTGCTCCGGGAAGTAGAGGCCGAGCTGGAAGCTGAAGGGGCTGAATTTACCCGGGACTATAAGCTGGGCATCATGGTTGAGATTCCCGCTGCCGCGGTGCAGGCCGACCACTTTGCGCAAGAGGTGGACTTCTTTAGCATAGGCACAAACGACCTGATTCAGTATACCTGTGCTGTCGACCGCATGAATCAGAAGGTCTCCTATCTGTATGACCCCTTTAATCCCGCCGTGTTGCGCCTGATTGAGCAGGTAATTTATGCTGGACATAAATACGGCAAGTTTGTGGGCATGTGCGGTGAAATGGCTGGCGAACCCCTTGCGGCTCCCCTACTGATAGCTATGGGCCTAGATGAGTTCAGCATGAGTGCCTCCAGCATCCCCTTGGTCAAGGCAGTAATCCGCTCTCTGGATACCGGGCGCTGCCGCGAGCTATTGGAGCAGGCCCAAAAGTTTACCGATGGCAAGGAGATTAGACAGCTTCTAGAAGAAGAACTGAAGGATATACTATAAATCCCTAAAAAAATAGGATTCGTTTCCACAGGATAAGAAAAAGCCCATCAAACAGGCTTTTTCTTATCCTGTTTACCTCCTGACTAATTTAAGTCCAGGTTTTCCTCCGCACTCGCATCCCGCCGACTGAAACTGCTGTAGTTTGGTGACCACTGAATCTAATCCAGACTGGCATTAAACAGCTGCAGAGAATTGTCACGACCCTTTGCTATACTAATAATACACAAGCTTTGCTCCTTCTGGAGTTTTTCTGCTTTTAGGGGGAGCGTAACCGCTGAAAATCCAGCGGTGTATAAGTTAAATATCAAATTAGGAGGTGGCGAATATGGCGAATCGATGGTTGTGGTTTCCCAATGCTGATTAGGATCCCAATTTGAGGTTCTATAGTTAAGCAAGGACAGCATGTGCGAGGATTATTCGGTCAAGGACTCCTGCGAGAGCCGCAAAACGGGGGATTATCTAAAAAGGAAAGGAGATAAGAAATAATGTTTTATCGAAGGGTTCAACCCGAGCTTACAAGATTTAGCTTCCGCTTCCCCAATAGTATAGTCGTGGTTGTAGAATTAACGGAGGATAGAAGTCCCGATGCGAAAGTTTGTCTATATGAAGAGGGACTTCGGGGGGACTATCCTGCCGAAGTCAAATTGCCTGAATTCAGATTCAAACTAAAGGAGGATCAGTGGTATCATCATGTAACAACTGAAGAGCTTTTACAGATAATGAATGCGGCGGCGCAGTGGCGCTTGGGAGACTAGGTTTTTCCTTGCAGATTGACGACCAGAATTGTCACGGACCTTTGCTATACTATTAATACAGTAGAGTTGCTCCCCCGGGAGTTTTTCTGCTTTTAGGGGGAGCGTAACCGCTGAAAATCCAGTGGTGTAGGAGCAAATAACCAATAGGAGGTGGCGAATTTGACGAATCCATGGTTGTGGTTTCCCAATTCGGAGAGGGGGCGGCAGTATGTCGACATGCTCCTAGGATTGTACGCCGGGGAGAAGGAAGATTGCGAAGGGTTTAGGTTGGTCATGAAACCCAAGGACAATGTTGCCGGCGGGCTGGCGCGGAGGCATGTTGACGAGAATTCCCCCACCAATAGGCCGGGAATTAAAGCGCCGTTGTCCCTGGAGTATGAAATGTTCCTGGAACTGCAGCGGGTCAAGAGTCTATTGAGCAGCTTTAGAAATTGGCTGAGTCGGGGCAAATTCAAGCCTGTGCTGCTGCGGATTGCCTACAAGACGGCGGAAGAGATTTTTGCTGCCTATCCCCATCTATTTCGAGGAAATGACACCTACCTTTGGGAGGAGATGGCCTGGTACTGGGAGGGTTGCGGGGAAATCAAAAAGGCTATCCGTTGCCTATTGGTGCAAGCCCAACTGCAGCCCGGGAAAACCGATGCCTGGCTGAACCTAGGGGCGGTGTACGGACAGCAAAAGATGTGGGGGCAGGCAGTGGAAACATACCTC